>ERZ837910.2952-NODE-2952-length-19657-cov-7.297011_pt1 | contig 19657 bp, 16 predicted proteins | sample MGYA00519940_ERZ837910 | MGnify/ENA primary metagenome ERZ837910 (study PRJEB31850, sample SAMEA3708825) | human gut metagenome | biome: human gut; feature: human-associated habitat; material: faeces | place: China | collected 2014 ... | reverse complement strand
GCAGTCGGTGTGCTATACACATTTTCACTCAAACAAGGTTTTTAGAGGTGACCTTTAGTTGTTTGAAACACATACAATATTAGTATAGCATATTCCGGCAGGAATTACAAGTGTTTTACGCGATTTTTTCCGGAATATTGCCCCGGCCGGCGGCATATCCATGTAAATGAAAAACCCCGGCACTATTGCGCCGAGGCTTTAAGGCTGTGATTATGTAGATCAGTTGAGTTTGTTGAGCTCTGAGAGGCACTCGGAGCATATGTTCTTGCCCTTGAATACTGTGATGCCGCTTGCATTGGAGCAGAAAGCGCATGCCGGCATGTACTTCTTGAGAATGATCTGATCGTCCTCAACGTAGATCTCAAGGCTGTCCTTGATGCCGATGTCGAGAGTTCTTCTCAGCTCTATCGGAATTACGATTCTTCCCAGCTCATCGACTTTTCTTACGATACCTGTAGACTTTACCATGATTTTTTCCTCCTGAAATTGTCTGCCGCGCCAAATTCTGGTATGCGCAGGCAGGAATTTTTGTCCTTATTCACCGTTTTTTCCAGCATATTGCTGATTTCTTGCACATTATACCATGTTTTGTTTGAGATGTCAATTTGAAAAATGCATAATTTTGTCATTTTTTGTCCATTTTACTACATATTTTGATTTACAAAAGTGTCAGTTTAGTAATATATCAAATGGTGTATATCATCACAAATACGTTTGTTATGCAGAATTTCAACTTATACAATATCGCATAGTCAACTGGAAATAAATTAGTGATATAGAATCCAGTATGGAAATTTGGAAAATTATTTTAAATCTGATGATACAAAACCCATATTACACAAGGAGCTGGTAAGATATGAAATATATTCTGATGATACTGCCCGCCGCAGCGATAGTCTGCGGGATATTCACCGGACGGCTGCCGGAGGTCTCAGCGGCGGTGCTGGAGAGCGCCTCCGGTGCGGTCACGCTGGCGCTGACGCTGTGCGGAGCCATGGCTCTCTGGAGCGGTCTGATGAAGGTCGCGGAGGCGGCCGGGGCGGTGAAGCTGCTGTCGGCTGTGCTTTCTCCGGCAGTAGTGTGGCTGTTCCGGGGACTGGAAAAGGGCGGACGCGCCGCGCAGCTCATCTGCATGAATCTCTCGGCGAATATCCTCGGACTTGGAAACGCGACCACACCGCTGGGTATCCGCGCGATGGAAGCGATACAGGAAGAGGAGGGCGGCTCCGGTGTCTCCGACGGCTCCGCCAGCGACAACATGATAATGCTGACCGTCCTGAACACAGCGAGCCTTCAGCTCATTCCGGCGACCGCCGCGGCGCTCATGACCGCCCACGGAGCCGCCCGACCGATGGAAATACTCCCCTGCGTGTGGATCGTATCGGCGTATTCCCTGGCGGCTTCGGTGGGCGCGGCAAAGCTGTTCGGGCATTTTTCCAGGAAGAAGGTGCGGCGTGCAGATAACTGATTTTGTAGTCCCACTGCTGTTCGCAGGGGTCATGATTTTCGGCGCCGTGCGCAGGGTGGACGTGTTCCCTGTGTTCTGCGAAGGAGCCGCAGGCGGCCTTAAAACCACCGTGGATATCCTCCCGGCTCTGGTGCTGCTGCTCGTCAGCGTCGGAATGCTCCGCGCTTCCGGGGCGGTGGAGCTTCTCACCGGGCTTCTGGAGCCGCTCTGCAATCTTGTGGGATTCCCGCCGGAGTGCATGCAGATGGTGCTGCTGCGGCCGTTCTCCGGCAGCGGAGCCATCGCGGTCTACGACGGCATCGCCGCACAGTACGGCGCGGACAGCTTCCCCGGAAGAGTCGCCGCAGTGCTGCTCGGCTCCTCGGAAACTACGTTCTATACGGTCGCGGTATACTTCGCGGCGGTCAGGGTGAAAAACACCCGCTACGCTATCCCAGCCGCCCTCGCCGCCGACTGCACCGCCTGGATAGTCTGCGGGCTGACCGTCAGCGCACTGCTCGGATAAATCGTCCCCTCTCTTGATTTTTTGCATATATTGTTGTATAATAGTATAAAGCAATAAATTGGAGTGATGACGATGATCATTTTGCCGGAACAGGTCACTAAAGCGATAGACGTCCTGGAAAAATCGGGATATGACGCATATATAGTAGGCGAGTGCGTGCGGGAACTGCTCCTCGGCAGCGACCCGCAGGATTACGATATAGTCACCAACGCGGGGATAAACGATATCCTTTTCGCGTTCAGGGATTACCGTATTTCTGACGAGGGAATGAAACGCGGTGAGATACTTGTCACCGTTGTCGGCATGATAATCCAGATCTCGCCCTACCGCCGCGAGGTGGTAGGCAACCGCGTTATATACGCGGAGGATCTCGAGACCGATCTTTTCCGCCGCGGATTCACGATGAACGCTATGGCGTACAGTCCGCGCTCCGGGCTTATCGACCCGTTCGGAGGCAGAGCCTCGCTGCGCCCCTCTCCGGAGGCCATCGAGGAGGAAGAAAAAGAGGAGATCGCCGAACTGAAGGTTCCGGAAGACCCTGACGAGCTGACCCGCCGCAAGGGGGTCACGCGGCTCCCAGCCCGGGTAATAGCCATCGGCGAGAACCAGACCCGCAGCGTCAAGGAAAACGGCAAAACAGTCACAGAGACCTGGTACGACATGTCGCGCTGCTTCACCTCCGACCCGTCCAGGATACTCCAGGCGATACGCTACTGCTCCGATGGCGAGTACGTCATCGAGGACAAGACCCGGGACGCTATCCGCGCTAACGTGAGCTGCTTCGAATACGCCGAAAAAGGCAAGCTGTTCAGCGAACTATCCCGCATCGTGATGGGAAAATACGCCGCCCGGGTGCTGGAGCAGTACTCCGACATACTGAAGTTCCTGTTACCCGAGATAGAGCCCTGCATAGGCTTTGATCAGCACAGCGTCCACCACGATTTTGACGTATGGACGCACATCTGCAAGTCGGTGGGATACGCGGTGCCGGAGCTTCCCGTGCGGTTCGCAATGCTGTTCCATGACCTCGGCAAGCCGGACTGCTGCGCGATAGATTCCAGGGGACGCGGGCATTTCAAGGGGCACGGCGAGCGCGGACGGCTCATCGCGGAGCGTATCATGCGGCGGCTGGAGTTCCCGGCGGCGCTTTCTGAGGAAATAAGCTGGCTGGTGTTCTACCACGACAAGGAGATCCCGGAGAGCCGCGCGGATCTGAAGCGGCTTCTTGACGCTCTCGGCGCGGAGGATCTACGAAAGCTGATACAATGCGAAATTGCGGATTCCCGCGCGAAAAAGCTCGATACGGAAACGCCTGACGTCCAGCGGCTGAGGGCTGCCGCGGCAGCGCTGCGCGAGATACTTGACACCGGCGAGTGCTACAATATCCGCCAGCTGGCGATAACGCAGCGCGAGCTTATGGAGCGCCGCCTGGTAACAAACGAGCAGGAAGCCGAACAGCTTATCAACGCGCTGTTCGACATGGTGCTCGACAAGCCGAGCTTCAACAACAAGCTCATGCTTCTCGACATGGCGGAAAAGAGTAAGCAGCGCCTTGAGGAGATACGCGCAGAGCGGGAACGAATAGCCGCCGAGAAACGCGCGGCTCAGGCTCTGAAGCATAAAAAAACTCCGGTAAACCGGCGAAACGAGCCGGTATATACACGCAAAAAGCAGTAGTAAAACAGTTGTGACGATAAAGTCTATAATTTCCGCGTAGCATACTGGTTTTCGCTTCCTTTTGCTTACAAAAGGAAGCGGGAGTGTGAGGGCAGAGCCCTCACCACTCTGCGCGCTGGCGCGCAGTTAAACGATTCAATGGCGCTAAAGGGGTGTGGGGGAAAACAAAAGTTTTCCCCCACTGTTTTTTGCAATTTACTGCCGTTATGACTTTTTCGACAGACTGACAGGGCGGAGTTGTTCCGCCCTGTTTTTATTTTACTCGGTAGCACAGCACCTGGAATTCCGTTTCAGTCTCGAAGCTGTCGTGGGTCCCGAACCAGCTATAAAGCCGGCTGCTGTCGTGCTGGGAGGTCTTGTAGTAATACGGGGTCATAGTGAACAGCGCGTTCAGCAGCTCCTGGCTGGTGAGCCGCAGCGTGGAGCTGACCTCCCGCTTTTCCAGGAACTCCATGCCCTCGATCTCGTAGGGTTTCACTTCGTTGAGCCTCGGCTCGTCGTAAAGCACGGATTTCAGCCCGTAGAGGTGGCGCTCCCCTGGGATCGCCGTCAGGATAACGCCGCCGGGCTTCACTACCCGCAGAAGCTCCTCCCGCTGGAACGGCGCGAAGATCACCGCCGCCATGTCCGCGCAGGTGTCCTCCAGAGGGAGCCGGAACACGCTCGCCGCCGCGCAGAATATGTTCCGCTTCATTCCGTTCGAGTTTATCCGGGAATGCGCCGCCGCAAGCACGTTTTTCGAGATATCCACGCCGATGATCTGCATTCCGGGCACCGCGTCGTACATTCCTACCGTGTAGTAGCCCTCGCCGCAGCCGCAGTCCACCATCGTGACTGGCTTCAGGAACTCTGCGGCGTATTTCGCGGCGCACCCGCACAGGGCGTCCCGCAGCCCGGAGTAGGCTCCGCTGTCAAGGAACAGCCTGCGAGCCGCCGCCATTTCCTTGCTGTCGCCGGGATCCTTCACGTTCTTGTGCTGGGTCAGCAGCAGGTTGACGTACCCCTTCGCGGATACGTCGAAGCTGTGACCCTTCGGGCAGCGCAGAGTCTTGCCGTCCGGGATCAGCCGCGGCGGACGGTTCGTCTTTTCGCCGCATACCGGGCAGGTCAGATGGAGAGCGTTTGTCATAGATAATTCCTCCGGAAAGTTGAAATTGTTGAAATTCGGAATTCGGAATTAATGTGTCCGGCTTCGCCGGACGGATCTCAATTTGGTTCGCTTTTAAATTCGTCCCACGCAGCGGGACACCGAAATTCCGAATTCCGCATTCTGAATTCCGAATTATTAATGGTCACCTCTAAAAACCTTGTTTGAGTGAAAATGTGTATAGCACACCGCCTGCTTCTTCAAACCTCCTCGTAAGGCATACAGCCTTACTTCGTCGGCTTTCATCGCATTCGGCGCACTCTACCCATTTTCCCTTTTCAAACCGGTTTTTAGAGGTTCCCTAATATTATATACTATCAGAGTAACATAATCAAGCGTTATTTTTTAGCTCAAATTGTGAAATTTGCACAAAACAGAATATGGAATTTGTATATCGAGCAATAAAAAACTTCACAAAACCGGTTGAATTTTGTACAGCTTTACTATATAATAGAAGCATGGAGTTCGAAAACAAACGGGCTGCAAATTCTTAATTCGGAGGTCTACCTATGACATTCACTGCTGACAAAATCAGAAACATATTACTTGCCGGCCACGGCGGAAGCGGAAAGACCGCATTAGCAGAAGCTATGCTGTTCAAATCAGGAGCAACTGAGAGAATGGGCAGCACCAACGAGGGCAGCACCGTAAGCGACTTCGACCCGGAGGAGATACGCCGCAAGATCTCGATAAACACTTCCCTCGCCGCGACGGTATGGCAGGACACCCGCATAAATATCATCGACGCACCGGGTCAGTTCGACTTCATCGGCGGAATGTACGAAGGTATCCGCGCCGCTGAATCGGTGGTAATCACGGTAAACGGCAAGGACGGAGTATGCCCCGGCACCATCAAGGCGTACAATCTCGCCGCAGGTCAGAACAAGGCAAGAATGCTCGCCGTAACCTGCATGGAAGTCGAGAACTCCGATTTTTATAAGGTGCATACGCAGCTCAAGACCGTTTTCGGTCCGTCGGTATGCCCGATAGTGGTTCCGTACGACAAGAACGGTCCCGTTGAAGCATACATAAATCTGCTCACCATGAAGGCGTACAAGTACGACAGCAAGGGAGTTCCGACCGAAGTTCCCATGCCTGCTTCCGAGAACCGTATCGCAGGTCTGCGCGCTTCAATGGCTGAGGCGGTCGCTGAGACCAACGAGGAATTCATGGAGAAATTCTTCAGCGGCGAGGACTTCACCCACGACGAACTCGTTAAGGGTATTCACGACGGCGTTGCAAGCGGCGCTATAACTCCGCTCGTATGCTGCGCCAACGACACGCTCTCCGGTGTTGATATGCTGCTCGACGCGGTGGTTTCCATGCTCCCCTCCCCCAACGAGAGAAAACTCGAGTCGCTCGACGGCGTGACCCTCGATTACGACGAGAACAAGCCGCTCAAGGCGTTCGTGTTCAAGACTGTAGCCGACCCGTTCGTAGGCAAGATAAGCATGCTCAAGATAGTTCAGGGCAAGCTCACGGCAGGCGTTTCCGCCGTGAACGCCACCACCGGCGAGACCGTCCGCATCGGCAAGCTGCTGAAGCTCACCGGCAAGAAGCAGGAGGAGATCTCCGAGGCGCTCGCCGGAGACATCGCCGCCGTCACCAAACTGGAAGCATCCACAAACGACACCCTGTGCGCTCCCGAAGCAGTCGCAGCGCTTGCGCCTACGGAGTTCCCGCAGGCATGCTACTTCCGCGCCGTTAACCTCGCAGGAGGAGGCGACGAGGGCAAGCTCTCCGGCGCTATCCGCAGACTTCTGGAAGAGGACCCCACGCTGAAATACGTCCACAACCACGAGACCCATCAGCGCATGATAGGCGGTCTGGGCGACCAGCACCTTGACGTAGCGGCGGCAAAGCTGAAATCAAAGTTCGGCATGGAGGTCAAGATGTCCGAGCCGAAGATCGCGTACCGCGAAGCTATCCGCAAGCCGGTGACCATCGAGAGCAAATACAAGAAGCAGTCCGGCGGACACGGTCAGTACGGACACGTAAAGATAGAGTTCGAGCCCTACGATGGCGACGAGCTGATGTTCTGCGAGAAGGTGTTCGGCGGCGCGGTTCCGAAGAACTTCTTCCCCGCAGTCGAGAAGGGACTCCAGGAGGCCGCAGAGCACGGCTCCATCGGAGGATTCCCGGTAGTGCGCCTGAAGGCGACCCTCATAGACGGAAGCTACCACCCGGTCGACAGCTCCGAAATGGCGTTCAAGACCGCAGCCTCGATGGCGTTCAAGGACTGCATGAAGGAGGCCCAGCCCTACCTGCTTGAGCCTGTAGACAGCCTGAAGATACTCCTCCCCGACGATAAGCAGGGCGACGTCATGAGCGTGCTCTCAAAGCGCCGTGGCTCCGTTCTCGGCATGAACTCCGTCGGCGGCGGCATGACCGAACTCCTCGCGGAGGCCCCCGAAGCCGAACTCGGCGATTTCGCGCTGACGCTCCGCCAGATCACGCAGGGTCTTGGTGAATTCACTTCTGAGTTCGCGAGATACGACATGCTTCCTCCCGGAACTGAGATAAAATCCTGACAAACAACAAGCTCCCCGGAATCCGGGGAGCTTGTTGTTTTCGAGAAAGAGCCTTTCTTAATCAACTGAAATGGGCTGCGGTATTCCGTCCCTTTGGTTCTACTTCATGATCACGAATCCGTCAAGCATAAAGAGCTGCCTGCCCTTCATCTCGCCCGCGAACCATCCTTCGTAGCCGCTCTCCGCAACCAGGAACACCGCGTGGCATCCGGTCGCCGCCTTTATTCTGGCTCCCGCTGTTCCGCTGTCCTCCGCGAAATCAACCGTGCCGAGCTCCTCGCCGTCCTCGGAATCAAGCCGGACGTGCACGCGCCCGCGGGAGCCTGTACCGCGCAGCTTCAGCCGTATCTGCATGGTTTTTGACGCGAAGTCCTCGCCGAAATCGAAGTACTTCCAACCCATCACACAGCCGTCGGTGACGTTCACGATCGGACGTTCGAACACGCTTGTTTCCGTGATGTAGCAGCCGCCCTTGAGTACGCAGGCGGTGTCTGCCTGTGTAAAATCATAGGGGTTCAGCGACTCCTCAAAGCCGAGGGAGGTCATCTCCACCTGTGGTATCGTGCCGTCCGGAAGTATTTCGATACGCTCAACGCAGCCCCTTCTGGACATGATCGTGCCGTTTGTCATGCGATGATAAAAAATGTACCACTGGCCGTTCACGCAGCAGACCGAGCCGTGATCGTTTCCGCCCGGGAAGTCAATCCCGTTGTCGATGATGGTACCGCGGTAGGTGAATGGACCCGTCGGGGAATCGGAAGTCGCGTAGTCAAGGCAGCTTCCGCGCTGGGGCGAGTATATAAGATAGTACGTCCCGTTTATCTTGCGCGGGGAGCACGCCTCGAAGAAGCAGTGCGGCTCCGCAGTCGGGATTATGTCCAGCTTGTAGCTCCCGGGGACTGCTTCGTACATGTTGTCCTTCAGCTCGCACATGTAGCTTCCCTGATAGCCGCAGTAGACGTACACCCTGCCGTCGTCGTCGACCAGCACGCCGGGGTCGATGAAAGTGCCGTTGTCGTAGTGGTTCGGAATATCGTACTTATACCGGGACAGCAGCCTGAACGGACCCTCCGGGCGGTCGGCGACTGCAACACAGCCATTTGCATTCACGATGTACGCGTATAGATAGTATTTGCCGCCGCGCTCCACAACGTCCGGGGCGAACAGCAGTTCGTCTGTCCAGTCCACGTCCGATGGGGAGTCGTGACCGTCGCGGCTGCGGAAAATGTCGCCGTGGCACACCCACTTCGTGGGGTCGCTCACCGGCGCAGACCACACTTTCAGCTTGTAGTCGCAGAAGTCGATGGAATCCTTGCGGTCATGCGAGCCGTAGACGTAAATTCTGTCGCCGAATACTCTCGGTTCTCCGTCTGGTATATATTCCCAGTTTGGTAAGTATGGATTTGCCATAATTATGCACCTCACATTATTATTGTTTCAAAAAAACTCCGTATTGAAGCGGTCGGGTTTGTAACTATTATTATATCAAAGTTGGTCAGATTTCACAACGATTAACACGACATAATACAGCACTTTTTTGCCTTTTTAACGAAATGTAACTTTTTCACGACTTTTGGCCAAAATATACATATTTGTGTTGACTTTTTTTATGATTAGTGCTAAAATAATATTTAAGCAAAGTAAATAAAGACTTTTTCGACGCAGGTCATTGAGATGCCGGGGTGGCAGCACCGCGGCTTATACTCGTGTAGAGATTTCGGCGCATGCCGTGGAATTTTTAGAAGGAGTCACAGTATGAAGAATCTAAAAGTAGCGACCAAACTTATCATTTCATTCGGAGTGGTCATAATCATGACCATCGCATGCTCTCTTGTATCGGTCATCGGACTGAAGAGCGTGCAGGGTAAAGTAGATCACATGATCGATACAGAGATCATAAGCCTCCTCAGAGTCAAGGATGTAGAGATACAGGTAGAGACCATCGGCAGAACCGTTCGCGCGGGTGTGCTTGAGGATGACAACAATGTCGAAACACAGTATATCAATGAAGCGACAGCCGCTGCCGCGACCATGATGGAAAAGCTCGACCTCATTACATATACCGGCGCTGACGCAAGGATCGATGAGTTCAAGTCCGTATGCAATGAGATCAACACGATACTTCCCGAGGTGATCGCAATAGTAAACGACGGCACCGTAGAGGAAGGGCTGGCAGCGTACAACGATAAGCTGTCCCAAAAGATCGACCAGTGCCTTTCTATCGGCGATGACGCCGACGCAGCCCTGACTGCGGCGTGCAATGGCACAAGATCTGCAACAAAATCGGAAACAAACGCCGTAACTACCGTTGCAATTATCGTAGGCATGTTTGCCCTTGCGCTGGGCGTAGGTGGTATCATCAACCTGACCAATCTTATCACAAGGCCCATCGCAGAGATCAAGAACGCGCTCAACAAGATCGCAAAGGGCGAACTTGACAGCCAGATCACCTATGTAAGCCGCGATGAGTTCGGCGAGATGGCAGATGCAATGCGCGCTACCAACGACAGCCTCAGCAAGCTCATCAAGGACAGCTCATACATGTATGGCGAGCTTGCAAATGGCAACTTTAATGTACACTCGAACGCGCGCGAAGTTTATAAGGGAGAGTTCGCTCCGCTGCTTGACAACCTGAGAGTACTCGCATACGGTCTCAGCGACACCATGGCTCAGATATTCCAGTCAGCTGACCAGGTCGACTCTGGTTCCGAGCAGGTTTCCGCAGGCGCGCAGGCTAATGCACAGGGTGCAACTGAGCAGGCTGGTTCAGTTGAGGAGCTGGCAGCTACCATTGAAGAGATATCCGATAAGATCACCAAGAATGCTGACGACTCCAAGACTGCAAGCAACAGCATGGCAGAGGTCGGCAAGCAGGCTGAACTCTCCAACGACCGCATGAAGGAAATGCTCGGCGCTATGCAGGAGATCAGCGATACCTCCGCACAGATCAGCGATATAATCAATACTATCGAGGATATCGCATTCCAGACCAACATTCTGGCGCTCAACGCGGCTGTCGAGGCTGCAAGAGCCGGTGAGGCAGGTAAGGGCTTCGCGGTAGTTGCAGACGAGGTAAGAAACCTTGCTTCCAAGTCCGCAGCTGCTTCCCAGAACACCGCAGACCTTATTCAGCGCTCCATCAGGGCGGTTGAGAACGGCTCTCACATCGCAGACGATACCGCAGAGGCTCTCAGCGGCGTTGTAAAGCAGATTGAGGATATCGTAGTAACCATCGACCGCATCTCTTCCGTAAGCGAGGAGCAGGCGCAGTCCATCGCTCAGGTTACAACCGGTATCGAGCAGATCTCCAACGTTGTTCAGACCAACTCTGCAACAGCAGAGGAGAGCGCGGCAGCTTCCGAGGAGCTTTCCGCTCAGGCCACTGCCATGAAGTCACTTGTTTCCAGATTCAAGCTCAGAGAAGCAAGAAAGAACTGATCGTTCCTTTAACTGAAATCAGAATTATAGATAGGAGGACAGAAATGTCCTCCTTTTTTATTCCTGTTTTCAGATCATTGTGGTAAATAGTTCTTGTCGCCTATTTACAAATCGCCGTAAATATGTTATAATATTTTAACGGTTTTCTCCGATGGCTGGGCACCCGACGACTATAAAATAACCGAGCGCCAGTGGTATCGGGATGCAGCGGCATCCGATTCCGCAGTCATAACCGAACCGTACATCGACGCGCTCACCGGCGAGATGGTGATCACTATTGCGAAAGCGTACAAGCGCGGCGGGAACGTCGCCTGCGTTACCGCCGCTGACATGTTCCTGACCGAGGTCAGCAGCATCATTTCCGGATACAGCTTCTCCGACACCGGCTACCCTGTCCTGACCGACGCTTCCGGCAGCATTATTATCCACCGCAGCGAGGAACTCATGCCCTATGTCGACGGCTCCGGCAGCGAACACTACACCAGCTACTCCGATACAATCAGCGCGGTTTCCGGCGAAAAATCCGAGGACGGCGTTACCTCCCGCACGCTGAAGGATTACGACGGTACCTCAAGATTTGTGATTTCCGAGGTAATACCCTCCGCCGGCTGGACACTGAGCTACGCCATGGACAGCTCCGAGCTTTACAAGGACGCCCACAACATCATCATAATTTTCGTGGTCATTATTCCCGTGATCATCGCGCTTGGAGCGTTCATCTGTGTTCTGGTGATCAAACGGTGCTTCAGACCTCTCGCGGCGATTTCTGCCGCCGCTGAGAAAATGACCCGCGGCGATCTTTCTGTCTCCTTCGGCTACAAGGCGAATGACGAGATAGGCTCCGTTTGCCATATAATTGAACAAACCAACGATGTCCTGCGCAGCTACGTGGGCGATCTCAGAACGTCTGAGACTCATGGCTGATGGCGATTTCAGCACCAGCTCAGACCTTGACTACGTAGGCGATTTCGCGCCGATAAAAGACTCTCTCAGTGATATACGCACTGTCCTCGGCGGAGTGTTCAGCGAGATTTCCGAAGCGGCGGGAGCAGTCTACAGCGGCGCCAACAACGTCTCCTGGGGCGCTAACGAGCTTGCAGAGAACGTGTCCCGGCAGACCGCTGTAGTCGAAGAGATTTCAGGATGCGTTTCGGCGACCGACAGCATGATTTCTGAAAGCTCCGGGCTTCCGGCAGGATGACCGCGCTTATCAGCGAAGCTGCCTCCGCTGTAAGAAACGGTCAGCAGCTCGCAGACGACACCGCCGAGACCCTTCGCAGCGTAACTGAGAAGATGGCGGAGGTCGACAGATCGATAACCGCGATAATCAGCTCCGCTGGGGAGCAGAGCCGCCGCATGGCTGAAATATCCGAAAAGACTGGTCTGATTTCAAAATATGTCACCACCTCGGCGGCAAACGCACAGCAAAGCGCCGCTGCGGCTGTGGAGCTTGACAAACAGTCCTCAAAGCTGAAGAAAATGACAGAAGGATTCAAAGTATAATGGAAAACACAAAATGTCCCGTTGCCAAGAAGTGCAGCGGCTGCCAGTTATCAAACCTGTCCTACGAGCAGCAGCTCGCATGGAAGCAGAAGGACGTCGCCGGGCTGCTCGGAAGCTACGGCGAGGTTTCCCCGATAATTCCGATGGAGCCGCCCTGCGGATACCGCTGCAAGGTGCAGGCGGTATTCCGCAGCGACCGCAGCGGCAGGATAATTTCCGGCGTGTATCAGTCGTCCAGAAACGGTATCGTCGGTATTGACCGATGCATGGTTAACGACCCGCGCGCCGATGAGATCATCGTCGGTTTCCGGGAACTTATGCGCTCCTTTAAAATACGCCCGTGGGATCCCGGCACCGACCGCGGATTCATAAAGCACGTGCTTGTGCGCATTGGCAGGAACACCGGGGAGATCCTGGTGACGATCGTCGGGGGGACGTCGATGTTCCCGAAGAAGCGCGACTTCGTTACCGCGCTGGTCAAGAGATTCCCTGCGATAAAGACCGTGACCTTCTCGGTAAACCGCAGCCCTGATTTTCTGACCCTTGGCGACCACGCGGAGGTACTTTTCGGCGAAGGCTACATCATCGACGAGATATGCGGGAAGAAATTCCGTATATCGCCGCAGTCGTTCTACCAGGTAAATCCGGTGCAGGCGGAGAAACTGTACAACTTCGCGATAAACGCGGCAAAGCTGACGAAAAACGACACGCTCCTCGACGCATACAGCGGTACCGGCACCATCGGAATCATCGCTTCCGACCGTGTTAAGGCGGTTCAGGGTATCGAATACAACTCTGCGGCGGTCAGGGACGCAGTGCAGAACTGCAAGCTGAACGGGATCACCAGGAACGCGGCGTTCAACCGCGGCGACGCCGGAGAGTACCTCCGGGAACGCGCAAAAAAGGGAGTCCGCTTCGACGCGGTGATAATGGATCCCGCCCGCGCCGGCGCTGACAAGCAGTTCCTGCGCGCACTGTCCGTCATCAGACCGGAACGTATCGTGTATATCTCCTGCAGCCCGGTCACACTCGCGCGAGACCTCCGCACGCTGACGAAAAACTACAATGTCGAGTGCATTCAGCCGTTCGATATGTTCCCGTTTACGCGCCACGTTGAGTGCGTGGTTTCGATGTCAAGGAAAGAGGGGTAAATCGGGATTGTTGGCTTAACGGTGCGGTTTGTGCGTGTTGGGCAGGCTGTGCTGTTTTGGCGGAATACGGTGATTTGGCGTATAGGGTAATATGTCTGCGGTGACAGCAGTTTCGCAGCGATACACGAGGCGAGAGTCGGGTGTGCGGAAGTGGTGTGATGGTGGGCGGGATAGATATAAGCTAAATATCTTGGATTTGTATTTTTCTCAAAGCAATGAAGAAAGGAATTAAAAATGCTCACTGATAAATTCATATGGCCAACTGATGAAATGGATTTTTGGAAAATTACAAATGAACAGTATCATGTTACCATTTCATGGAACAAACAACATTATGAAAACTATAGGAAGCTGTCATACCAATATTTTCAATGTAGTTTTGAAACTCTTTGTGAAATTGTTCGTAATTTAAATAACAACTCAAAAACTGATATGTGGTTTCTGGCAAGTATTTATCTTCTTCGTCAAAGCATAGAATTAGGGCTAAAATCAATTATATGTCGTGCTTTTATAAAAAGCAACAAACAAATACAAGTTACTTTTGAAAACTGCAAACATAATCTTCACTTACTAATTGAAACAATTAAAAATACTTCTGAAATTAATTATATAAATTCAATTGAATCTTCATGGTTAGTAGATTATTTGTATTCTTTAGAACAGATTGACAGAAACTCTGAAGTTTTTAGATTTCCGTTCAATAAAAATTTTCTTGAAAAATATAGGGATTCGTATCTAGATATAATCGGAATTGGCAATAATATTCTCCAAGCGTTTTATCTAGTTAAAAAAATCATTGAAAAAGGAAAAGTAAAAGAAGGAGAAGAGTTCGATAATAAACTATCAACAGATTTTATACTGCTTGCAGAAAACGGAATAGGAAATTGTTATTTATGGCAACCTATAACAGATGATGGGTTTTACGTAAAAATAAATGGTTTTCGTTACGTTGCAGAATTCCTTTTTAATAGCAATAGCATTAGTAATCCAGACAAATGTTTTCCGTTATTGTTTGTCTTAAGAAATACGCTTGAGTTATGCTTAAAAAGGCTGTTGTATTGTAAGGTTGATATTAAAGCACCAAACCCAAAGATGTATTCAAAAAGGAAATCACACGATCTTATGGAATTATGGAAAGCCATCAATCCAATACTTATACAGTATACAAGCAGTAGTGATATTCATCTAATTACTGTTATTGAAAAGAATTTGCAATTTCTGAATTCTATAGATAGGCAAGGGTTTGCATTTAGATATCCTACTACTTACAGCTTACAATATGTTTTTAATAATGCTCATATTGATATAAAAAATGTTTTCGAATATATGATTTCACTTATAAACTTTTTTGAAAGCTGTGATACAATGTTGGATTCAATAGCAGATTACCAATTTGAAATGAAATCATACTTTGAAGAATATTAATTTACAATCCACGAAGAAGTACACCCTCTTGGCTTTTCAGTCAAGAGGGTGTACTTAATTACAGCATAACCTCCACCACAACCCCCGACTTCAACTCCACAGAAAACCTATCGTCCCAGACGACAATCTCCTTAAGCCACCGCCGGGCAAGGCTCTCGTCAAAATCTGTAAGCTCGGAATCCTGCTGCTCAATGAACTCGTTCAACTCATTGATACGCTTGACCTGTTCGTCACGGACGGCGGTGTCGGTGAAGTTCTTCTGTTTCATCTCACGAAGCTGGAATATCTCATCGGCGATGTCGTTGTAGTCCTCCTTTCGGGAAGCGTGGTTGATAAGATCCTGCTGAAGTTCGGCCAACCGCTTGTCTATCTCCAAAGCCTGCTCATCTTCATACCCACAAAGTACCTTTGCAAGGTTGTCCTGAAGCCGCTTCTGATAGGTGCTTCTGCTGCCGAGGAGCTCATTGAATGCCTGCACGACCACATTTTTCAGCACTTCTTCGCTTACCGTCCGAGCGTGACAAATCACACCTGTCGGCTGCAAACGGCTAAGACAGCGCCAGACGATAGAACGGCAGCCATGATTATTCCAGTGAACACGGCGAAACAGTTCGCCGCACTCTCCGCAGACTATCATCTGCGAAAAAACATGGTTACTGCTGAAACCGTGCTTTCTCCCGTTCGGACTGACCTTTACAAGCCTGCGGCGAACAAGTTCGTCCTGCACACGCATAAAAATATCTTTTGGAATAATCGCTTCGTGGTCGTTCTCAACATAGTACTGCGGCATTATCCCGTTGTTCTTTATGCGCTTTTTGGAAAGATAATCCACCGTGTATGTCTTTTGCAGAAGCGCATCGCCCATGTACTTTTCGTTGCGCAGTATCTTTGCTACCGTGCTTGTGTGCCAGCGTGGATTACCTGCGCCTGTGAGGATTCCGTCACGCTCCAGACCGGCGGCAATTTTGTCGCTGCTGTACCCGTCAAGGTATTCACGGTAAATTCTCCGTACCACCTCTGCCTGCTCCGGGTCGATCACAAGTCTGCCGTTCTCGTCCTTGGTGTAGCCGAGGAAACGGCTGTGGTTTACCTGCACTTCCCCACGCTGATAGCGGAACTGCAAACCCAGTTTCACATTCTGGCTAAGCGATTGTGATTCCTGCTGTGCAAGCGAAGCCATTATCGTAAGCAGAACCTCGCCCTTTGCGTCCAGCGTGTTGATATTCTCTTTCTCAAAGAACACAGGGATATTCCTGTCCTTAAGCTGACGTATGTATTTCAGGCAGTCAAGCGTGTTACGGGCAAATCGGCTTATGGACTTTGTGATAATCATGTCGATTCTGCCATCCATACAGTCGGCTATCATACGGTTGAATTCATCACGCTTTTTGGTATTCGTGCCGGAGATACCGTCATCGGCATAAATACCCGCAAATGCCCATTCGGGGTTTCGGGTGATCTGCTCTGTATAATGCGAAACCTGAGCTTCGTAGCTGGTCGCTTGCTCATCGCTGTCCGTGCTGACGCGACAGTACGCAGCTACTCGCAGCTTTGGTTTTTCCGTTTCATTCTGCTGTGAGTTAGCCCGCTGGGGTCTTGCCGGGATTATCGTTATGTTACTCAATGTTCGTCACCTCTGTCTTTATCAATCCATACATATATTCTGCCTGCTGAACAGGGTCCTCGAAATAATCCTCTGCGCTTATAAAAGTGAACCGCACAGGGACATTCACCGACCGTTCTTTTCTTACATGACCGTTTCTGCCGAGCCGTTCAGCACGGCTTTGAAGCTCCTCTGCTGCAGCATTGAACATCTCCTCGCTGATTATCGGAGGGTAAAAGTCATCTCCCGGGTAGCGGCGATTTTGCAACATTAGCTTGATAGTGCCGTGATTTCCTGTGATACCTGCGTTTTCGGCCGCTTTTTTCAGCGAATCGCCGCCGAGGTAGTTTTCAAATAATTGCCGCACTCTCCACGCCGCAGTTTCATCAACCACTGCTTTTCCGTTCTCAATGCGATAGCCGTAAGGAATATGCTCCACTCTACTCACCAATCCTTTCTCTGAGTGTCAGACCGCATTTCAGCGCAAAACCGATCTCATTGCGAGAAAATGCACAAATGCGGTCAACCAGTTTTGAAAACAAGTCTGCGTCAAATTCCGTGAATATTCTCTCACGCTCGACCAGTTTTATCAGCCGCTCGGTTTCTTTCAGCTTTGCGCCATCGCCTGTGACTGAACTGCTGAGCGTATCAATTTCAGTGCGGTATTCATCGGTCTGAGCCATTATTGCGTTCAATTCCCGACCGAAAAGCGCTCTGTCAATAAAACCATTTGCCATAAGACGTGTGAGAGTTTCCTGCTGACCCGTGTTCTGTTCGATCAACAGCCGAAGCTGCTGTATTCGCTGAATGCTGCTGTCCGTTGACGAACTGCGTAATGTCAGCAAATACGGCTTCAAAATCAGCTTGTGGCCGAAAATCAGCTTATTCATCATTGTAACAAAAGCGAGCTTGATGTCATCGTCCCTGATGAACTTCATTGAACAGCTTTCCTTATTATATATGTGAGTGCTGCAGCACCACGCTTCATACGTTTCACCGCCAAGCCTGTGAGTTCTGTGCTTTAGCGTAGCGCCACACTCACCGCAGACTATCTTTCCCGAAAAGCAATAGCGCAGCTGATACTTGTGGCTGCCTTTAGTGACATTCTTTTCAACGGAGTGTCTGTCTATCAAAGCAGAAGCTGATTCAAAGTCAGCCTTGCTGATTATCCCCTCGTGATGATCAGCAACAAGATACTTATCCAACTGCCCGTAATTCACACAGCGACGAAAGGACTCATCGGTAAAGGTTTTCTGAAATACTGCATTGCCTGTGTAATTCTCATTTTTCAGAATTCTGAGAATACTTGACTGACACCAGTGCTTTCCACGGGCAGGGACAATATTATCCGAATCCAGGTTTCTTGCAATGTGCATTACTCCTTTTCCCGAGAGAAATTCAGCAAAAATGCGCTTAACAATTTCCGCTTGGTTATTATTTACTTCAAGCTGTTCGCCGTTCCACCTGTAACCATACGGCGGCGGATTCATTTTGTATGTACCGCTCTGAAACCGCTGTCTTATAGACCACTTTTCGTTACCGGATATTGACACTGATTCGTTCTCTGCAAGGCTGCTGAGAACCGCAAGCACCAGCTCGCTTTCCATTGAAGTGGTGTTGATATTCTCCTTTTCAAAATATATTGCTACATTTATTGCAAGCAGCTTTCGCACCATTTCAAGGCAGTCAGTGGTATTTCTCGCAAATCGGCTTATGGACTTTGTGATGATAAAGTCGATTTGACCTGCTTCACAATCAGAAAGCAATCGCATAAGTTCGGAGCGCATTTCCTTTTTAGTACCGCTTATTCCCTCATCATAGTATAGGCCTGCGAAATTCCAGTTTTCGTGCGCCTGAATGTAGGTTTCATAGTGCTTTTTCTGTTCAGCAAGACTTTCAAGCTGATCGTCAGAATCTGTCGACACACGACAGTATGCCGCAACACAGAGCTTCTTCTCAGAGCCCGTAGTACGTTGGTTGGCTTCAATTTTTGTTACAGTTTTCACTTTTTTCACCTCTCTTCAGTGTTGACATATTAACTCTAAACCGAGATATAATCAACGTATTTTCGGTAATATCTCGACATTCATAGGTAAAAAAGTACGGCGGTTAAGAGCGGTCAGTTTGTCGAATTCGTCAATAGAAATAAGTCCGGCATTCTTCAACTGCTCTGCGACACGCTGCGCCATATAATAGTCGAAATCACGCTGAATGTCTTCTTCCTTTATAGTATTGATATCAATACCCACTTTCTGTTCTGCTGTCACAATAGACACCTCCTGTTATCTGATGTATCTATAGGCAAAAGAAAACGGCATAATCCGAAGTGCAAATGTCACTAATACATCTAAAGGTATACGGACAGAAACAGGAATATTTAGAACTAAAAAAGCCGTGGACATTCGGAATTATCCGAATACCCACGGCTTAATTTCATTATTTTATCAGCTGATTAACCTTTCTTTGAACCTCCGAATAATCATGCCCCGCAGCAGTCAGTCTTTTCTTGCGTTCAGCGCCGTTGCCCCATTCGCCACGAATAACCTCGTTTGCAATCTCGTCAACGGTTTTCTTGTTGAGTATTTCGTTCACTCTTTTCTGAACCGCATTGTAGTCATATCCGGCGGCGGTAAGCAATCTTTCACGTTCCGCGCCATTGTCCCACTTGCCGGCAATAACTTCATCGGCAAGTTCATCAACGGTTTTCTTTTCGGGAGCGGATTTTGCATAATCGAAAAAGCAAATATCGCCGTCAATATCGTACCCATCAATCTTGTCAAGCCCCCACTGCCACATTGTCTGACCGTAATCATACTTTGACGGTTTATCCTGACTTTCCGTCCAGTGAGCAAGCCAGATGTCGTACTTGCCGACAATCCTGCTCTTGTCGTAATAGTTCTCCATAAAAAACGGATTTGCATAAACTCCCGGCTTGACTCCCGCCTGTCTTATCTTTTCACAGAAAGCAATCGCCATCTTTGTGCGTGTGTCCGTATTCAGACCGCTGATCTGCTTTTTTTCTTCCATGTCGAAGAATACGGGATACGTCGGAGATAAGTTCTTGATTACCTCAATGCACTTTTCGGCTTCTGCCTGTGCCTGCTCGATACTCATAGCATAGCTGTACCAGTAAAATCCGTAGTCAATACCGTAATTCTTGCAGTCCGCCACGAACTTATCCATAGTAACATCTTTCTTGGTGGAAAAAC
>ERZ837910.2941-NODE-2941-length-19684-cov-2.891538_pt1 | contig 19684 bp, 17 predicted proteins | sample MGYA00519940_ERZ837910 | MGnify/ENA primary metagenome ERZ837910 (study PRJEB31850, sample SAMEA3708825) | human gut metagenome | biome: human gut; feature: human-associated habitat; material: faeces | place: China | collected 2014 ... | reverse complement strand
ACGTCGTAGCGGTGGCGGTGACGCTCGGAGACGGTCAGCGGCGTGTGGAGCGTCATCCAGAAAATGAGGTTCGAGAGTTGGCACAGTCCCCCGCCGACGCCCGCAACGGCTCTGCCGTTACGCAGCAGCATACCGGGCAGATAGCCCTTCCTCGCCGTCGGGCGGCCGATGAGATACCAGTAGCTGAAGGTCTGCCCCGGGCGGAGCACAATGCCGTTCACCCGCGCGGAGGCAAGGCGGAGATTTGTCACCTTGTTCTCCTGCATCCACATATCCACGTCCCGCAGCCTGCGCATCAGGGGCGTTTTGTGGCTCGCCGCGCTGTAAGGCAGGATCGCTTCACAGCGCTCACGTGCAAAGGAGCTTCGCTCCTTGATCCACAGGAGCTTGCGCAGGGTCCCATAGTAGGCCCCGCCGAGAGCGAGGCGCAGGTCGGAGCGGGCAACGGGTTCTTTCATCGGTCGTTCCTCCTTGATTTTTCTTGTTTCTATTCGCGCGGTCCGGGCAGAAAGCGCTCTCCCTCGCGCCGCGCGGTCATGGTGCCGGCTGACAGCTCGGTGAGCGCGGCGTCAAAGCCCGCCGCATTCTCCTGCGGCAGCAGGATGCGGACGCTCACCGCCGCGCCGAAGTCCGTGCCCTCCACCGTGCCGCCGTGGGCGGCGGCGAGCAGCTTCAGGCGCTCGAGCATCGGATAGGGGCAGTCCACCGTCACGGCGGACCACAGGCGCATCCTCGCCTTGCCCGCCGCGTCAAGCGCGTCCTTTGCCGACTTCGCGTAGGCGCGCGTCAGTCCGCCCGCGCCGAGCAGCACGCCGCCGAAATAGCGCGTCACGACGCAGACGACGTTCTCCACGCCCTCGCGCTGAAAGACGTTCAGCATCGGCTGACCGGCGGTGCCCTGCGGCTCGCCGTCGTCGCCGTAGCGCACCACGCCGCCCTCGTGCAGGACGTAGCACCAGCAGTTGTGGCGCGCGTCGTAGTATTTTTTCCGCATTTCGTCGAGAAAGGCGCGGGCCTCAGCCTCGGTCTCCACGCGGCGGACGTGGCCGAGAAAGCGCGAGCGCTTTTCGGTGAACTCCGCTTCCCCCGCGTCCACGGGAACATAGTAGCTCTGCGGCGCGCTCACTCCCAGTCCTCCTTCGGCTCGGTGTAGCCCTCGACATAGTCCTTGACCCGGCCGAGCACGCGCGGCGTGCAGACCGCCACAATGTCGATGGTCTCGCCGTACTCCACGCTCTCGACCTTTGCCTCGCGGTAGAGGCTGTCGAGCCAGCCGCCCTTGTCGTAGGGCAAATGGATGGTCACGCGGCGCGTGCCCTTGTCAAGCTCGGCGTCGATGGCGCGCAGCAGCTCGTCGAGCCCCTCGCCGGTCCTGGCGCTGAGGTTCACCGCGCGCTCGCCGTGCGGGCGGATATCGCCGTAGAACAGGTCGGACTTGTTGTACACGCGGATGCAGGGGATGCCCTCCGCGCCGAGGTCGTGGATGAGCTGATCCACCACCTCTGCCTGCGCGATCCACTCGGGGTTGGAAATGTCGATGACGTGCAGCAGAAGGTCGGCATACTCCAGCTCCTCAAGCGTCGCCTTGAAGGCGTCGATGAGCTGATGCGGCAGCTTGCGGATGAAGCCGACCGTGTCGGAGATCACAACGTCGAGCGTGTCGGAGACGGTCAGCAGCCGGGTGGTGGTGTCGAGCGTATCGAACAGGCGGTTATTCGCCGGAATATCCGCGCCGGTGAGGGCGTTGAGCAGCGTCGATTTGCCCGCGTTCGTATAGCCGACGATGGCAACGACCGGGATCTCATTCTTCATCCGACGCTCGCGCTGCGTGCCGCGCACGCGGCGCACCTCGTCCAGATCCTCCTTGAGCTTGTCGATCTTGCGGTGGATGTGGCGGCGGTCGGTCTCGAGCTGCGTTTCGCCGGGGCCTTTGGAGCCGATGGGCCCCTTGCCGCTCGTGCCCGCCTGACGCTCCAGGTGCGTCCACATGCCGATCAGGCGCGGCAGCAGATATTGGTACTGCGCCAGCTCGACCTGCAAGCGGCCCTCCTTTGTTTTGGCACGCTGGGCAAAAATATCAAGGATCAGCCCGCTGCGGTCGAGCACCTGCACGCCCAGATCCTCCGTCAGCACACGCATCTGCGAGGGTGACAGGTCGTTGTCGAAGATCGCCATCGTCGCCTCGTTCGAGCCGATAAGCTCCTTGATCTCCGCCACCTTGCCCTCACCGATGAAGCTGCGCGGATTCGGGGACGGAAGGTTTTGCAGCACGGTCGCAACGCTCACCGCGCCTGCGGTCTCGACGAGCGCGGCAAGCTCGTCCATGCTCTCCTCGTCCGCGCTGTCCGCCTTGAGCACCGGCGAGGAAAGACCGACAAGCACCACGCGGTCGCGCGGCTGCTCCACGGTTTTGAGTTTGTTTTCTTCCATAGGAATCACCTTTTCTGCGTTTCTTTCCTTCAGTATACGCAAGGGAACGAAAAATGTAAAGAAAAAGAGGTCTGCTTCCGCAGACCTCTTTCGCAGTTCTTACTTGTCCAGACCGAACTTCTTGTTGAACTTGGCAACGCGGCCGCCGGTATCGACCAGCTTCTGCTTACCAGTGAAGAAGGGGTGACACTTAGAGCACACTTCTACCTTGATGTTCTGCTTGGTAGAACCTGTCTCAATCACATTACCGCAGGCGCAAGTAATAGTAGTCTGCTGATAATTGGGATGGATTCCTTCCTTCATTGCTCGTGTTCACCTCTTTCCGATCCGAGAGTGCTTTCGTCAAAAAGCCAAAAAGGATAATATCACGCTTTTCGCCAAATTGCAAGCACAAATTTTGTACTTTTCGATAAAATCATCAAGAGTTGCCGCGGCGCGTACAATTTTCAGCGAAAAACGTTCCCCTCTGTATCGTAAATTTCCGTGCGGCGCACGCGGACGAAGTCCGGCTTGAGCGACGGAAGCTCGCGCTCGATCGCCTGTGCGAGATAGGCGGGGTTCAGCCCCGGGTTCTGCGCGGCGACCACGGCGTCGGCAAGGATGCTGCCGTCCTGCTCGGTGAGGGTCATTTCGCGGATCAGCGGCGCAATGTCGATCTGCGCAAGCTCCTTGTGCTTGGTGCGCTTTTCGATCATCAGCGTTTCGCGCGCGAACAGCGCGCGCAGCGCGTCCGCCGTGCCGGCGGGCACGCCGTTATCATAGAGCAGCTCCAGCCGTGCGCGCAGGAACGTGAACTCGCGCACGGGGCGCGTGACCGGATAGCACTCCCGCACGCGCAAGCCCGCGGGCAGACCCGTGTTGAGCTTTTCGGCGATGCCCGCGCCGTCGGTCTCCTCCACCGTTTCAAAGTCGAGCAGCTCGCAGTCGCTCGACTGCCCCACCGGCAGCGGCAGGACGATGGAGATGATGGGGTGCGGGTGAAAGCCGTTGGAGTGCTTGAGGTGCAGCTCCGCACGGGGAAACACGCGCTGGAATGTCCGCATCGTGTCGAGGTGCGAGATGTAGGAGGCCTGCGCCTCCTTAGTGAAAAGAAGTCTCAGCTTAGCCATCGCAGGGCCTCCCCAATAAGAGATTCGCGCCGCAGCCGTTGCAGTGTGTGCGGCAGTCCGGCGTGGTGACGGACTGGTAGCACCGCTCATGCTCGCGCCAGAGGTACTGCTCCGTCACGCCGCTCGAGATCATCGACCAGGGCATCAGCTCGTCCTTTTCGCGCTTGCGGTTGGCGTAAAAATGCGGGTCAAGACCGCACTCCTCGAAGGCCTCGAGCCAGCGGTCGAGGGAGAAATACTCCTCCCACGCGGAGAGGTGCTCGCCCTTGCGCCACGCCGTTTCGATCACCCTGCAAAGGCGCCGGTCGCCACGGGAAATGACGGCCTCCATATAGCTCGTGTCGGAATCGTGCCAGTTGTAGGTGACGGATTTCGTCAGCATATTCTCGCGCAGCAGCTTCACGCGGCGCTCGTACTCCTCCTTGGGGATCTGCGGCTCCCACTGAAACGCCGTGTGCGCCTTGGGCACGAACCACGAGGTCGAGACCGTGATGCGCACGCCGCGGTTTTTATTGCTCGCGCTCTCGCGCCAGGCGTGCATGACGTGGGACGCGACCTCGGCAATGCCGAGCACGTCCTCGTCCGTCTCGGTCGGAAGTCCCAGCATGAAGTAGAGCTTGACCGCGCTGTAGCCGCCGGCGAAGGCGCGGCGGCAGGAGGCCAGCAGGTCCTCCTCGGTGAGATTCTTGTTGATGGCGTCGCGCAGACGCTGCGTACCGGCCTCGGGTGCAAAGGTCAGGCCGGTCTTTCTTCCCTTTTGCAGCCGCTCCATGAGCGCCATGGAGAAGTTGTCGGCGCGCAGGCTCGGGAGCGAAAGATTCACATGACGCTGCGCGCAGAACTCCTCCAGATCGTCGCAGAGCTGTACAAGCGGGCGGAAATCCGAGGTTGAGAGCGAGGAGAGCGTCATCTCCTCGTAGCCGGAATCCTCGATGGCCTCCTTGGCGTATTCGACCAGCAGCTTTTCCGAGCGGTTGCGAACCGGTCGGTAGACATAGCCCGCCTGGCAGAAGCGGCAGCCGCGGATGCAGCCGCGGAAAAGCTCGAGTGTGGTGCGGTCCTGCACGATCTCGGTGGAGGGCACGATGGTCTTAGCGGGATACCATGCCTTGTCCATGTCGCGCATGATGCGCTTGGTGACGACCTTCGGCGCGCCGTCCTTCGGCGTGATCGACTTCACCGTGCCGTCGGCGTTGTAGTCCACCTCGTAGAGACCGGGAACATAAATGCCGTCCAGCTGCGCGGCGGCACGGAGAAACCGCTGCTTCGTCCAGCCCTCGCGGCGCGCCCTGCGGTGCAGCTCGATCAGCTCGGCGTTCATCTCCTCGCCCTCGCCGATCTCGGCAATGTCAATAAAATCCGCGATCGGCTCGCAGTTGAACATCGCCGTGCCGCCCGCGATGACGAGCGGGGTCAGCTCCGTGCGCTCGCTCGCGTGGAGCGGCACGCCCGCCAGATCGAGCATATTCAGCATGGCGGGAAACGCCATCTCGTAGCCGACGGAAAAGGCGATGATGTCGAAATCGCGGATGGGATCACCGGACTCGAGCGCATAGAGCGGCAGGCCGGCACGGCGCATCTCCTCCTCCATGTCGCCCCAAGGGGCGAAAACACGCTCGCACCAGACGCCTTCCATGTTGTTCATAATGCCGTAGAGGATCCGCATACCGAGGTTTGACATGCCGATCTCATAGGTGTCCGGAAAGCAAAAGGCCACGCGGGTATCCACCTGCGAGAGGTCCTTCATCACCGCGTTGTACTCGCCGCCCACATAGCGCGCCGGCTTCTGCACGCGGGGCAGGATGCGTTCCAATCGTTTGTCCACAGGCAAGCTCCTTTTCTATCAAGAGACATTGACCGTATTTTACACGCTTTTTGCGCCGCGCGCAAGCCCCAGTTGCCGCAGCGTTCCCCAGAGAAGGCCGAAGGCAGCAAAAGCAAAGAGCCATCCGCTGTGCAGCTCCAGCGAGAGCTTGAGTCCCAGCGCGCACAGCGCGAGCGAGCAGGCAAGGCTGACCGCCGCGGTGATACGCTCCCCCGTGGCCGGCCCGAGAAAGAAGGACAGGGCAAGGCAGAGCGCCCGCGCGCCGTCGAGCGGAACGACCGGCAGGAGGTTGAAGGCCGCGAGCACAAGGTGCGCTCCGGCAAAGACAAAGCACCACTCCCGCCACGTCCGCAAGCCGAGGAGCGCAAGGAGAATGGCGCAGAAAAGGTTGACTGTCACCCCCGCGAGCGTGATGATCAGCTCGCGCCCATAGGGGAGCCGCGCGAGGGTGGGAGCGTCCAGCTCCGCGCCGAGCGCTGTAAGGCGGAAGCGCTTGACGGATACGCCGTAGTAGCGCATGGCGGCAAGATGCCCCAGCTCGTGCAGCGCTGCGGCGGTCAGGATCGCCGCAACGACCGTGAGCGGAGAAACGATGGCGGCGAGCAGCACGAGCAGCCAGAAGCTCGCGTTCACGCGCACAGCGGCGCTAAACGGTCTTTGCGGCATAAGCAATGGGATCGAGGTATTTTGAGCCGCTGAGCAGCTCGAAGTGCAGGTGCGCGCCCGTGGCGTTGCCGGTCGCGCCGACCGCACCGAGCGTATCGCCGCGCAGAACGCTCTGCCCGGAGGAGACCGTTATTTTGCTGCAATGGGCGTAAAGCGTCTCATAGCCGTCCGCGTGTCGGACGGTCAGATATTTGCCGAGCACGGTGCTCTCCCCCACCACGCCGACCGTACCGTCGGCAAAGCAGGCAAAGGGCGTACCCTCATCGGCGGCAAGGTCGAGGCCGGTATGAAAGGCCTCCTCACCTGTGTTCGGGTCCTCGCGCCAGCCGAAGCCCGAGGTCAGCGCGCCGTCGAGCGGTGACACATAGGAAAAGGGCAGTGTCGGCTGCGCGTCGAGCACATAATCCGGCAGGGGCTTGGCTGCGGCATCCTCCTCGTTTGTTCCGTCCGGCTGTGCGATCTCCGCCCCGCCGCCGACCTCCGCGGCATCCTGCATACCGCTGCCGCCAAACACGGCGACGTAGGCATTGCCGAGGGACTCCGCGAATCGTTCGGGCGCGGCAACCGCGTGGCCGATGGCGGAAAATGCCTCGGTAAAGTCCGCGTCGCGCACGAGCCATTGGGCAAGCGTGCCGCGGAAGGCCGAAAGATTCCCCGGCAGCACGAGCTTGAGCAGCACGAGCGAGACAAACAGCGCGCCGCAGACGGTCAGACGCAGAAGGCGAAGCTGCGACGCGCCGGAGGTCTGCTGTTCCCTGCGGCGGCTTCCTGCGGCGGTGCTTCGCTTTGTCCGCGCGGCGGCACGGCGTTTTCCCTGTGCGCGCGCCCAGCGGCGCAGACGCATTCTTACGGTCATAGGCTCTTCCTCCCTTGGCTTTCGTTTTGGGACAGTCTATGCCGCGGCATCGCCGCTTATGCCCGCACGCAGAAAAAGAGCCGCCCGCCGGCGGCTCTTGCAGTCATTTGACATAGTGGGCAAAGAAATTTTCCAAAATGCGCTGTCCGTCCCGGTGCGCGTCATTCTGCAGCTCCGGGTGGAACTGCGCGCCGAAGATGGGGCGCGACTCGTGCGCAAGCATCTGCACACGGCAGCTTTCCCGCGAGACGAGCAGGCGAAAGCCCCTCGGCACAGCGCTGAGCTGGCCGCGATGATGCTCAAAACAATGGAGCGTGCCGCTCAGGCCGGTGAGCAGCGGATGCTGCGCGAGGACGGTCTGCGGCAGAAAGCCGAACTCCTCGTACCCCTCGCCCGGATAGACGAGCGGTGCGCCGAAGGCGATGCCGATGAGCTGCAGGCCCGCGCAGATGCCGAAGAGCGGGGCCGTTGTTTCACGAATGAGCGCAAGCTCGTCGGCAAAGGTCTCGCGCAGACGCTCGCGGTCCCAGTCGGTGAAGCAGCCGGAGAGAAAGATGGCATCCGGCGCAGAGTCGAGCGTCCTGAGCTGTGTATAGTGCCGCACGGTGACCGTTCCGAACTCCGAGAGCTTCGCGGAGAGCGCGTCGATGTTATAAAGCGGGTCGGTAAGACCGAGCTCTCCCGCGCGGGCGATCCGACCGCGATCTTCGGGCGTCGGCTCGTTGTTGATGAGCAGCAGCTCTCTCATGTCAGTCCTCCAGAAGCGCACCGGACAGGTGCAGGATCGCCTCGAGCACGCCGCCGCCGACGGCGGTCGCCTTGTCCGAGACCGTATAGCAGTTTTCCACATTGCCGCGCGGGTCCACGTCGCCGGATTTCATGCCCTTGCGGACAGGGATGCCGTCGGCGATCAGGCCGCGGAGCACGCCGTCGATGGTGCAGACCATCGGCTCGCCGGACACATAGCCCGCGATGTCGCCGGCCTTCACAAGGTCGCCGATCCTGCGCACGGAGCGAAACGCGCCGTCCGCAGGCGCGCGGAGCACGCGCTCGCCGGCAAAGCCGCCGATAAGCCCGGGGACGGTTGTGTTCGGAATGGCGCTGCCGGAGTAAATGACGCGGCCGAGCGTGTGGCCGCGCATGGTCTCGATGACCGCGTGGCAGTCCTCTCCCGCCGTGAAGCCGGGGCCGACGCCGACGACGACCGGCGCGTCGGTGATCCTTGTGCCAAGGTTGCGCTTGGCAAGGATGGCGTCCACCAGCGCGTCGGGCGCGAGCGCTTCACGACAGGCGCAGCCGGGGTCGGCGAGCACAGGGACAATGCCCTGCGCGAGCAGGGCGCGCGCCTCGTCCGCGTTTGCGGCCAAACGGGCGGTCACATCCTCGACCGTCGTTTCGCCGTAGACGATGGCTTCGGAGAAGGCGACCGTGCGGCGGATGGCCGTCGGGCGCTCCAGATCGGTCAGCACGACCCGGATGCCGCTGCGCCAAAGGCGCAGCGCGATGCCGGTGGCGAGATCGCCCGCCCCGCGGATCAGCGCAAGCATAGATATACCCCCTTGTGCAGACTCCCCGCCGTGACCGGACAGGTGAGCCGGTTCGCGAGCGCGGCGGCGCGGTCGTAGTCCTCCGCCGTCTCGACCTTATTGATGTAAACGCGGTCGCCGAGACCTTCGGCGAGAATGAGCGCTGCTTCCAGCTCCGGTGTGACAAGCGCGTTCTCACTGACACCGCACAGTGCGGCATAACGCTCGCTCCGATGGCAGACCACGCGGATGGGCTTGCCGAAGCCGTCTGCGCCGACGACCAGCACGACGCGCTGGGCATTTGCCGGAATGACCGGCTCATGCGGCGCGTGCGCCTTGAGCGGCAGACGTCTGGAGCCGTCAGCCTCAACGAGCACATAGTCGGCGAGCCGCGCGAGCGCGTCAAAGGAGAGCGACGGCGGGCCGAGCTTTCCCTCGGCGGACAGCTCCCCGACGCAGACCGCGCCGTGCGCGCTGAGCGCGGCGGAGATCTCCGCTTCGCCCGCCCGCTCCAGCACCTCGTACTGCGTCGGGCGCATGGTGTGGGTCGAGGTGCAGAGAAGGACCGTGCCCTTTTTCCGCAGCTCCTCCGTGAGCGTATAGAGCAGCGTCGTTTTTCCGCCGCCGCCGATGAGCGCGGTGACGCCGCGACCGATATTCAGCAATGGCGCGATCTGCATAGCAATACTCCTTTACAGATGCTCCGCGCGGTGGCGGATCATCTCGGCCGCGACGCTGATGGCGATCTCCTCCGGCGTTTCAGCCAGGATCGGCAGACCGATGGGCGCGTGAACGCGGTCGATGTCCTGCTGCGAGAAGCCCGCCGCGGCGAGCCTTCCGGCTGCCGATGCAGCCGATGTAGGTCGCCGGCGTGCGAAGCACCTGCTCTAAGATCTCATAGTCCGCCTGATGACCCGGCGTCATGACCACGGCATAGTCGTCGGCGGTCAGCGAGACCTTGTCAAAAATACGGCGGAAATCGCCGACGACGATCTCATGCGCCGTGGGGAAATGTGCGGGGCTTGCCAGCTCCGCGCGGTTGTCGTACACCGTGACCTCGAAGCCGACATAGTGCAGCACCGGCGCGAGGGCACGGCCGACATGGCCCGCACCGAAAAGGTAGACGCGCCCCGCGCGGACGATGGGCTCGACAAAGGTGCTGCCGTCCCAGTAGGGTCGGGAGGTAAAGAAGCCCTCCGTGCCGTGGCGCAGCTCGTCCGCCGTAAGGAGGCGAAATTCGCGCAGCGTCTCGCCGTCGAGCACGAGGCAGAGCCAGATGTTTCTGCCGCTGCCGAGCGCGTCGCGCCAGGCGCGCAGCACGCCGATCTGCGCGGCGTTCTCAGGCGGAATATACTGGAACCAAACCGTCACGTCGCCGCCGCAGACCATGCCCGTGCTGTTCGCCGCCTCGGGGTGGAGCGCGAAGTCCCGCAGGGCGTTCCGCTTCCCCTTCAGCAGCTCGCGCGCGAGGAGAATGGACTGCCGCTCCACCGCGCCGCCGCCGACCGTGCCGAGCGCTGTGCCGTCGGAAAAGACCGCCATGTGTGCACCCGCGCCGCGCGGGGAGGAGCCGTCGGCCTTCAGGATGCTGCAGAGCATCACACCCTCACCGCGCGTCAAAGCGGAAAGCATTGTGTTTAAAATCTCTTTCATTGCGTTATCCTTTATAAAGAATGGTTTTTGGGTATTATAGCAACGATTCCTCGTCAATGCAAGCGTCTGCGTGCGGCGGCTTTGACAAAAGCAAAAATTTCCTGTAAAATATGGGAACCTTTTCGGTTTTTCTGCGTCTATACCTCCCGAAGTCACTTTTGTGACCGGCAAAATACATTTTTCAAGGAGAACCAACCACATGAAAAGAACACTTTCCCTCATCCTCGCCCTCGTCATGGCCGTTTCGCTGATGGCCTGCGGCAAAAAGGACGACGGCAAAAACAACGCCGACGCTCCCGCCGACTCCCTTGCCCTGCTCACCAAGGTTTGGGACAGCTACACCGACGACGAGAAGTTCCCCGCTGCCGGCGGCGACTATGAAACCAGCGTTGACGATGCCCCCGGCGCGTTCGACCCCTCCAACGCGGACAACCTTAACTTCCTGCTCACCGTGCCGACTGAGGACGCCTCTCTCATCGACGACGCCGCCTCCCTCATGCACATGATGAACGCCAACACCTTCACCTGCGGCGCGCTGCGCGTGAAGAACGGCGACGACGCGGCGAAGCTCGCCGAGGACCTGCGCGACGCCATCCAGAACAAGCAGTGGATGTGCGGCTTCCCCGACAAGCTGGTCATCGCCACGCTGGGCAATTATGTCGTCTCCGTCTACGGTGACGAGGAGCTGGTGAACACCTTCCGCGATAAGCTTCAGGCGGCGTATTCCGACGCTGCCATCGCCTATGACGAGATGATCGGCGAAGGTGAGTTCTCCGACGGCGAAGACACCGCCCTTGAAGCGCCTGTCGCCTAAGCGCGCAATAATACAGCAGCGCCCGAACCGCTTTGGTGCGGGCGCTGTCCATTTCAAATGAGGAGCCAACCGTATGCTGTTTTCCAGTATTCCCTTCCTTTTCTATTTCCTGCCCTGCGTGTTCGTGCTCTATTTCCTTGTACCGATGCGTTGGAAAAATACCGTGCTGCTGCTCGCAAGCCTGTTTTTCTATGCCTGGGGCGAGCCGAAATTTGTTGTTTTCATGCTCGCGTCCATCGTGCAGGGCTATGTGCTTGCCCGACTGGTGGAGAAATACCGGGCGGACCGCGGGCGCGCGAAGCTCTTTCTGACGCTCTCGCTCGTGTTCAGTCTTGGGCTGCTGGGCTACTGCAAGTACGCGGACTTCTTTCTCTCCGGCTTTAACGCGCTCACGGGGCTGCATATTCCGCTGCTCCGCGTGGCGCTGCCCATCGGCATCAGCTTTTATACGTTTCAGATCCTCAGCTATGTGGTGGACGTCTACCGCGGCGACGTGAAGGCGCAGCGTAATTTTATCGACCTTGCCGCCTACGTCGCCATGTTCCCACAGCTCATCGCCGGCCCCATCGTGCGCTATTCAGACATTGCTTCCCAGCTGGAGCATCGCACCCATTCCCTCGCGGACGTCGCCGCCGGCGCGCGGCGCTTCGTACTGGGGCTGGGCAAAAAGGTCCTGCTGGCGAACGTCTTTTACGAGCTTATCACGACGTTCAAGGCGAGCGGCGACCGCTCCGTGCTCTTTTACTGGCTCTACGCCGTCGCCTGCGTGCTGAACATCTATTTCGATTTCTCCGGCTACAGCGACATGGCCATCGGCCTTGGGCGCATCTTCGGCTTCCGCTATCTTGAGAACTTCGACTATCCCTACATCTCCGCGAGCATCACGGAGTTCTGGCGGCGCTGGCACATGAGCCTTGGCTCATGGTTCCGCGACTATGTGTATATCCCGCTCGGCGGCAACCGCGTGAGCAAAACAAAGTGGCTGCGCAATATTCTGGTCGTCTGGCTGCTGACCGGCCTTTGGCACGGCGCGGCGTGGAACTTTGTGCTGTGGGGGCTATTTTTCGCCGTGTTCCTGACGGCGGAAAAGCTCTGGTACGGCAGGGCGCTTGCGAAAATGCGCGTTTTCAAGCACATCTACGTTCTGCTGCTCGTCATTGTGAGCTTTGTGCTCTTTGACGCGAACAGCGTCGGCGAAGCCGCCGCGACCATCGGCGGACTGTTCGGCGCGGCGGGCGTGAGCGCGGTCAACCCGATTAGCCTGTACTACCTCCGGAGCTTTGCCGTGGTGTTTCTCATCGGCATCGTCGGCGCGACGCCGCTGCCGAAGCGGGCCGTGGAAAGGCTCGGCTCGACCCGAGCCGGAGCAATGGTCGTCGATGTGCTCGAGCCGCTCGTGCTCGTCTCTGTGCTCGCGGTCTCGACCGGCTATCTTGTGGACGGCTCATTCAATCCGTTCCTGTATTTCCGCTTCTAAGGGGGTGCGAGGATGAACAAACGCATCAAAAATATCGTGACCGTCGTGCTCCTTGCCGCGTTTCTTTTCGGCTTCGGGGCGTGGGCGGCGCTCAAGCCCGCCGACAGTCTCTCGCTCAGCGAGCGGCGCAGGCTCAAACAGCTTCCCGCCATCCGCATGGACGCCGTGCTCAGCGGCAAATTCATGTCCGACTTTGAGGGCTATGCGCTTGACCAGTTCCCTCTGCGCGACGAGTGGCGCACGCTCAAGGCGCTCAACCAGCTCTACGTCTACCGGCAGAAGGACAACAACGGCGTTTATATCAAGGACGGCTATGCCGCAAAGCTCGAATACCCGATGAACGAAAGCTCCATCGACCACGCCGCCGAGCGCTTCCGCTACCTCTATGAGAATTTCATGGCGGACGTTGGCGCAAGGGTCTATCTCTCCGTCATCCCCGACAAGAACTACTTTCTCGCGGAGACGAACGGCTATCCCGCCATCGACTACGAAGCCTTCGTCGAGGCCCTGCGGAAGCAGACGGACTTCGCGCAGTATATCGACCTCTTCGGTCAGCTGACACTGGACGATTACTACCGCACGGACTCCCACTGGCGGCAGGAAAGGCTGCCCGCCGTGGCAGCGTACCTCGCGCGTGAGATGGGCGTGACGCTCACGGACGAGTACACGGAGCAGGTGCTCGACCGCCCCTACTACGGCGTGTACTACGGCTACGCGGCGCTGCCCATGCAGCCCGACGAGCTGCGCTATCTCACGAGTGAAACGCTGGAGGACTGCACGGTCTACAACTACGAGACCGGCAAGGCCGGCGCGGTGTACGACATGGAAAAGGGCGCGAGGAACGACCCCTATGAGCTGTTTCTCTCCGGCTCGGTCTCTCTCCTGTCGATCGAAAATCCGAACACCGAAACCGACCGCGAGCTGATCGTCTTCCGCGACTCCTTCGGCAGCTCCCTTGCTCCCCTGCTCGCCGAGGGCTACGCAAAGATCACGCTGGCGGATATCCGCTATCTTCCCTCCTCCCAGATGGGCAAGCTGCTGGACTTCACCGGCGCGGACGTGCTGTTCCTCTACAGCGTGCCGGTGCTCAACAACAGCGATACGCTGAAATAAGGACGCAAAAAAGCGCCGCAGCCGCGACGCTTTTTTCTCTGTTCTTTTGTTCTCAGTCGTTGATGGCGCTGAGCATTCCGAAGTATTTTTCGTGCTTTTCCTGATACTCGCGGTTGAACACCGGATCGTTGCCCTGGTGCAGGCGGTGGATATACTCGTGGTGGCTGTTCATGACCGATGGATCGAACTGCGAGATGGTGTAGACGCCGAGGTTGGAGCACTGGTCGGCGATACGCTCGGCGTTGATGAGAATATCGAGGAACACGAGTCCCGCGTAGACCGTACACTGCCCGTCGCGCAGACGGCGGATGTGGTTGGTGCGGAGCGTTGCCACCATATCGTCCACGACCTCCTCCACCGGCTCGATGCGGCGGGCGGTCTGCGCGTCCACGGCGGTGAAGCTGCGGTAGGCATAGTCCATGATCTCGCGCAGAGCCTCGCCGAGCACCTGCAGCTCCTGCTGCGCGGTCTCGGAAAATTCAATGCCCTTGCCGCGCAGCTCCTCGGCATTCTCCGTGAGATTCACGGCATAGTCGCCGATGCGCTCAAACTCGGAAAAGCACTGGATGTAGTAGTTCAGCAGGTCGTTGCCGTGTCCCGGCGGGACGTGGCTGGAGAGCTTGATGAGATAATTGTCCACGCTGTCGGCCAGCGCGTCGATGTGGTCCTCGTTGCGGTCGATCACGTCGATGGTATGCCGGTCGAAATGATGCAGAACGTCCAGCGCGCTCATCACGCCTGTGCGCGCAAGGCGCGCCATGGCGCTGATGGCGTCCGACGCGGCGGAGAGCGCCAGCGCGGGCGAAGCGAAGAACTTTTCATCGAGCTGGGATAGCTCGTGGTCGACGTTCTCGCCGATCTGCTGATCGTCCTTGACGAGGACGCGGGAGAGCTTTTCAAACTGCCCGCACACCGGCAGGAGCAGAACCGCGGTGGAAAGGCGGAAGATCGTGTGGACGTTCGCGATGGCGCCGGAGGTCATCGTCTGCCCCCACAGGCCGTCGAGCGCGCCCGCATGATGCAGGACGGTCAGCGCCGTGATGATGATAACGGAGGCGCAGAGGTTGAAGATAATGTGGACGACGCCCGTGCGCTTGGCGTCCGCCTTCGAGCCGATGGAGCAGACGATGGCGGTGGTCACGCAGTCGCCGATGTTCACGCCGATGATGATGGCGTAGACCGAGCCGAAGGTCAGCGCGCCCGTCATGGAAAGCGCCTGCAGGATACCGATGGTCGCCGACGAGCTCTGAATGAGGAAGGCTACGCCCGTACCGGCGAGAAAGCCGAGCACCGGCGCGTCGGCAAGGCCGGAGAACATCTGCGCAAACGCGGGCGACTCACCCAGCGGACTGACCGCTGCGGTCATGTTCAGAAGGCCGGTAAAGAGGATGCCGAAGCCCATCGTGATGCTGCCGACGGTGTCGCTGTGCGGCGTCTTGATGGCCATGATGAAGAGGATGCCCGCGATGGCCGCAAGGGGCGCGAGCGTGGAGGGCTTGAACAGATTGAGCCACGCGCCGCCGTCGGCGTTGAGGTCGAGCAGACGGATGATCTGACCCGTGATGGTCGTGCCGACGTTCGCGCCGAGGATAATGCCGATGGACTGGTGCAGCGTCAGCACACCCGCGCCGACAAGGCCCGAGGTGAGCACGATGGTCGCCGTCGAGCTCTGAATGACCGCCGTGACCGCAAGGCCGAGCAGGAAGCCGACGAGCGGATTGTTCGTCACCTTCTCCATCGCCGCCTTGAGCGCGCCGGACGAGCCCTTCTTCAATCCGTCGCCCATGAGCTGCATACCGTAGAGAAACAGCGCCAGCCCGCCGAAGAGCGAAATAAAGTTAAAAATCGTCATACCGTCACCAATCTTCTGTGTGTTCCCGATCCGTATTTTACAGTTCCCACGGCAGAGATGGCATACTGCGCCAAACTCCACCAAATATTATGGTAGCAGAAATTTACAGAATTGCAAGGATTTTCGCAGAAAAGTCCCATATAATTTCCGTCCATATCTTTCTGCTTGCAATTTGACTTTCCTGTGGTACAATAACGGAAGAAAATGCCACTGCATTTTGAGGAGGTTTTACCATGCTCAACAAGTCCAATCCCATCGGCGTGATGGACAGCGGCATCGGCGGACTGACCGTCGTGCGCGAGCTGCAGCGCATCCTGCCCGGTGAGGACATCATCTACTTCGGCGACAGCGCCAACTGCCCCTACGGCAACAAGACCGCAGATCAGATCTTTGAGCTGAGCTGCCATATGCTCCAGTTCCTCGGCTCCAACGGTGTGAAGTGCACCGCCGTGGCGTGCAACACCATCTCCACGATGGCCGAGCGCCTTCGTCCCTGCTTTGATTTCCGCATCATCAGCATCGTGGAGGAGGCCGCCAAGTACGTCATCCGCGAGAAGCTCTCCAGCGTCGGCCTGATCGGCACGGAATTCACCGTCGCCTCCGGCAAGTATGCCGAGCTCATCCATCAGGGCAACCCCGACTGCCATGTGGTCGGCAAGGGCTCTCCCCTGCTCGCTGCGCTCGTGGACCGCGGCGACTTCAACCAGCACGACATCAATCTTGAGATCACCACGCAGGTCGACAACATTCTCTCCCGCGAGAAGGTCAACGACCTGATCCTCGGCTGCACGCACTACCCCATCGTGGAGGAAAACTTCCACGAGTGCTATCCGCAGCTGCACCTTATCAACCCCGCGCTCGAGCAGGCGAATGCCGTCAAGGCGTACCTCGCCGAGCAGAATGCCCTGAACCCGCAGAAGAAGGGCACCTTCACCATCTGTACCAGCGGCGACCCGCAGGTGTACGTCAACGTCGGCAAGCGTCTCGGCCTCTTTGAGGCGAGCGAGCTGAAGGTCGTTCACATCTGAAAACAGCATAAGGAAAGCGCAGCCGCCGGCTGCGCTTTCTCTTTGCCTTTTTTACTTTTCGCGCTTGCGGAGATAGTATGCCGCCGCGGCGACGACCTCGGCAGCATAGACGCCATAGAACACCATGTTGATGTGCTTTGCCTTCTGCTGTGCCAGCGACATCGCCTCCTGCGTGTAGACGGTGACGGGCAGATAGCCGTCTGCCTTTGGCCCTGTCCGCCAGAAAACGACCGAGCGGTTGCGCCAGATGAAGTAGCAGAGCACATTCCCGTTGTCGTCCTCAATGGTCGCGCCCTCGGTCTGCGAGCGGTAGATCGGCGTGTCATTCTCGTAGTAGAGCGGGCTTTCGGCAACGGCGGTCTCCGTCGCAAACCCTCCGCCGCTGTCATAGGTCGGCTTGACGGGCTTTCGCATATAACGCTTGAACGAGTCAAAGTCCGTGAACTCCGTTCCCTCGGCGAGCAGCCTTGTGTCGCCAAAGCCGACAAGCGCGCGGTTGATAAAGGCGCTCAGCGCCAGCACCGCGCAGAGCGGCAGCTCCATGTCATAATACAGCTCCTGCATCCCCTGCGCTTCCAGCTTCGCGGGCAGCACCGTATAGAGCGCCGCGACCGCCGCCGTCCGCGCGAACAGATTCGCCGTAACCGCCGCCTCGCCCAGTTCCTTTTCGTCCGCGAGGCCGATCTGACTGCCGCAGTACTGCACGAACATCCGGTCGACCGTATAGCTTCCCTGCGTCGCATCGAGCAGATAGCCCGCTAGCGCTGTGTCAAAGCAGAAGCCCTCGATGGGCAGATCCTGCCCCAGCAGGAACCGCATCGTCTCCTTGACGTCGTGCGTCACCTTCCGGATGTTCCCCGCGCAGAGTCCGCGCAGGAACGCCTCATATCCCTCGCCAAGCGCCTTCCGGGAAAAAAGCCATGCGGTATCTCCGTCATCCATGACCGCCACGGACGAATGATCGGCCGAAAACAGCAAAAATACCCGTTCTTTTTCTGCAAACTGCCGTAGCAGTGCCTCGGCCCGCGCCGCGTCCGTCACGATCTCAGACTGACACTCGCCCTCATAGACCTCCGGCTCCGCCGGCTTCGGTGGATGGAGATGATAGCGCGCTGCAAGGCGCGAAAATTCGAGCTTCTGGAACAGCGCCCACAGCGCATCGTTGTCCGCCTCGCGCACGAGGCAGTCCTCGGGCCGGAAGTCGACCGGCGCCTCGCAGCGGATCGTCGCAAGATCGTAGGAGAGGTAGGCGTTTTCGCGCCCGGCCTCGAGCTTTTTGCGCACCGAGTCCTTCAATTCGTCCAGATGCGCATACACGCCGTCCAGCGTGCCATACTGCACGAGCAGCTGCGTCGCCGTCTTCGGGCCGACGCCCGCCACGCCCGGAATGTTGTCCGAGCTGTCGCCCATCAGGCTCTTGAGGTCGATCATCCGGATCGGCGCGAAGCCATACTCCGCCTCGAAGACCTCCGGCGTATACAGCGTCGTGTTCGTCTGCCCGCCGCGGGTCACGACGAGCTTGACCGACACGTGCTCCGCCACGAGCTGCAAACTGTCGCGGTCGCCCGTGACGATCACGCAGTCCCAGTCCGACGCGGCGCAGATCCTGCCCGCCGTGCCGAGGATGTCGTCGGCCTCCCAGCCCTCACACTCGAAGATCGGGATGTTCATCGCGCGCAGCACATCCTTCATCAGCGGCATCTGCTGCGCCAGCTCCTCCGGCATCGCGTGCCGCGTAGCCTTATAGCCCTCATATTGCAGATGGCGGAACGTCGGCGCCTTGAGGTCAAACGCCACAGCCAGCGCATCCGGCTGTTCCTCGTTCCGTAGCTTTTCCAGAATGTTCAAAAATCCAAAAATCGCATTGGTATACAGCCCCTCGCGGGTCGTCAACAGCCGCACGCCGTAAAATGCGCGGTTGATGATGCTGTTCCCGTCCAAAATCATCAGCTTCATGACAAAAGCTCCTTCTTTGTTATCGTGAACAGTTTACCACAAATTCGCCTTGCTTGCAATGCCGGGCGCCCGTAAAATCACGCCTGCTGCGAACTTCGCGCCGCCCTGCTGGTCGTTCGCAGGGGATGTATGGCGAGGAAACCGGAATTGACCAGCAGAATCGTTACGGCCCATGAAAGTGGAAACGCATGATACAGCATCGGGAGTGCGGGGTTCGCCTGAAATACCGTGCAGATCCAGAGGATACGGAAGGCGCAGGTTTCGATCATGGTGCTTATCGCAGGTAGAGCGCATGACCGCTGCCGCGCAGGACGCCCGCTGGGATCTCATACAGATTGCAGACCGGCTCAAAGAGCAGGATGCACAGGATGCGCACGGCGGCGTACTCGATCACGGCGGTCTCCGTTGTGAACAGGCCGGAGAAAGCATCACAGAACAGGACGATCGTAAAAATCGGGATCGAGCTGCAAAGCGTCGACAGTCCAAGGCAGAGCCAGAGAATCCGCTTGCATCGGCCAAGCTGTCCTGCGGCGTGGTTCTGGCTGGTAAAGGTGGTCGCGGTCTGGCCGAACGCCGTGATGATATAATATGTAAAATATTCAAAATTCATGGCAACGGTGCTCCCCGCAATGGCCGTTTCTCCAAAGCGGTTGACCGATGCCTGCACAAAAATATTGGCGAAACAGAACACCGCTCCCTGCACCGCCGAGGGGATCCCGGTTTTCAATATTTCTCCCGCATGCCGCAGAGAGAAACGCGCCGGGGAGGATTTTGGATACAGCCGATGTTCTTTGGATAGGCGGTGCAAAACGATCAGTGCCGACAGTATGTTGGATATCCCGGTGGCGATGGCGACGCCCGCCACCCCCATGCGGAACACCATGACCAAAAACAGATTAAGCCCCACATTGGCAACACCGGAAAACGCCAACACCAAAAAAGGGTATCGACTGTCGCCACGGGCACGAAGAACGGCGGACCCAAAATCATAAAGCAACAAAAACGGGTAACCGAGCATATACACGCGTAAATAGAGGACGGCCTCTCGGAAAATATGGTCCGGTGTCCGGATCAATCGCAACAGTGGTGCGGCGATGAACTGGCCCAAAGCCATTCCCAACACACCGAGTATGATGGACAGCCGCACCGTTGTTTTGATGGCGGATGGGATATCCGCGGTGTGGTTTTTGCCGATCAGACGGGCGACCAGAATATTCACCCCGATGGACAGCCCGGAGGATACCGTCACGATCAGCGCGATGATTTCCGTATTGGTTCCAACCGCCGCGAGCGCCTCTTTGTTCCCGAAATAGCCGACGACCGCGGTATCGGCGGCGTTGAACAGCTGCTGAAGAATACTGCTGAGTGCAATGGGGAGC
>ERZ837910.2940-NODE-2940-length-19684-cov-5.483112_pt1 | contig 19684 bp, 15 predicted proteins | sample MGYA00519940_ERZ837910 | MGnify/ENA primary metagenome ERZ837910 (study PRJEB31850, sample SAMEA3708825) | human gut metagenome | biome: human gut; feature: human-associated habitat; material: faeces | place: China | collected 2014 ... | reverse complement strand
AAAAAAAGGAAAAACTGTAGAAGAAATAGCAGACGATTTGGAAGAAGATATAGAAGTAATTAATCCTATTTTTAATGAAATAGAGAAGGTAGGGTTAGATAAAAGTCTGGAAGAGATAATAAAAAACAGTTAAGGTTAAAGTAATGAAAGGACAGTATGGCTTATTCGGAGTTAATTAAGAATTTTTCTAAAATAAGAGATTATATGAAGGAATTTTATATATATGGTTTTAAGACGCGAGAAGAATTCGATGAAAAAAGTGCAAGAAGCTATGACAATGAAAGACGACGTATAGAAAGCTATTTAGGAGAATATGTTTGTTTCAGACAAACTCAAGCGGGAAAAAATGTGTATATATCCATGGACGGAACGGAAAATACACACAATCCACTGTATAAGGCTTTTAAATCAAAAAGTTTTACTGATAAGGACATAACATTACATTTTATAATTTTAGATATTTTAGCTGATGGTAAATATTATACGTTAAAAGAGTTATTAAAGAATATAGATAATGATTACTTGTATAATTTTCAGGAGCCAATGTGTTTTGATGAATCTACTTTAAGAAAGAAATTAAAGGAATACATTCAATTAGGAATTATAGAATCAAAAAAAGAAGGCCGTCAGGTTTTATATAAAATTGTAGAAGATGAGTTAGATATATCTGAATATAAAGAGGCAATTAGATTTTTTTCAGAAGAAAACATGCTGGGTGTTGTGGGAAGTTATTTAGAAGACAAAATGGAGCAGGAGAAAGAATATCTGGCTTTTAAAAATCACTACATAATGAATGCTTATGATACGGAAATAATTGAAAAGATACTTCGGGGGATTTATGAGAGAAGACAATTAATGATTGCAAATCAATCAAGAAGAAATAAAGTTATGTCAGAATGGAAAGTGGTTCCATTAAAGTTGTATGTAAGTACGCAAGGAGGAAGGAATTACTTGATATGTTCAAATATGTATGGAAAGCAAATGTCTTTTAGAATCGATTATATTAAAAGTGTGCAATTAGGCGAAATAATTGAAAATTATGATTCGTATTTAAGAGATTATCAAAACAGAGTAAAACATATGTGGGGTGTTGTTTGTGACAAGGGCAAAAACTATGAACATATAGAAATAGATATAAATGTTGAGCAGGGAGAGGACTATATTGTTAAGCGTCTCAGTAGAGAAAAGAGATGTGGAAAAATAGAAAAAATTGATGATAACACATATAGATTTACTGCAGATGTATACGATTCGAATGAAATGATTACGTGGATAAGAACTTTTATAGGAAGAATAAAAAAGATAAAGTGCGATAATCCTGAGGTAGTAAATCAGTTGAAATTTGATATTGTGAAAATGGCAAAGTGGTATGAGGTGATGTGATGATTTTTAATGAAGTATACGGTTGCTACTATAATGCAGTTTCAAAAATAATAGAAAACGCAATAGATGGAGAGTTAACTGACAGAAAATTAAATGATTTATCAAAGCAGTATGCTTTCGAAGAAAGCAATCTTACCATAGTTCCTTCAATAAAAAATCAACAATGGCAATTAATAGACGAGAACATGAAGACACCAATCTTGAATAAACCAAGGATGCCGCTAACAATGATTGAAAAGCGCTGGTTAAAAACAATATCAAATGACTCTAAATTCAAATTATTTAATGAAAATACAGAGAAAATGGATAATATTGAAGCATTATATAATCCGGATGACATTGTTTATTTTGACAGATATACAGATGGTGATGATTTCGAGAATCCCGTTTATATTGAAAAATTTAGAAATATTGTTTATGCAATTGAAAATCAATTAATGGTAAAGGTTAAATATAAAACCAGAAAAAATGCTATTCGAAAACGAAAATATTGTCCAATAAAAATAGAATATTCGGATAAAGATGACAAGTTTAGAGTTATATGTGGTCAAAACGAATATATTAGTACATTGAATATAGATAGAATAGTTGAACTGGAAGTATTAGATGAGCATTTTAATTCCAGTGAAAAAATTTGTAAAAAAGAAAAGAATCAGTTGATTCTTGAAATCATTGATGAGAGAAATGCTCTTGAAAGGGTGATGATGAAATTTGCCTGCTATAAAAAACAAGTAGAAAGAGTAGATGATGAAAAATATTTAATGACTATGGATTACAACGAAGAAGATGAAACGGATATTTTAATTCAGATTATGAATTTTGGAAGTTTGGTTAATATTAAAAGTCCGTCAGAGTTAAAAAGTGAAATGAAAAATAGGTTAAAAAAGCAAATCGAAATGCTTAATTGGTAGTTCGCAACTTTTTTTCCAAGATTATTTTTCCCAAAATCTGTATATTATCAAGTGTAAAGATGCTAACAGCAAAGACAATTGGTAATATACAGATTTTCTTATTTTGAGCATCTTGCAGATAGTAAATAGATACATACAGCAAAAGGGAAGGTGAGAATATGTTTGAAATAAAAGGAAAAGTGGCAACTGCCATATGTTATGCATCGGTAGTAGAGGATATGGCAATTGATCAGATAAGAAGAATGTGTGATTATGATTTTACGGAAGGTTCAAAAGTTAGAATTATGCCTGATGTACATGCAGGAAAAGGATGTACGATTGGAACAACCATGACTATAAAAGATAAGGCAGTTCCAAATGTAGTAGGTGTAGACATTGGCTGTGGAATGTACACTGTTAATTTAGGAAAGGGAGAACTTGACTTAAAGAAATTAGATGAGATTTGTCATTATATCCCATCAGGTAAAGAAGTATGGGAAGGCAAAAAGGAAAAGTTTAATTTAGAAGAATTATATTGCTTTAGAGAGTTGAAAGATACAAGAAGACTTGTAAGAAGTATAGGAACCCTTGGTGGTGGAAACCATTTTATAGAGGTTGATAAATCTGCTGATGGAACTAAATACTTGGTAATACATTCAGGAAGTAGAAATCTGGGAAAACAGGTTGCGGAAATTTATCAGAAATTAGCCATGGATTTGGACAGGGGAATTGGAGAATATTTAGATAAACGGGAAGAAATAATTAGAACGTACAAAGAGCAGGGAAGAAGAAAAGAGATACAACAGGCGCTTGCCAAGTTGAAATGGGATAGAGAGAACAAAGAGACTACTATACCGGAAGATTTATGCTATTTATCAGGAAAATATTTAGACAGATATTTACATGATGTAGAAATTTGTCAGAGATTTGCAAGAAGAAATCGTGAAAAAATGGCAGAAATTATTTTGGAGAAAATGAATTTGACGGCAATGGATACTCCCTTTCATACAATTCATAACTATATTGATACAGAGGAAATGATTTTAAGAAAAGGAGCAATTGCAGCACACAAAGGTGAAAAAATTCTTATACCTATTAACATGAGAGACGGAAGTGTTTTAGCGTATGGTAAGGGGAATCCTGACTGGAATTATTCAGCACCACATGGAGCAGGCAGGATAATGTCAAGAACAATGGCGAAAAATACATTGAGCATAGATGAGTACAAAGACGCAATGAAGGATATTTATACTACATCCATAAATGAGTATACTTTAGATGAAGCACCTATGGCATATAAGGCAATTGATGATATAATAGATGATATTGCAGATGCCGTAGACATAATTGAGGTTATCAAACCAATTTATAATTTTAAGGCATCGGATTAATCAAAAATCATGGAGGACCTATGCCAAAATACAACGACTTATCAAAAGAATTACAGGAAAAAATAGAACAGGACCGAGCTAATCACGTGGTAAATCCATATGCTTTTCGCAATGAGGATGCTCTTCGTAGAAAGATGGACTGGGACAAAAACAAACTTCTAAGACCGGCGTTTGTACGTGACTGTGAGAAAATCCTACATCTACCAATGTATAATCGTTATGCTGACAAAACACAGGTATTTTCATTATACAGAAATGATGATATTTCAAGGCGTTCCAGTCATGTGCAGTTGGTATCAAGAATAGCCAGAAACATTGGTGGGTTGCTGGGGCTGAATACGGATTTAATAGAAGCTATTTCATTAGGACATGACATTGGTCACACACCATTTGGTCATGCAGGAGAGCACAAACTAAATGAATTATACAATGGAAACACCGGAAGATATTTTAATCACAATGTTCATAGCGTAAGAGTTCTTGATCAGATTTTTAATCTGAATCTTAGTATGGAAACACTGGACGGAATACTATGCCACAATGGTGAGATGGAGCTTGAAAAATATAAGCCTATTGCTTATAGAAATTTTGATATCTACGATAAGAAAGTTGAAGAGTGTTATGTGAATAAAGAGGCTAACACCAAGTTAATACCAGCTACCTTAGAGGCATGTGTTATGAGAATTTCAGATATTATTGCATATCTTGGAAAAGACAGACAGGATGCGCAGGAGTTGGGACTTTTTGAGACATCGCCAAAATACTACGAAGGTAAAATCGGAACTACCAATTCCGAGATTATAAATAACATGATTGTAAATATTGTGGAAAATAGTTATGGCAAAGACTACCTGAAAATGGATGAAGATTTCTTTGAAGCTTTTTCACAGGGAAAGAGAGAAAACTATTCTTTAATTTATGGTAATTCAAAAGTTAAAAAGGTTTACGAAGAAGAAATCAATCCGATGATGGAAGAAATCTACGAGAAGCTTTTGAAGGATGCAAAGGCTCATAATAAGAATTCGGTATTGTATAAACATCACATTAATTACATTAATGATAGAGCAAAATATTATACAAATGAAGATTATGATGAAAACGAGGCAAATGAAAAGGTAGTTGATTATATTGCAAGCATGACAGATGACTACTTTGTAGACTTATACAAATACCTGTTTCCAAAGGGGAAACATCATGTAAAATACATTGGATATTTTGAATAAAAAATATGAAATTTAAAAGAACACTAAAAACGGTTTTATGAAAGAATAATGCTGCTCAGGTGTTCTTTTTTTAAAATGGTGGCTAAATTTTAGGTCCTATTGTTGAAAAAATGGGGGTATGTTAGTATAGACCGCAGACGAATAAAATTGTTCTTATTCATTTTTGACCGAATAGATTAACAGAGGAAGGAGCGCATAATACTTAGTAGAAAATATTATGTAAAAGCATTATGTTTAAGAAAATTATAGCTATAGCTACAAGCGTTACAATGTTATTTTCAGGAATAGCATTTAGTCCGGCAAAAAAGGTAAACGCGGCAGTACATTCATCACAGGGAAGCGAGACATGGAAGTTAGTATGGAATGATGAATTCAATCAAACTGTTGGAGGTGCACCTGATCAGTCAGTATGGTCTTACGATATAGGAGTAGGAAATGGTGGCTGGGGAAATGCAGAACGTCAGTATTATACAAACAGCACAAATAATGTATATATTGCAGATGTGTCAGGTGATTCAAATTCTTCAGATGGAAGGGCACTGGCAATTAAGGCAATCAAGTCTGGAGATAGTATAACATCAGGTAGATTAAAATCATTAAATAAACAATATTTAAGATATGGAAGAATAGAAGCAAAAATCAGAACAGAAAACGGAATGCAGTCAGGTGTGTGGCCTGCATTTTGGATGATGGGAAATGATATCGAAAGTGGAGCACCATGGCCATATTGTGGTGAGATAGATATTATGGAACACAGAAATGCAGAGCAGAATGTTATTGGAACACTACATTATAATAGTGGAACAGGTACATCAGCAGGTTACGCTCACCAATGGATTGGTAGTGAAACCAATGGTCAATATGGTTATATTGGCGATATGAATCAGTGGCATAAATATGCTGTTGAATGGTACGAAGACGTTATCAAGTTTTTTGTAGATGACACTTGCTTTGAAACACTTAACATATCAAGTAATGAAATGGAAGAATTCCAAAAAGATCATTTTATTCTTTTAAATTTAGCAATTGGTAGTAAAAATTCACCATTTACACTTGGACAAACAATCAGCGATAGTTTCACAGATGCAACAATGTATGTGGATTATGTTCGTGTATATCAGGGAACAGACAGCTCATTTAGAAGAGCAAAGTCAACTGAAGGTGTGACAAATCCTGAGCTAACAACTAGAGGTGATGGAATGACAGTATGTCAAAACAGTAGAGTTGTTCTTGGAGATTGGGGCTACAATATTTGGGATGGAACTTATGCCAAGTATTCAGGTGGCGAAAGTTTAGATAATTTTAAAATAAAAATCATTGATAACAAGAAGCAAAATTGGGGAATACAAGCATTTGTAAAAGATATTTCAGTAACGAAAGGTAAAAAGTATAATGTTAGTGTAGATGTGGATTCTGACAGAGTAACTCCGGCTATTCTGATGAAAGAAGATGGTAGCCAAACAGAGTTGTTTAATCAGGGACTTATTGCAGGAAAAAATGTTTTACATGGAACTTTTACGGCAAACTCTGACACTATGAAATTAGTATTTAACTTACAAAACGTTGATTCAGGAACAACATTGAATTTCTCAAATGTAACAGTAACTGAGGTTTCAGATGGACAGGATACAAGTAAAGAAACATCTCAGGTAACATCAACGTCCAAAGAAAATCAGACAACAGGTGGTACTGTAACTCCTTCTAATTTAACAGAAATTAAAGGTGGAGCAGAAAATACATATTACTATGATAAAGATTCAATGGAGAATATTAAAGAAGTAGTAAATATTCAGCAGGCAGGAAATGCTACAGAACCTGGTATTTATGTGAACGTTCCGGCAGGTATCAGCGATGTTAAGGTAAACGGTGTAGCATTGGATGCAACCGCTATTCAGGGTGCAGGCACATGGATTTATTTGTCAAAGCTTACAAAAAGGACAAATAAAGTTGAAATAACATATGCAGGTGGCGTTGCAAAAATCACAATTACAAATAAGTCAATGCCTGAAGGTAGTGATGTAACAACAACAGATACTACAACAACATCACAGCAAACAACTACAACAAAGCAGCAGGAAGCAACAACATCACAGCAGACAACAACTAGCAAACAGGAAGTAACGACAACAAAACAACAGACAACAACTAACAAGCAGGAAGTAACGACGACAATAAAACAACCAAATACTTCAACAACATTAGGAACAACAAAAGCACCTGAAACTGTGAAGCAGACAACTACAGCTAATAAGGTTGACTCAACTAAGATTAAGTTAGGAAAAACTAAAATTGCCAAAGCTTCAAAGAAAAAGAATGTTAAGAAGATTAAATTAACGCTTAAAAAGATTAAAGGAGCAAAGGGCTATCAGGTTAAAGTTTCCACGTCAAAGAAATTTAAGAAAAAAACAACAGTGACAAAAACTATTAAAAAACTTACTAACACAATTAACATTAAAAAACTCAAAGTAGTTAAGAAATATTACATTAAGGCAAGAGCTTTTAGCAAGACAAAGGGAACTATAAGCTACGGCAAATGGAGTAAAGTTAAAGTAGTTAAGATTAATTAACCAAAGTTAAATAGTCAAACTACATAGCAATAAACTTTAATAATAAGAAAGGATTTAGAGAGAATGAAAAAATCAAAATTTATGGCGATACTATTAACACTTGTTCTTACACTAAGTATGGCAAACGGATTAGTGTTTAATGTATCAGCCGCAAGTCCAAAACTTAACAAGAAAAAGGTAACAATTACTGTTGGAAAGACAGTAAAATTAAAAGTTAAAAAGAATAAGGCTAAGAAAAAAGTTAAGTGGAAATCAGCAAACAAGAAAATTGTTAAAGTTACAAAAAAAGGAAAAATAAAGGGAATCAAACCTGGTAAAACAGTTGTAACTGCAAAAGTCGGCAAGAAAAAATTAAAATGCAAGGTTAAAGTAGTTGCAAAGAAACAGACTACTAAACCAACTGTAAAGCCAACAGTGCCTGCAACAACAAAAGCTCCAGTGCATACAACACAGGCACCGGTAACAACAAAAGCACCAGTACAGACAACACAGGCACCGGTAACAACAAAAGCACCGGTACAGACAACAAAGGCACCGGTACAGACAACAAAGGCACCGGTAACAACAAAAGCACCAGTACAGACAACAAAGGTAGAAACAACAACTAAGACACCAGTACAGACAACACAGGCACCAACCACAGCTAAGACTACAACAACAGTTGACGATGGAAAGCCGGGACCGAAAGAAGCTTTTGGACAGTCAATTTTAGGAATAGATGGTTTATCGGTACAATTTGTTTGGGGAAATGATAACGAAATTATAAGTAGTGGTCAGACATTCAACATATACTATGATGGAGTTTTAGGAGAACAGGGCGTAAAGCCTACAGCAATTACTCATGTATTTGCTACAGGTGGAAAACATGTAATTACTATTAAGGGATATCTTAATGGAAAAGAAAGTCAAGGTGTAGATATTAAAGTGGACCTTGGTGGAAGTGGAGATAACCAGACAACAACAAACAGTTCTGAACCAACGAAACCATCAACAACACAGCCTACAACAACAAAACCTGCAACAACAACTAAGCCATCATCAGAGAATCCAACAACAGGGCTTACTTTTACAACAGATAGCTCAATTGAGAAACCATTTGGTTTAAATGTAAGTCAGGCATCAGAAGGATATGTTAATATTGTTTGGGGACGTGGTACAATTGACTGCTATAATGTATATGTAGATGGAGTAAGAAGACGTACAGGTGTATCAGCACAGTTATTAAAACTTCCGGTTTACACAGAGGGAACACATACAATAGCAATTACAACAGTAGTAGGAACAAAAGAATCAGAAAAACTTGAGGCACAGGTTACAATTACAGGTATAGGTGAAAAAGAAACAGAGCCTGAAACATGTCCACCTGAACTTCAGCCACAATTAAAGGAAAATGTTCCTATGAAGAATGACAGAATCGCAATTGAACTTAACAACAAAACAAATGGAAAATATAGTGATGACCAGATTTATTGGTGTATCTTAGGAAACAATTCAGATAATAAACTTTGTTATATGGACAAGTATGGTAACATGATTCCGGCATCAGAATCTTTAAATACAATTGACGTAAATGGAAAAAAATATGCGAATATTTATCATACACTTGCAGAATCAGACCATGTATATGCACCAACAGTTCGTTCAGGAAGAATGTACTTAAGTTATGGAAAACCTGTTTACGTTGCATTTAATACAAATGCTAATGGCAATGCAGGTTATGCAGGACCAGACCTTAACAATCCAAGTGATGTAAATGCAAACACATTATTTGAATTTGCTGAATTTACAATTGAAGGCAAGAGTTATTGGGGGAACACAACTCGTGTTGACTATTTCTGCTTCCCAATGATTACACGTTTAGTTGGAAATGCTCTTTATGGTTCATATGACAAAACAGTAGGAGATATTGGAACAAGAGAAGAAATCTTTTCATCATTTAAAAACAATGCACCTGAGGCATTTAAAACACTTGTAAGAGATGATAGAATTATTGCTCCATGCAAACTTACATTTGGTGAAGGAAAACAGTATGCAAACTACTTCGATAATTATATTAATGAATTCTGGACAAAATACTCAAATGAAGATTTAAGATTTAGCTCAGAAACAGGAAGCTTTGTAGGAAGAGTAGAAGGCAATAGAATGAAATTTACAAGAGATAATGATTCTAATGTATATTATATTGATAAGCCAACTACTCAGGATGTGTTAGAAGGCAGAGGAGCTTTTGATAGAGGTAATGGTGTAGAAAAAGCTATCGAAGCACAGTTATGTGCAGCATTTAACAGAGGTGTTGCAACAGAACCAAGTAAATGGTATACACCAAGTAAGTATTATAAGAACAGTACATCAAACTATTATGCAGGATTCTTCCATGAACATTCAGTTTGTGGTTTAGCTTACGGCTTCTGCTATGATGATGTAAATGACCAGAGTACACTTTTACAGTACGATAAAGCAGATGCGTTAGTAATCGATTTAAGATGGTAAGACATAAAACTACAGAAAAGGTAACGGTATTTAATAATGTGTTGACAATATATAGTAAGGCAATAACATTATTAAAAAAACAGAAATATTAATAAATTCAGGAACCTACCTTTTATTGTTAATATTGAAAAGCAATTCGTTGACATTTTAACTGTTTATACATAAAATGCCATTTAAGCAAAAGGCAAGAGGACAAGGACGTCTACAAAAAGATGTTGTTGTCCTCTTTTTTTTGTGTATTGGGAAGATTCGTTTGAATTTCCAGTACATAAAAAATACATTAAGGATGCTAAAAATGATGGCGACGAAATTTTAGTATTTCCAGAGTATACGTTAACTTAACACCTGATACATTTAACAAATATTATGGTGGTGAACTTGATTTGTCTCAGGTGACAGTGTTCTTGACAAGGCAAAATTCACTGTAACTGAAGAAACAGGAAATGTTGGAACATACAATTTAAGCGAATACAATATAGCAGGTTCAAAAGCATACAACAAAAAGGTACCCGCAAAAGTAACACCAACTGAAAGAACAACAAAGGTAAACTTCTTTTTATTATGTAATAAGAAAATTCTCCGTAATTTCTTATTACATAAATAAACGTTCCACTAGGGATGCACACTCGTGAGAAAAGAAAATAATTGCGGGAGGGCACGCACTCGGTGCTTAGAATGTCGCAAGCTATATTCTTTGTTTTAAGTTGAAACATATTAATTGTGGTAGTAAAATTAATTGTAAGGACACAGTTAAAAATAAACAAAAAAGGAGAGAACATTATGGAAAAAAATTGTAGGAATTTTAAAACTAAATTTTGGGCATGGATAATGATTTTTACTTTGGTGTTAGGCGGTGGAACCTACGGAACATCTATATCAGTTAAAGCGGATATTATAGTATATGTAACACCAACAGGTTCAAAATATCATACACATGCATGTGGAAGAGGCAATTATCAGCCTTCAACATTATCAGCGGCAAAAGCAAGTGGATTAACACCATGTAGTAAATGTTTTCCCAATGGAGCACCTTCGGGAAATAGTTCTAAAGGCACACATAAAAAGACGGTGACGAAAGTCACAAAGGTAAAAGTTAAGCCAATAAAAATTAATAAAAAAACAATGTTTTTACTTAAAGGAAAAACAGGAAAATTAAAAGTGAAAAATGCAACATCAAAGGTAAAATGGATATCAACTAAAACTGCAGTAGCTAAAGTTTCAGATAGTGGAAAGGTTACAGCAAAAAAGGCAGGAAAAACCACAATTATTGCGAAGGTGGGAAGTCAGAAAAAACAATGTAAAGTCACAGTTGAAGATCCTAAACTAAATAAAGGTAATATATCATTATTAGTTGGACAAAGTAGCAAGGTTAAAATTAAGGGCTGTAAGCATCACGTGAAATGGATTACAAGTGATAGTGATGTTGTAAGAGTAAAGAAAGGAAAAATCAAGGCAGTCGAAACAGGTAGAGCGAAAGTAATAGCAAAGGTTCATGGAAAGAAAATAAAATGTAGCGTTTTAGTTAAGAAACCTAAAATCAGTAGTATATCATTAACAGAGACAAACATTATTATGAATCAGTCGGAAATTCATACGCTATACATAAAAAATGTAACACCAAATAAGTGGTATGAATATTACGCTACAAAATGGACAGTTGCAGATAAATCAATTGTACAAATTATAAATGATATGGGAGATTTAGTTGATATACAGGCTGTGGGAGTTGGACAAACAGATGTGTATATCAACATAGGTGGAAAAGTAGCTAAATGCCATGTGGTAGTTAAATAAACTTTTTTAACTTTATGTTTTATAACATTGTTGCACTTCTAATATTATGTTAAAATATCAAAGGATAAAAAACATAAATATTAATTTGTATTTGCATAAAGGAGAAAAGTATGCCAGTATTTGATTTTAACAGTACACCAGATGAAAATAAAAAAGGTGAAGTTACATACACAACGTTTGCTTCAAGTGAGAGCATAGCTTCAAAGGAACATCCAATAATGTTTTTGGATAATAAGAATCGTCAGTGGAAGCATCATTCCAGTGGTGTGTTCACAAATCCTATCAAAAAAACTTCTTTTGAATTTAATGAAGAGGACGGAACAGTTAGCGCTGATATTTTGAAAATAGATTCAAGATTTGTAAGCCTACTTAAATGGCTTGGTGAAAATCATATAAATGTAAGATTGTCAGGTGAAAATCAGGAAGAAGGATATGCGGTGTATAAAATTCGCGAAATTGCATTTGGCGGTGGAACAAAGCTTTCTGCTGAGGACGGCTTCCTTCAGTTTATGATTGAAAGACTATTAGCAAGCAATCCACCTGCAGAAGAAGTGGAAGATGAAGATCAGGAGGAAGAGGGAGACAGCATGAAACTGACAAGTCTTCAGAGCATTACTGATTTTATGAATTGTGCAGGAAAGACTTTACCTGATAATATTCGTTTATGGGCGAGAAGAAATTTGGCTGTAGCCCGTTCTAATGAAGTTTCACAGGAAGAAAGACATCACGCTCAAAGAGCACTTTCCATTATGATGAATGTTCAATGGAAAAATAATTATTTCGAATCAATTGATCCTGATGAAGCAAGAAGAATTCTTGATGAAGAACTTTACGGAATGGAAAAAGTTAAACAGAGAATTATCGAGACAATTATTCAGATTAACAGAACACATACACTTCCGGCGTATGGACTACTTTTAGTAGGACCTGCAGGAACAGGTAAATCTCAGATAGCTTACGCAGTAGCACGTATTTTGAAATTACCTTGGACAACTTTAGATATGAGTTCAATTAATGATCCAGAGCAATTAACAGGAAGTTCACGTATATACACAAATGCAAAACCTGGTATTATTATGGATGCTTTTTCAGTAGCAGGGGAGTCAAATCTGGTATTTATTATTAACGAATTAGACAAGGCTACATCAGGCAACGGAAAAGGAAATCCGGCTGATGTGTTATTAACACTTCTTGATAATCTTGGTTTTACAGATAACTATATGGAATGTATGATTCCAACAGTGGGCGTTTATCCAATTGCTACAGCTAACGATAAGTCACAGATTAGTGCACCACTTATGTCAAGATTTGCAGTAATTGAATTACCTGATTATACAGCAGAAGAAAAGAAAATTATTTTCTCAAAATTTGCATTACCAAAAACATTAAAGAGAATTGGTTTGAAAGAAGATGAATGTATTATGACACCAGAGGCTATAGATGCTGTTGTAGACATTTATAAAAATACAAGTGGTATTAGAGATTTAGAGCAGGCAGCAGAACATATTACAGCAAATACACTTTATCAGATTGAAGTAAATCATGTTAAGTCAGTAACATTTGATGCAAAAATGGTAAGAGAACTACTAGCATAGAAACGCAAAAAGGAATGAAAAGGTTAATGGATAATAAGTTAAAAGATGACATTTTTTATTTTTGTACATTAATAGAATATATTTCAAGAAAAACAAAGAATCATAGGAAAGATGTAATTAATTATTTTGAGGAAGAGTATATCAAATGTTAATTGTGTCTGTGAGTTCAAATGTAGAAATTGAAAAAACTATTAAAGAGGTATTCTCATCTTTTATTAGTGATGAAATTTCGAATTTTAATTCTAACGTATATTATAGTAATCCGGATTATTTAAGATGTTCGTATTTAGATGGCAGAATGTTAGCATAAATGCAGGTTGAGACAAATGTCAACTTGTTAGAAAGCACCATATATGAAATAGTATTTCATATATGGTGCTTTCTTTTTTGGGGAGAATGAAAGTGAAACATATATGCGGTTATGAATTTATATTTCCAAGCATAAATCTTATAGCTTGGAAAGGTTAATGATTGCATGATTCAAGCAAGGAAAGGAGAGACTTATGAAAAGATTTATTAGTTGGATTATATGTTTAAGTTTAATATTGGGAGGAATGCCGCAGGTGCTTCCAGTAGCGGATACATATGGAGAAGAGACAGCTGAAACAGAGACAGGCAAAACAGTGGATCTTTCAAAATATAAGAATTTAACTATTGTATCAAGTGATATTGAAGATGAAGATGGAACAGGTATAGTGAGATGGACAAAGGATAAAACTTATGTAATATGTTCGGTTAACACTGTTGTAGCTCCATCAGTAAAGTGCAAGTTAATAATTGAACCGGGAACAACAGTATTGTTTGGAACAGGAACAGGTGGACTTGATGGAGTAGAAAAATCAGATGTGAAATATAGACCATATCCTATTTTCTGGGTTGATGAACATGGGAGTATTGAAGCAAAAGGGACAGAGGATGAACCTATAACTTTTAAAAATATTGGTACACATGCAGGGTGGAATGGAATCGACATAACACTTCCTGATAGTGGAGAAGTTACAGATACATTTGAATATTGTAATTTCATTAACGGTAGTGCACAGTTTAGAGATTTTACGGAAGGATTTATCGATGTATCGTATGGAACAGAAAAAACTAAATTTAATTTAACAATTGATAATTGCAAATTTGATAGTACAGAGTTAGTTAATAGAGATATTCTACAACCTAGTGAAATAGGGGCAGGTCTCTATTATGGAGACCATGATGGAAATAAAGTTGAGGCAAATATTAAGGTGTCAAACTCCACCTTTAAATCACTTTCAATGGGCATTGAGGCCTGTGTTTCAGCTTACTATGATGAATATTTATACAATGAAAATCTGAAATGTACAATTGAGAATAATGTGTTTGAAAATAATATAACGGGCTCATATAATCCATCTGTTATATGGGGCGGAAATGCCAAGGTAATTAATAATACATTTTATACTATGGAGGGAGGAGCACTAACCAAGAGTGCTCTGGATTTAGAAGGACAATGTGACTATGTGCTTGAAGGTAATGTATTTCATGGAAGTCAATCTACTGATAAGGGAAAGGTAAATGAGTGTACTCCGATTTGTATCAGATTTGGTGCAAATGTGAACCCAGAAACCAGAAGCTATAAAGAAAATAAATGTGATTACCCTACAAGTTACGGAAAATTAATTAAACTTAAAGGTAGTATGATAAAAGAGGAAAGTACTTTAGGAAAGGTGGAAGGATTAGAGTATTGGTACTATGCATGTACCACTGGCTATAAGAATGGCGTTAAATCAAAAGTAATATTTGAACCGGGGACCTCACATCTGATTAGTTCATTAGAAACAAGTTACAATGGAGAATTAGTGGCTAAAGGAACAAAAGAAGAACCTATAAAATTTGTTTCAGGAAGTAGCAGGGGAATAGATACAGGGGCAGACAAGATTTCCTTGCAGCAAAATTCTTCTTCAGAATATTTAGAAGGCAAGGCAACCTTTGAAAATTGTCAGTTTGATGGTGTTGGATTAGATGCTAACATAATTAGTAAAAGCACAGATGAAGGCTTAAATGGAGAAATACCATTAGTTTTTTCTGTAAAAGATTGTATTTTCAAAAATATGTCTACTGGATTAGATATAGGCTTTGATTGCTATTATGATTATATTTATGGAAGAGTTTCAATAGAAAATGTAGACATAGAAGGAATAGAAAATGATTCTTTTACAGGAATGTTTGTGTCATCATATGGAAGTAAAATTCCTAAGGGAAATATTTTTAAAGCATCAAATTGTAAAATACATAATTTCAATTATAAGGATTATGAGGGTGTGGCACTACAGGCAGAAGTTTCAGAAGAAACGGCTGATAAAGTAGTGTTTGAAAATATAACAATGGCAGACAATAATTATGGAATCATTGCAAAGAAAAACAGATTAACAAAGTTACCAATTATAAAAAATTGCATAATAGCAGGAAATAAGAAAGGTTTTGATTTTAATAATGAAATAGATACATCAAGCATAACTTACTCTTGTATTTACAATGATTCTTGGAATGGAAACACTTATGGTTATGGAGAAGGTTGCATATTCACAGATCCATTGTTTGCTGATTCTAAAAATGGTGATTTTCATCTAATGTCAAAAGCAGGAAGATGGTATAATTCACAGTGGGTAGTTGATGATGTATCAAGTCCTTGTATAGATGCAGGGGATGAAAATAGTGATTACTCAAACGAGCCTGCACCTAATGGTGGAAAAGTAAATATGGGTTACTACGGAAATACAGCAGAGGCGTCAAAAACTGAAGACGGTTCAACCAGTATAGAAACATCACAACAGACAACAACACCACAGCAAACAACAGGTTTACAGACAACACCAACTAACGTTACAACACCACAACAAACAAAGATCACAATAAAGCAAACTACAACATCGCAGGTAACAACTAAAAAAATAAAACTCAAAGCACCTGTGATTAAAAAAATAACAAAAGCATCTAAGAAGATAAATATTAAGTTTAAAAAGATTACAGTTAGTGGTGGTTATTATCAAATACAATATTCTACAAACGGAAAATTTAAAAAAGCCAAAACGGTAAATGTTAAGGCTTCAAAAACTAAAGTTACAATAAAAAGACTAAAGAGCAAAAAGAAATATTTTGTTAGGGCAAGAATTTACAGAAAAGTAAAAATTAACGGAAAAACTAAGAAAATATATTCTGCCTGGTCTAAAACAAAAAAAATCAGAATAAAATAGTAGAGTATAGAGAATAACTCAGAAATATTGTATCATCCGTATGTCATGCAGTTCCAATTGCAAGCCTTTTGCCAGTATTGTTCTTTGTATTCTTTAGTTGTTCAGAATATCTGTTTAGCTTGAATTACACTTTATATCAGATTGCGTTCCCTGTAATGATGGTTGTACTTCCAACAGTTGGAGCAAACATTCCATTTTGTGTTGAAGCAATTGTATCAGGTAATGATACACCTGACAAAATGGAAAAGACAGGTTGGACACTTGTAAAAAGTGAAACAGTAGATGCACCTGTTATTGATGAATTGCCTATTACATTAGAATGTCGTCTTGAGGAAATGAATCAGTATGACCAAACATACAGAGTAGTTGCAGAAATTGTAACAATACAAGCTATGTGGCAATTGAGAATTGAAATATTATGTAAATATTGAAAAAGTCATAACTATAATTCCAAGAATAACAAGAATAATACCGGTAGCTCTATTTAAGGTTTTAGGTGTTGCTTTATTAGCAAATACAGCTGCAATTCTTGCCCACAACAATGTGAACACAATACAAAGAATCCATACTGTAAAATCAGGCATACCGCCAATGGTAAAATGAGAAATGGCTCCTGTAAAGGCAGTAAAACTCATAATAAATACACTTGTTCCAACGGCTGTTTTTAATTCATAACCAAGTACAGAAGTTAGAATAAGAAGCATCATCATGCCACCTCCTGCACCAATGAAACCACAAATAAATCCAATTAAAATTCCACAAATTAAGGATTGAACGGCACGCTTCTTTGCAGGGACATTTTCCATAGCCTCTTTAGTAGTCATAACTGGTTTGACAATAAATTTAATTCCAAGAAGAAATGTCATAAAAACTGAAAAATTACCCATCGTAGTTGAAGGTACTAAGCTTGAAACATAACTTCCGACAACGGTGAAAAGCAAAACACTTATCATCATTATAAGACCATTTCGAATATCGAGATTTTTATGTTTCCCATAAGTGTAAGCTGAAATAGCACTGGCTAGAACATCTGATGACAGAGCAATTCCAACGGCTATATAAGGGTCTATTCCAAGAAATGTAATTAATATAGGACTAATAACTGCAGCAGCACTCATGCCTGCAAATCCTGTTCCAAGACCGGCGCCCATGCCGGCAAAAAAAGTAACTATAATTGTAATTAGTATATCCATTTTCTATTCACTTTCTTAATGTTATTGTATTTTATTTATCAAATTATCTCACAAACTTATTTCATTTGTAAAATTAAAGTTTAATATCTTCTCTATTTTAACATTTATATTTATATATGGAAGATTTAATTTATAATATATGGTAGTTAAAATTTAAAATATTTCTGTGCAATGGAATTGTTTTAAATCTTATTATGCAACATAACATTAAAAGATTAAAATAAGGATAATTTACGAAAGGAGACTTTGTTTTGTAAGTGAAATAAGACTAATTTACAAAATGATATAATATGTATATGAACAAAATTATAGAAACTGAGAACATAAATAACGAAAACATAAATAATGAAAATAATAGAAAAGAAATAATTAGAAAACTATACATTGAAATGATTAAATTATATCAAGGAGATGCTAAACGTATACATCATTTTACTAAGGTAAATGCCTATGGAAAGCTAATTGCAGAATTAGAACAAGTTAGCCCTGAAACTTATTTCATAATTGATGCAGCAACTTTGACTCATGACATAGGTATACATACATGTGAAGAAAAATATGGAAACTGCAATGGAAAACTTCAGGAGCAGGAAGGTCCGGAATTGGCAAAAGAACTGCTTGGTAAAATAGGAGTTAATGAAGAAATTTCTAAAAGAGTGCAGTATTTAATAGGTCATCATCATACATACAATAACATTGACGGTTTAGATTACCAGATATTAGTCGAGTCTGATTTCTTAGTTAATTTGTATGAAGATGGAGCATCTAAGGAAGCGGTGGAAACAGCATATAATAAAATATTTAAAACAGAAGCAGGGAAGAAAATTTGCAGGGAAATGTTCGGCATATAAATATACCCTCTTTATCGTACGATGAGCGAACTGTAAAGAGGGTATTGTTAATAAAATTATAACAAATGATTATAACTCATGGAAAATTGGCTTCATTTTTTCAAAAGTACAAAATCTTGTGAAGCCAATCTCTTTTAGAATTCCTTTTGCTTCATCAATATAAGCACCTAAATGTTCAGGTTTATGGCTGTCACTGCCAATAGTAATAATTTCGCCCCCTAATTCTTTGTACAATTTCAAAATATCAATAGAAGGGGTTGTGTTTTTTAAACCGTATCTATGATATGAAGTGTTGAATTCTATTCCTTTGCCGTCTGCTATAACAATTTTAAGAATCTCCGTAATAATAGGTTTAACTTTTTCGAAAGGATAAACACCCTGCTCATCATATCGTACAATAAGGTCAGGATGCCCTAAGACACTATAGTTTTTGTAGGATTTTACAACGTTAAGAAGTTCCTCATAATAACGTTCATTATATTCCTGCTGAGTTCTTCCTTCCTGAAATTCTCCCGTCCAAAATTCTTTATCCTCAACCTGATGAATGGAAAGAATAATAAAATCAAAAGGATATTTTTTAAACAAAGCTTCATATTGTGGAATAGTGTGAGTTTGAATTCCGAATTCCAAGCCGAGCTTAATGGAAATATCTTTTGAATATTTTTTCTGCAATTCACTAATTTGCTTTACATATAATGGATAATTTACGTTGACAATAGCACTACCGTCTCTATAAATAATAGGTTTTCCGCTATCCCAATCATCTCTAACACCATAATCTACATGGTCCGTAAAGCAAATTTCATTTATGCCTTTTTGGATAGCATCTTTTACAACCGTTTCCATAGGGTAAACTGAATCGTCACTGTATTCACAATGTACATGATAATCTGCAAACATAAAATTTACTGATGTATTTTCTACATCGTCCTCCTCTCGTATGTTTTTTGCTTGTTAAAAAAAATATTAAAGCATTAATCATTTTGATATGCTTAAATAAATACTATAATGTTAATATGAGAATATTATACAATCGTTTATAAAACTTTCAATATAATATATAATATTATAAAAATAATAGTT
>ERZ837910.2936-NODE-2936-length-19701-cov-3.065204_pt1 | contig 19701 bp, 21 predicted proteins | sample MGYA00519940_ERZ837910 | MGnify/ENA primary metagenome ERZ837910 (study PRJEB31850, sample SAMEA3708825) | human gut metagenome | biome: human gut; feature: human-associated habitat; material: faeces | place: China | collected 2014 ... | reverse complement strand
CCCTATGTGCCGGGCGACCAGCCGGATTTTCCCGATATGATAAAACTGAACACCAACGAGAACCCCTATCCGCCTGCACCGGCAGTGCAGGAAGTTCTGGCACAGAGCCAGGCAGAACAGATGCGGCTCTATCCCGACCCCACGGCACACCAGCTGAACGCTGCTATTGCCAGGGCTTACGGCGTAGAGGAATCCCAGGTGTTCACCGGCGTCGGATCAGACGATGTGTTGGCGATGATCTTCCAGACCTTTTTCAACAGCGATCTGCCCATTCTGTTCCCGGACATCACCTATGCGTTTTACCCGGTATGGTGCGACCTGTTCCGCATTCCGTATGAAGTGCAGCCGCTGAACGACAAGCTGGAGATCGTGCCGGAGGATTACAACAAGCCCAACGGCGGCATTGTGTTCCCGAACCCCAACGCACCCACCGGCATTGCCCTGCCGGCAGCCACTGTGGAAGAGATCATCCGGCACAATCCGGAGTCACTGGTCGTGGTAGACGAGGCGTACGTGGACTTCGGCGGCGAGTCTGTTCTGCCGCTGCTGCAAAAGTACGATAATCTGATCGTGGTGCAGACTTTCTCCAAGTCCCGTGCCATGGCAGGAGAGCGCATCGGCTTTGCCATCGGCTCTACGGAACTCATCAAGGCGCTCCACGACGTGAAGTATTCCTTCAACTCCTACACCATGAACCGCTCTGCTCTGGCAGCCGGCACGGCATCGGTACAGGACAGCGCCTATTTGCAGGAGATCACGGCAAAGATCGTGGCAACCAGAGAACACACCAAGCAGGTGCTGGCGGAGATGGGCTTTCAGTTCCCGGATTCCAAGAGCAACTTCCTCTTTGTTACACACCCGGACTGCGACGCACATGCGCTGTTTGAAGCACTGCGGCAGGCACACATTTTTGTGCGCTGGTTTGACGCGCCGCGGATTCGCAACTATCTCCGGATTTCCATTGGAACCGATGCACAGATGGATGTCCTCTTTGCCTTCCTGAAAACCTACCTGAAAAAATAAGCATCCGGATCCAGGATGCTACAAATCAAATTCAAAAAGCACAGCTGAAAACGATTTCTTTCAGCTGTGCTTTTTCTTGCCTGTAGAGAAATGCATTAGCAGACATCTTTCTCAAGAACTAGCAGATAAAGTACTGGCCTATTAGCACTCGCATGAATGGAGTGCTAATTTTCATCTAGTTTTCACAGAACAATCATCAATCTATTAGAAACCGGGGGTAATATAATACTTGTAAACGGAAAGGGAACACGGAAGATGGAAGAGATGTGAAACGTGTACCGATTCGGATACAATTCATCTGATTGAAACTTTTTAGGAGGTATGCTTTATGATGCATTATATGACACCCTTTGAACGTACAGGTTATGATTTGTTCCACTCTATGCGGGACTGGGAAAATGAGTTCTTCGGCAGTGACAAAACTGCGGCGCAGCTGCGTTCCTGCAAGACGGATATCCGGGACACCGGAGATGATTATATCATGGAAGCAGAGCTGCCGGGCTTTACCAAAGAGGAAATCAAGCTGGATGTGCAGGATGATGTTCTGACCCTGACAGCCGTGCATAAAGAAAAGACCGAAGAGGAAAAAGCCAAGGACGGCACCTATCTGCGGAAGGAACGGAGCAGATGCTCTTATCAGCAAAAGCTGGATCTGAGCGGCATTGACGTAGAGCACCTGGAGGCTTCCTATGAAAATGGTATCCTGACACTGAAAATGCCGAAAAAGAAGCCGCAGATTCCGGCTTCCAAGCAGATTACCATTCAATAATTTGCATCAGACTCTTTAACAAGAGATTTGATTCTGTTCTCATCCAGATGCCAATGCAAACAGGTATGAGAACAGCCATTGCACCGATGAGGAGGTATGCTTTATGATGAACACTTTAACACCCTTTGAACGTACTGGTTATGAACTGTTTCGCTCGATGCGGGACTGGGAAGATGCTTTTTTCGGCGGACAGAATCAGCTGAGCGCCTGCAAAACTGACGTGCGTGATACTGGTGACAGTTACGTGATGGAAGCAGAACTCCCTGGCTTTTCCAAAGACGAAATCCAGGTGGATGTGCAGGAAGATGTCCTGACATTGAAAGCCGTTCATAAGGAAAAATCTGAGGAAGAGCAGGCAAAAGACGGCACCTATCTGCGGAAAGAACGGAGCAGTTGTTCTTATCAGCAGCAGATGTATGTGGGTGATGTGGATACCGATCACATGGAGGCTTCCTACGAAAACGGCATTTTAACGCTGAAAATGCCGAAGAAGCAGCCGGTTGTACCGGAGTCCAGACAGATCACCATTCAATAAAAACTGCAATGAGAGAAAGAGAGAGGGCGTTGCCGCGAAGGGCTGCGCCCTTTTTCGTTTTGTACAGCATGCGTCTCTTAGATGCCCAGATAATAGGAGAGCGGCTCCGGAGTGCAGGGTTTATAGCGCTGGGTGTCCAGCTGGGGAAAAAATGCAGCCCAGTTATCAGGACTGGCCAGGAGTGCCTGTTTTTTCTGGCGGCTCAGCTGCTTGCAGTAGATTTCAAACTGTGCCGCAGCGGTGTGATCGTCTGTTTCCCAAAGGCCGCACAGTGCCTGGGGCGGATGGCTGCGGGTATACTTGGCACCGCCCCGGCATAAGCCCCAGTGCTGCCGCATGCGCCGTTTCAGATCAGGGGTAATGCCGGTGTACAGACTGCCGTCCCGGCAGGAGAGAATATAAATATAGTACATGCTGCAAAAAACACGCCTTTCTTTCAAATGTGACAGTTTATTATACCATGGGAAGAAAAATGTTGTCAATATCGCAGCACGCTCAGGCATGGAAATCAATTTTCATGGTAGCCTTCTCTTTAGGGGTGACTCTCCACGAGGTGGGGAGATGTCTCGAAGGGACAGAGGAGACCGCTCAGTACGAGGGGAACCGCCGTTAGGCGGTGGTAGGATTCTCAAAAAGAACCGCCGTCCCGGCTCCCATTAAGGGGATACCGGGCGGCGGCTTTTCTTGCTTGCCTATTTTCCACAAAGTTTCTACTTTTCCCCAAAATACTGGTTCAATCCGGAGAAAATGGTAAATGCCACCTTCTGCTGATACGCTTCTGTTTCCAGCAGTGCGGCTTCTTCCGGGTTGGACAAGAAGCCGCACTCCGCCATTACGGTGGGATTTTCACTGAAATAGCACAGGTACAATTCCTTGCCGCATTGTTTTATTTCCCGGGTGTTTTCCGGCTGGAGCTGCTGTACAAATGCCTTTTGCAGCGTCTGTGCCAGTTCACCGCTTCCGGATACATTGTCGGAATAGAACATCTGCGCCCCGGAATAGGCCGGGTCTGTAAACTGATTCTGATGGATGGAAATGCACACGGCATTTTCATATTGATTGAACAGCGCCAGCCGGTTATCCATATCAGAGCTCTTCTGATTGGCCAGGCCTTCAATGTCCGGATCGTGGATGCTCTGATCCTGATCCCGTGTCACCTCTACGGTATAGCCTTCCATCCGCAGCAAATCCCGGAGGCAGAGCAGAATGTGAAGATTGATTCCCTTTTCCGGCACATCATGCACCGAGACGCAGCCGCCGTCTGCACCGCCGTGACCAGCATCCAGAATAATCACCGGTGTTTCCGGCTTTGGCGCAGTCATGGTGGATACGGCGCGCCGGATTCTTGTTCCGCCAAAATAAATTGCAGCAATGCTCACGCCGCACACAGTCAGCATAATCCCCGTTCGCTTCGCCAGGGTTTTCCACGTAATCGGCATATTCATTCCTCCTGTACACAGAATATTTGGTACAGTCTATGTGGTGTGCGGGCAGAATATGTGGAAAAGAGGTTCAGTTGTGCAGCAGTTCTTCCCAGGAAATCGGATTGCCGGCGGTGTGCTCTGCATAATACAGCAAAATTGTATATGCATCTGCAATGGTGATGCTGTTGTCTGCATCTACATCCGCCGCCCAAAATTGCATTTGCGTCAGATCTGCTTCCCCGCCGGCGCTGATATCTGCATAGACCAGCAGCGTCTGATAGGCATCCGAAATGCTGACTGTGCCATCTCCATCGAAATCGCCCTTCATCACTTCGTCCGCAGTATGTACGGTGATGGTGTCCGGAACCGCCTCGTCTCCCATGGAAATTGCTTCCCACTGCTCCCGGGTTCCGGCAAAGAATAGGTCTGTCAGTGACGTACACGCTCCAAATGCCCGTTTGTCAATGGCTTTCACAGTGGCAGGAATGGTGATCTTCGTCAGTGCAGCGGCATCATAAAAGGCACCCACTGCAATTCGGGTAAGATTTTTCGGCAAGACCACTTCTGTTATCTTTATGTTTGAGAAAAAGGCGTACCCGCCGACACAAACCACATAATCCGGAATCACCACTTTTCCGGTGCATCCCTTGCCGTCCAGCAAAACCCGGTTTACCGTCACCAGCGGATTTTTCGCAGCTTTCTTGTCAAACCAGGGCGTTTTTGTAAACGCCTCATGCCCAATCTCCCGGACGCTGGTGGGAATCGTAAGATCCTCCAGGCTAAGGCAACCGTAAAAGGCCATTGCTTCAATTCCGGTCACACTGTCTGGAATGACAACATGATCCAGCTTTTCACAGCCATAAAAGCAGTGTGTTTCCAGCAATTTCACCCCGTTTTCTATGGTAACGGAAGTCAGGTTTTTGGCGCAGAAAAACGCGCGCTCTCCGATTCTTGCTACTGGCTTTCCGTCAATTTCTGCCGGAATTGTCACAGCTTCCGCAGATGCATCACAGCCAGTGATCGTTATATTTCCGGCCGAGGTCACCTGATAGGTCAGGTTTTCATATTGCAAAGTGTCCGCCGCCTGCACTGACAGCGGTGTTGTCAGCTGCGCCGGAAAATACGCAGGAATCCCCATACACAGTGTTATTGCTACCATAACAGCGGCTGCCCGTTTCCAAAACTTCATCATTTTCTCCTATGCTCCTTATTTCTTTCGGTATTGCAGTTCCTCCAGCACAACGCCTTTTCGCACCAGGGTATAGGTCACCCACACAGCCGCAAACGGCACCAGATTTACCAAGGCCAGCACTGCTACTTTCGTCCAGGACAGCGCCGCCGCGGTGATCTCCTTGCACAGTAAATTGCACAGCTGCAAAAACGGCGCATCCAAAAGCTTATACCAGCGGTAAAAGCCAGCCGGGAGTGCCCCTGCCTTTGCCAGCAGCAGCAGGATTCCCAGCAGGAAAAACGGCAGTCCTACAGACAGGCTGAGAAAAAAGCGGCGCGCCATTGTATCCGGCACTTTACTTTTTCGATCTGCTACGGCACGGTTATAGGCATAATTGACGCACAGACAGATCAGCACTGCAATGGTGCAAATACAGCTGATCAGCCGAAATAAACCGCCGCCCACAGCGGAAAGCGTCAGTGCCAGAAACAGGCACAGAATTTCTGCAAACAAATAGGTTCCAAAACCTTTCATCCAATTTTTAAATTCCATAAATTCCCTCCGCTGGTTCTGTTTTTCTGTAGGGAGAGCATACTTTTCCGACTGTATATTTCGCCGGATTCCGGACAAACTACTCGTGAGAAAACACGGCATCTGCCTGTTGTTTTCCCGGTATTTTCTGAGCGCCTGAATCAGGCCTCCGAACCGGATTTTCACGACAAAAAGGAGTGACCGCGCCATGAATCAGCAGGATCGAATCGTGCTGAACGGGTTGTATAAAAACGCATCCATGGGATGGGATGCCACATGCACCATTCTGCCAAAGGCAGAACAGGAAAAGCTGCGAACCGAACTGTGCAAGCAGCTGGAATATTACAAGGAGCAGAAGCACACTGCGGAAACGCAGCTGCAAAAGGCCTGTGCCATACCGAAGGAACAGGGCGCTATGGCAAAGCTCTGCGCCGATCTCAGCATCCGGATGCACTGCTGCGGCAGCACCAGCTCCGGCGAAATCGCAAAGCTTATGCTGAAAGGCACCAACACCGGTGTGATTCAGATTACCCAGCTGCTCCACCAGAATCCCGACATTTCAGAATCCGTCCGCCATCAGAGCCATGCCATGCTGCGCCACGAAGAAGCCTACATGGATCGCCTGAAAACCTATCTGTAAAGGAGGAACCGCCATGTATCCGAATCCCATTGACTCCGGAAAGCAGAGCCACGAGGCCGAAATGAAGATCTACACGCCGCACCGCGCAATGCAGGAGAATCCGCCGTCTGCTGTCTCTGACCATGCCCCTGTGCGGATTTACGAGCGTCCGTTTAAGCCCAATCAGCCCACTTCTCCCCTGGGATAAGTCCGGCACCGGCACACTGCACGATTTCGCAGCCTGTGCAAAAAATACGCAGCACACAGCCGCGACAATTTGTCCGCACATGTGCTGCGTATTTTATGTCTGCCTTTCAGAAACAGACACTCATGCATCCGTTTCCTGTGCGGCGCAGTCCCGGCAAAGGCCATAGAGCACCGTTTTGGTATGATCAATCACAAAGCCATGGTGCTCCAGCAGATGTGCGCCCAGCTGATTCAGATAGTCACAGCTCACATGAAACAACCTGCCGCACCGGGTGCACTTCAGATGAAAATGCTCCCGGCAATGGCCGGCCGTTTCATCCAGATACTGATAGCAGGCACCGCACTTGCCATCCAGGGTGTATTTTCGAACCAAGCCCTCTTCTGCCAGCTGCTCCAGATTCCGGTACACGGTGGCAGTTCCCACGGGAGTTCCGCAGTCCTGCAAACGGCGCACCAGTTCTGCCGCCGTGGTATGAGCACCGCCGCAGCTGCGGAGCATTTCCAGAATATATTCCCGTTGTTTTGTCTTATACCCCATTGCGCTCCTTCTTTCCAAAAAGCCGCAGCAGTCTCTGCCAGTTCATGCAGTTCCTGCTGCGGTTTTTCTTGTGCATTGCTTTTGGCGCATATCCCGGCACATCTCTTCCGGGAATGCGTCTTATTCTACGATGGTAACCTTTTTCATAACCTGTGCTTCCAGCGGCTTGTCGCTGTAATCGGTTTTCACCATAGCGATTTCATCCACAACATCCATGCCGGAAACAACCTTTCCGAAAGCAGCATACTGGCCATCCAGATGCGGCGCATCCTCATGCATGATGAAGAACTGAGAGCCGGCAGAGTTCGGATCCATCGCACGTGCCATAGAGAGCACGCCGCGGGTATGCTTTAAGTCATTCTTTACGCCGTTTGCTGCGAATTCGCCCTTAATGTGCCAACCCGGGCCGCCGGTTCCGGTTCCGTTGGGGCATCCGCCCTGAATCATAAAGCCCGGAATTACCCGATGAAAGGTCAGGCCGTCATAAAAGCCCTGCCGTACCAGCTTTTCAAAATTCTCGCAGGAAATCGGTGCGATTTCCGGATAGAGTTCAATCTCAATTTTCTTTCCGTTTTCCATTTCGATAACTACCATGGGAATACTCCTTTTCTATTTGTCAATCTAGCACGTATTTTTGCCCAGATCATCCGGCAAAAATACGTGTCCAAGCGCCGCTCTCTTAGTGTCAACACACTCTAAAATCAGTTTTCACAGAGCAGCTTTTGCTTATTTTATATTGTACCATAATTGACAGGAAAAAGCAAGGAAAATCTTAGAACTTGTCTCCACAAGCGGATACACGTGTCTTGTGAAGACGGGCTCTTGCATAAGAAAAAACAGGCACACAGTCCCCTCGAAAGGTTTCTGTGTGCCTGCAAACAATCTAACGTATTATGACATGCAAAATCTTAAACCAGATCTCTCATTCCCGGGAAAAAATCGGTTCCTTTATAAAGATCATACCGACCTTCGCTCTGGTATAAGTTTTCGCCTAACATTACATAGGAGTAACTATACAGCAAAATCTCAGCATCATCAATATTGACAACACCATCAGCGTTGACATCAATCAAATTATAATCCAGCTCACTGATTTCTCCGGAATCGGGACTCCAGGACATATTGACATACAATGCCTGATATCTCTCAGGCTCCTTCACAGGATCTATAAATTCACCATTGACATAAATGTCGTCCCCAACTTTAAGAATTTCTCCTTCCTCGTTTACACGCGGCGGAATATCCTTTTTTACAATGTTAAGCGGTGCGCCTGCATTTTCATATGCAGTATACACCAAAGCGGCATATGGTGCATCGATTGTAATACCGCCGAACTTTGCAAATTCTCCAATGCAGAAAACTTCCTTTTCGTGAATCAAGTCCGCATCTGTCTGATCAACTACACCGTCTTCATTGATATCAGCCAGTTTCAACTGTTCCTCTGTGAACATGGTGGAGTCCACATTCAGATAACGGCTGACCATAGCTGAATCGTGTCCGGTAATTACGCCGTCCTGGTCTACATCCCCAAGCAGAACCGTGCTGTCAGCCGCGCCAACAGACAAGATCGGCAGTGAAGCTACTGCCATAACGGCAGCGGTGAAAAAGCCGAATACCTTCTTTGTTCTCATAAAAATCATCCTTTCTTACAATCAGTTGCTATATACAACTGTAACTGCCTGTTTGGTTCCAATTAAAGAGTCCACAACATGTGAGCCTGCGTACACCTTAGAATAATAATCTAACACTTTGTTTGCATCATCTTCTGTTACTTTATAATCAGTGTCTACATCGATTGCTTCAGCACACACCAGGTTGGGAAATTCTGTTCTCCAGTTATCATAATTTGACTTTAAATATTTATTTAATACCTCAGTGCGAATATATTCAATACCATTTTTCTCACACTTGCTAACAACATCCAAAATAAGCGACGCATCCTGAATCGTAATATAACCGTCATTATCGGCATCACCAATAAGAACTGTTTTATTGTTAGATTCAATTGTAACGCCCTTCTTTAACGCATTTAATGTAGCTTCAAAGCCCTCTCCATCATGCTTCAGCTCTATATTTTCAGCTGCTGATTTATAATCAACTACTGCGACACCAAAATCGTATGATTTATTTGGATTAGCTGAGATATCGTATATGAATTCCCATGTCGAGCACACTTTTGCAGTATTAGGCGCAGCAATAGCTAAAAATGCTGTTTTTGTTGATTCAACATATGCTGTGTTTCCCATATCACAATTATCACTAATATACTTTGCATCAGATTTAATACCTATACTAAGTCTTTCGTATCCCGGATTATTTAAAATCTGAAATGCAACTTTCACACGAGTAGAAGAGATTTTTTCCACTTTAACTGTGTATTCAAATTTAGAAATCTTTCCAGTAGTTTCGTTATATGCCGGAATCTGAATTGCACTTGCAGACAAATAACTTACCGGCAGCACACTTGCCGCACCTACTGCCATAATTGCTGCTGAAACACCTGCTAAAATGCGATTTTTTATCTTCATCTTAACCAATTCCTTTCCTTATTATATCGCTGTTTTTATGTTCTCTTTCCTTCATCTATTGTAAATTTTTCTTGAGAGCTTTCATCTCCTTTCTTTATTTTCATTCTATCACAATTATATGTAAATGTCAACCCTTTTTGTGAATATTGCTTAGAATATTTTTCGACATTATTCGACACAGATCATCTTTTTTCAACCCGATATTTTCCATTATAAGGTCGTTGGATTGAGCCACTCCTTAAAGGGACACTTGCTTCCACAAATGCCTCCCCTTTAGGGGAGGGGGACCGCCGTTAGGCGGTGGTGGGGTTCCCCCTCAGCACACGCGCCACGGATTTTTCAGACCCTGTATATCTGCCACAATGCCCCGAACGGAATCCCGCACCATGGTTTCCACACACTGACGCGTGTAGAACGCCATATGATGGGTCACTACCACATTGGGATAGCTGTTTAAAAGCGCCATGTCCCGGTGATGAAGCAGTTCTTCCCGGCGGTCGTAGTAATAGAGATCCGACTCTTCTTCAATGACATCCAGGCCGGCGCCGCCTACCTTTCCGGTATCCAGTCCGTGCAGCAGCGCCGCAGTATCAATCAGCGCGCCGCGGCCGGTATTTACCAGAATCACGCCGTTTTTCATCTGTGCCAGCGCATCCTCGTTGATCATATGTGTTGTTTCCGCATTTGCCGGGGCGTGCAGTGTGATCAGATCAGATTCCCGGTAGAGCGTCTCCAGCGACACATATTCAGCATGCTTTTTCGCTTCTGCGTTGGGATGCGGCGCGTATGCCAGAATCCGGCAGCCAAAGCCAGTCAGCATGGAGATGAGCCGGGTTCCGATTCTGCCGGTTCCGATTACGCCCACTGTCATTTGAGAAAGCTCCCGCCCGATCAGGCCTTTCAAGGTGAAATCCTGCCCCAAATAGCGGTGCCGGATGGAAGTCATATTCCGCAGGCACATCAGCATCAATAAAATGGTATATTCCGCCACGCCATCCGGGCCGTACGGCGTATTCGCCACGCGAATTCCCAGTTCTTTGGCCGCTTCCAGATCAATGTGATCATAGCCAATGGTGCGGGTTACGATATAACGGGTTCCCTGCTGGTACAGCGCTTCCAGCAGCGGACGGTCTGCCGGTGTTGTAATAATATTGACATAGCGGCAGCCCTGCGCCAGAGCCGCATTTTCCGGCGTGGGAGTCTCTGCGGTTGTCACCATGGACAGTCCGTATTCTCCGGTGTATTCCTCAAAATAAGGCCTTTCATCAAAATCCCGGAGATTATAAACCATAATACATTCTTGTTTCATCATTTTGTCCTTTCTTCGCATGCTGCGGCGGCAAAAGTCCAAAGCGCCGCAATCAAAATGGGCGAAAAGCATTCTTTTTCAAGAAACCGCTTTTCGCCCGTCTGATGCAGAGCATGCTCTGCTGTGATCCACTTCGATATGGTTTTTTCAAAAGATTGAAAGCCCTGCGCCACTGTGGGTTCCTACAGAGCACCACAGATGTTCCGGCAGGAATTTATTGCAGTTTCATTGTCAAAATTGCAGAAAGAATGGTCAAAAAGCCAGCACCTGCCCCAACGACAGACAGCAGCGTGCCGCCCTTTCCCACCATCAGACCGGAAAACCCGATCAGAACGGCGCAAATTCCCAGAATCAAGCTCACCAAAGTGGAAAGGAACAGGAGGGAGCCTACCGCAGTGACTGCCAGTCCCAGAGAAACGCCGCCCAGCATCAGCGAGGTAGCTTCTCTCGGAGTGCGCTCCCGTTTTTCTTTTTTATGCTTTGGTGTTTTTTCTTTTGACTTCTGCTCTTTCACCATAGCGGCCTCCTTCTCCGATTATTCCCGCAGAGAAGCGCCGATGCCTGCCAGTGCTTTCAGCACACGCTTCATTGCAGCATCTGCCTGCTCATCTGTCAGTGTTCCCTCGTGAGAGCGCAGCCGCAGCGAGAAGGAAACACTCTTCATTCCGGCAGCGATCTGGTCGCCCTTATAGACATCGAACAAGGTCACCTGCTCCAGCATCTTTCCGGCTGCCTGCTCGATGGTTTCTTCCAGCTTTCCGACCGGCATTGCGTCCTCACAGAGAATGCTCAGGTCACGAGTAATTGCCGGAAACTTCGGCAGCGGCTGATAGGTGATCTCCGGATTTGCCAGAGCAGCCATTTCCTGTATCAGCAGCTTTGCCACATAAGTTCTGGTGCCGATGCCATAGGTTTTCTGTACAGTAGGATGCAGTTCGCCCAAATAGCCCACCGGTGTTTCGCCGCAGAAAATCACAGCGCTTCTGCCGGGATGGAGCGCACAGCATTCCTCAAATACCGCATCTGCTTCGGCCGGGCGCACATAGGTGCATTTCGGCAGATGCAGTTCCTTCATCAGGGCATCTACTGCACCCTTCAGGGCGAAGAAATCTGCGGTGCCGCCGTACATGCCAATGGTCAGGCGGTTCGGTTCTTCCGGAAGCGTGTCCGGGCCGGTGGGCAGATATTCTTTTCCGATTTCATAGAGTGCCACTGCGGCATTCCGGTTCTTATAGTTGGTTGCCAGCACATCCAGCATGCAGGGCAGTGTTGTCGTCCGCATAATGCTGGTGTCCTCGCCCAGCGGATTGGTAATGGTAATGGTCTTGCGCAGCTTGCTGTCTGCCGGGAGACCAATCCGGTCAAAGCACTTCGGCGAAGTGAAGGAGTAGGTCAGCGTACCATAGTAGCCCAGTCCTACCATCACCTGTTCTGCCTTCCGCAGAAACTGCTGCTGCGGTGTCAGCTGTGCCTTTGCCACGCCGCGGATTACAGTAGACGGAATGTTGTTATAGCCATAAATCCGGGCAACCTCTTCGGCAATATCTGCCGGACGTTCCAGGTCAATCCGGAAGGTAGGAGAAACGCAGACATCGCCCTTTACCTGAATCTCCAGGGATTCCAGGGTCTTCACCATTTCCTCCCGGGAGATTTCTGTTCCCAGGAAGCGGTTAATCCAATCCGGATCAAAGGGGATTTCTGCCGGCTTTGCGGTACGGTTGTCTACCTCGATGAACTCTGCCACCGGTTCACCGGCACCCAGCAGTTCTACCAGTTCCATCGCGCGCTTCAGCGTACGCGGACAGCCGTCCGGATCCAGTCCCTTTTCATACCGGGCAGAAGCATCAGTACGCATGCCCAGCTTCTTGGCAGTGCGGCGCACCTGCACCGGTTCAAAGTAGGCAGACTCAAAGATAACAGTATTGGTATCATCCATAATACCGCTGTACTCGCCGCCCATAACGCCGGCAACTGCAATCGGCTTTTCTGCATCTGCAATGATCAGCATTTCCGGAGAAAGCTTCCGTTCCTGGCCGTCCAGTGTGGTGATAGTTTCGCCGTCCTTGGCATTGCGTACAACGATCTTGCCGCCCTTGACATAGCGCTGATCAAATGCGTGCATCGGCTGGCCGTATTCCAGCATAACATAGTTGGTGATATCTACCAGATTGTTGATCGGACGCACGCCGCTGGCACGCAGGCGCTCCCGCATCCAACGGGGAGACGGGCCGATCTTTACATTTTTCACCATGCCGGCAATATACCGGGGGCAGAGCACTGCATTTTCCACAGCAACAGAGAGACTGTCACTGAGCTTGTCTGCGGAGCCGTGGAATTCCGGTTCCTTGACCTGAAGCGGCTTGCCAAAGGTAACGGCAGCTTCTCTGGCCAGACCAACAACGGACAGGCAGTCCGGCCGGTTGGAGGTAATCTCAAACTCTACAGAAGTATCATTGAGGCCGATGGCTTCATGAATATCCTGTCCAGGCTTGCAGTCCTCTTCAATCAGGAAAATGCCGTCTTCAATGGCATAGGGGAAATCGTGCTTTGTCAGTCCCAGCTCGCCCAGAGAGCAGAGCATGCCGTTGCTCTCCACGCCCCGGAGCTTTCCCTTTTTGATGTGCACGCCGCCGGGCAGATCTGCACCGATCATTGCCACCGGCACCAGTGCCCCTTCCACAATATTCTGCGCACCGGTTACAATCTGAATCGGTGCTTCTCCGCCCACGTCTACCTGGCATACCTGCAGGTGATCGGAATTTTCGTGGGGTGTGATGGAAACCAGCTTGCCGACAATGACATTCTTGACAGCGTCGCCTTCTGTTTCATAAGTTTCTACCTTAGAGCCGCTCATGGTCATGCCGGCGCAGAATTCCTTGACGGAAACGCCGCAGTCCACATAATCAGCCAGCCATTTCATAGATAAATTCATCGTTACTTACCTCCGCTCAGAACTGTTCCAGGAACCGATAGTCATTCTCATACAGCAGACGCATGTCCCCGATATTATACCGGCGCATTGCGATACGCTCCAGACCCAGGCCAAAGGCAAAGCCGGAGTAAACATTGCTGTCAATGCCGCAGCCTTCCAGTACCTTCGGGTGTACCATGCCGGCACCCAGCAGTTCAATATAGCCTTCGCCCTTGCACATCCGGCAGCCCTTGCCGTGGCACTGGAAACACATCACGTCTACTTCTGCACTAGGCTCTGTAAACGGGAAGTGGTGCGGACGCAGACGGATTTTGCAGTCATCTCCGTACAAGCGCTGCATCAGCAGTTCCAGGGTGCCCTTGAGATCTGCCATGGTGATGCCCTTATCCACTACCAGGCCTTCGATCTGATGGAACAGCGGTGAGTGGGTGGCATCTACTGCATCCGAACGGTATACCCGTCCCGGAGAGATCACACGAATCGGCGGCTTCTGATTTTCCATGACGTGCACCTGTACCGAAGAGGTCTGGGTACGCAGCAGGATGTTGTCCGTAATATAGAAGGTATCCTGTGTGTCCCGTGCCGGGTGATCCGGCGGCAGGTTCAGCGCCTCAAAGTTATAGTAATCGTATTCCACTTCCGGGCCGTCTGCCACAGAAAAGCCCATTCCCAGGAAAATTTCCCGAATTTCGTTTTCCACGATGGTCAGCGGATGCATGCTGCCCACCTTTTGTGCTGTACCGGGGAGTGTAATATCAATCGTTTCTGCTTCCAGCTTATGTGCCAGCATCGCATCTGCCAGCTTTTTCTGCTTGTCGGCCAGTGCGCGTTCAATATCTGCGCGCACCTGGTTGGCCAGCTGTCCCATTGCCGGACGCTCTTCCGCAGAGAGTTTTCCCATTTGCTTGAGAATGCCGGTCAGTTCACCCTTTTTGCCCAGGTACTGGACACGAAGCTGTTCCAGCAGCTTGGAATCCGTACAGTCAGACAATGCCTTTTTGGCAGCATTGCGGATTGCTTCCAATTGATCTTTCATAATACCGTTCCTTTCTTCCGCAGTTTCTGCGGTATTCGGCTCTCATGGGATTTTACAGAACCGGTCTGCCGTTGTGATACAGTCCGGTTCCCAGGGAAATCGGTGCCCCAATAAAAAAGCCTTGTCCTGAAAACAGGACAAGGCAAATGCTTGTTTTTCAACCACCCATTTTCAAAGAGCCATCACTCTTCTGCCCTTAATGCGGACACAACATCCGCACCTACTTGGAAAAAATCGGTTCAGCGCGGCCACTCAGAAGGGAACTTCAGCGCAGGCTGCCGCATGGGTTCTCAGCGTTTCCCACTCTCTGTATCGGCCGCACAGGCGCTTACTCGCTTCGTCACTGTGTTTTCTCTCAAAAAAAGCCGGGCACAGCAGAAAGTCTGTGCCTGCTTCTTATTTATTTTACTCCATCTCCTTCAAAAATGCAAGTGCTTTTCAAAATTTTTTCTTGAAATTTAACATTATCTGTGGTAGAATAAAAACAGAGCCATTTTGATATGCCGAAAAAGAATGTGGAAAAGTGGAATGTTTTTGTTAGAATCCATAATTTTCATACCACACGAAAGGAGTTTTTCCCCTATGGATAACTTTGCAGAATATATGGTAAAAAAGCAGCCGGATTCTTCTGACCGGATGAAAACCGTGCTGATCATTCTGGCGGCGGTTCTTTTGTCTGCCGCTACCGTATTTCTGGTTCTTATTACCAAAATCCCGTTTATTCTGATTGTGACCTGTGCCGTTCTCTACGGAGCATATTTCCTCATCACCAACCAGTCGGTGGAATATGAATATGCTGTCACCAATGACGAAATGGACGTGGACAAAATTATTGCCAAGAGAAAGCGGGTACATTTAATCACCGTTTCCACTAAAACATTCGAGGCATTCGGCCCGGTTTCCGAGGATCTGGCAGAGGATGACAACCGGACGCTGGTGCTCTGCTCCGACAATACGGGAGAGGGCGAATATTATGCCGACCTGTCCACAGAAGCTTATGGACCGACACGTATTATCTTTACACCCAATGCCGCTGTGCTGGAAACCATAACGGCTGCACTGCCGCCCCAGCTGCGGCGGAGCGCCACTTAACCTGGGAAAGGAATACACAAGCTTATGGAACGAATCGGACTGCGGCTGATGCTGGGATATCTGCTGGTGCTGTCTCTGATTTTATTCTGCATGATGGGCAGCGACAAGCACCGGGCAAAAAAGGGCGCGTGGCGCATCCCGGAGAAAACGCTGTTTCTGACTGCGCTTCTGGGCGGTGCCATTGGCGGAACCGCCGGCATATGGTGCTTTCACCATAAAACCCGGCACTGGTATTTCCGCTATGGTTTTCCGTTGATTGCCCTGTTGCAGCTGGCAGGCATCGGATTTTTGGCCTATCAAAATCGTTTTTAAAAGAATCTAGCGCCTGTTCCGACACACTGAAATTTGCGGAACAGCTTCTTTCATTTTCACGTTTGCCGTTTCTGCTTTTTGAAAAGGCAGCAACGACTCTGATGTCTGCATGAATCCTGTGCCGGATTCGCCGGTTTCCCGGCAGTTTGACGCACAAATTCATGCAAGAAAGGTGGTTTCTATCATGAGACACAGGTTTATTTCCAAAACTGCCGGCATTCTGACAGCAGCGGCTGTCGGACTTGCCTATGTGCCGTTTTCCGTGGAATCCGGTTCTGCTGCCGCAGAGGAGGAGCAAATCACACTGGAACAGCAGTTTCAGCAGACGCAGTTATCCGACCTTCTGGGTCTGGCTGGAATTACATTACAGGCCTATTCTGTACAGTCAGCCGGCGCAGGCCATGGACTAACCGATGAAACTGTGCAGATTCTGGATCTGAATCATTCCGGTCAACTGGAAATCGAAGATGCCATGTGCTTTCTCTCCTGGTATTCGGATTTTTTTGCCTCCGGCACTCTGCCCCCGGCTGCAATCCAGTTCCTGAACACCTGGTCAGCAGATCCCATTGAAACTACGGCTCCGGTTACCACCACAACTACGACCCCCACAACAACAACAACTACTACTACTACTACTACTACTGCTACTACCACCGCCACTACGACAGTGACCACTACAACGACTATAACGATTACCCCAGTGCCCTCTACTGTTACCGCAACAGCAACGATCCCTTCGAATTCCGGCACTTCCACTCTGACAACACTGTCTTCCGAAACCGGAACAGAAACCACCACGGTTTCCAATACAAAAACCACCACGAGCACCAGCACAACAACAAATGCTCCGACCACAACCGTTACTACAACGGCTTCCACCGCTTCTGTCACCGGAAAGTGGCCGGTAAAATCCAGCTATCAGGGCATTGATGTTTCCAAATATCAGAAAAATATCAACTGGACCTCCGTTAAGAATGCCGGAAACGAATTTGCAATTATTCGTGCCGGCTATGGAAAATATGCCAGCCAGAAGGATCCCTATTTTGATCAGAATATGAAAAATGCGCAAAAAGCCGGCATCGCCTGCGGTGCTTACTGGTTCAGCTATGCAGAGAGTGTCGCAGATGCCCGGCAGGAAGCCGAAGTCTTTGCACAGGTGGTGCAGGGCTATCAGTTTGAATATCCCCTGGTCTTCGATATCGAAGCACCGGTACATGCAAAAATGACAATGGCGCAGGTTTCTGCCATCACCCGTGCCTTTTGCGAAACCATGGAGAGCAAGGGCTATTACGTCTCTGTTTACAGCTATTCCAGCTTCCTGAACACGAAATTAGACGCTTCCATCTTTGAGGACTATGACATCTGGGTAGCACACTTTGGTGTCAGCTCGCCGTCCTTCTCCAAGGCGAAATACGGCATGTGGCAGTATTCCAGCGCCGGCTCGGTCAGCGGTATTTCCGGCAATGTGGACATGGACTACAGCTATCAGTGCTATCCCAACATTATGCTGCGCGCAAAGCTAAACGGCTTCTGATTTGAAACCGCTACATAGGAAATAAGAAACAAAACCCCTGTTTTGCATCCAGAGTGATACAAAGCAGGGGTTTTCTTAGAACCTGTATTTATAAGAAATGTTTGTGCATACGAATAAATCCAGGTTTTTCGGATTTTGGGAGTTTGTCAGGAATCGCAGTCCGGCGCTCAGGATGCACTGGGTGTGCAGAGCACCGACTTATGGAATACCTGATCATATGCCTTTGCGATAATCGGCAGGAATACGCACAGCATTACGATATCAAACGGGAACTGTCCCACATTTTTCACCAGACGCGGCAGCATCCAGGTGAAGAACGCTGTCCACTCGGAAGAACTCATATGGAACGGATAATGGGGATTGATATAAGACGCATACAGAATTGAAGAATTGAGCACCAGATTGCCCACTACCACAATGGTCAGACGCGCCAGCACTGCGGAGAAAATCAGACCCTTCTTCGACTTCCGGTGATACAGGAACATGCCGTAGATCAGAGCATTCAGCATCACCACCAATGCCAGCAACACGTTATATTCCCGCATCTTGGCGCCATCCAGCAGATAGCCGATGATGTCCACACCCAGAGATGCAATCATGGAAACAACCGGGCCGTACAGCATGGCAATTGCAGAGATTCCCAAAAAGGAAAACGTAATCCGGATGTCGGTTCCAATGGGAATCGACAGGCTGCGGAGAACAATTCCCAGCGCCATCAGCAGCGCCGTTACAGTCAGTGCACGTACCTGTTTCAGTTCCCGTGCGGAATCGGTAAATAAAGATAAAAAGCCTCTCATGAAAAATACCTCCTTCTGCCTTTCGGCAACACAAAAAACGTTCTTGCTTCGTGCATATAAGGAGTTTTCAGAGAGACTTCTTATAATGCATTCAGCGGGATGCGGAAACAGTACCGCAAGCGATCTGACTCGCTTTTCGTCCCGGCAGCAACTCCCCGTCTGTCGGGCACTCAACCAGACTCCCCGAATCGTTTTCCGATCCAATGCTTCTGATTACGCACCATTTCCTACTCTGGAAATGCAATCTATGGCAGCAGCACAATGTGTGTACCGCCGCTTTTCACCCGGTAAAAGGCAGCCGGGCAGATGCCGTTATTTTTCGATGACACGCACGCGCAGTACGCCATCAATTGCCTGCAATGCGGCAATCATGTCATCGGTTACGCCGTCAATGTCCAGGATTGTATAAGCATAATCCTTCTTGCTGGCGTTTGTCATATTTTCAATGTTTGCACCTGCTGCACCAATAACAGAGGTCAGTGCGGAAATCATTGCCGGAACATTCCGGTGAATGACGCAAACCTTGGTATACACTGCCTGCAGCTGTGCATTCGGCAGATTGACACTGTTGCAAATATCACCCTGTTCCAGATAAGCCATCAGCTCATCGGCAGCCATGCTTGCACAGTTGTCTTCGCTCTCCGGTGTGGAAGCACCCAGGTGCGGAGTTGCAATGATGTGCTTGGCATTGCAGGTCTTGGCATTGGGGAAATCAGTGCAGTAGTATGCCACCTTTCCGCTTTCCAGTGCGGCCAGCATATCCTCATCGTTTACCAGTTCGCCGCGGGCATAGTTCAGCACCCGAACGCCGTCCTTCATCTTTGCGATCGTGGCAGCGTTGATCATGCCTTCGGTGTCCTTGTTGAACGGCACGTGAATGGTGAGATAATCTGCGACTGCAAAAACATCATCCTGTGTTTTTACAACTGTCACAGAAGGATCCAGGCGCAGTGCAGCGCCTACAGACAAGAACGGGTCAGTTCCCACTACCTTCATGCCCAGTGCAACAGCGGCATTTGCCACCAGTGCGCCGATTGCGCCCAGGCCGATGATGCCCAGGGTCTTGCCCTTGATTTCCGGGCCGGCAAACTGGCTCTTGCCCTTTTCTACCTGCTTGGCTACAGTGGTTTCGCCGTCTTTCAGGGTTGCTGCCCATTCCATTGCCTCCGGAATCTTCCGGGAGGAAATGAGCAGACCGGTGAGCACCAGTTCCTTTACGGCATTGGCGTTTGCACCCGGTGTATTGAATACGCAGATACCAGCCTCCGAGCAGCGATCCAGCGGAATGTTATTTACGCCTGCGCCGGCACGTGCAATTGCTTTCAGATTGTCGCCAAAAGCGGT
>ERZ837910.2934-NODE-2934-length-19713-cov-7.382643_pt1 | contig 19713 bp, 17 predicted proteins | sample MGYA00519940_ERZ837910 | MGnify/ENA primary metagenome ERZ837910 (study PRJEB31850, sample SAMEA3708825) | human gut metagenome | biome: human gut; feature: human-associated habitat; material: faeces | place: China | collected 2014 ... | reverse complement strand
ACCTTCCGGGAATCTTACAAATCGATATGATTTACACGATTCGTCCGGTGAGACATCACAACCGCCAGCTGCACAAAGCGACTATCCTCAAGGGAGGCATCCGTAAATCCAATCAAACAGGAAAGTACGTTTTTGGATATCGTCTTTTTGACAAAGTCCAATTTAACGGACAGGACTGCTTCATTTTTGGAAGAAGGACTTCTGGATACTTTGTTGTCAAAACCATTGACGGGAAAGTCATCCATAACAGTGCTTCTTTCAAGAAATTAAAGCTTGTAGAGCGAGCAAGTAACTACTTAATCGCATAATTCAAAATTAAATTCAAAGGAGGAAATGCCGAAATAATGAAAAAGCTTTGGATCGTTTTATTGTCCCTTTTCCTGCTGACCGGCTGCGGACAGAAACCCGAAACGCCGATCCCCCCTTCCGACCCGTCTCCTACGCAGCAGGAACCCAACGACCCGCCTGCGAGCCCGGAGCCGGAGACGCCTGCCCGCGCAGAACAGGTCGACTTGACCTTTTTCGTTGAGGGCGAGGAAGAAGCTCTGCCTGCCACCCTGTATGTCGGAGATGGGTACTCCCTCTATATTCCCGATGAGGACTGGGACGGCCCGGAGCAGTCCACAGAGAGCGGCGTCCCGACAGACACCTGGGTCAGTGCCTTCAACAGCGATGTGGCGCTGTCTGTATCCCGCTATGGGGATATGACGGTCACGGAGGCGCGGGATGCCTTTGCTCAGTCCAGCGGCTATGAGTTTGAGGATCTGATGGGCGGCAGCCCCGGTGACCCGCTGACGGGCACAAATGAAAAGGGCGAATACCTTTCTTTCTTTGTGGCTGCGGGCGGCGGCGTGGATTCCTATGCTGTTTCGTGGCGGTATCCGGCGGAAGCGGCTGAGGGCTTCGGCGTCCGGCTGCCTACCATCGCGGGAACCTTCCTTGCAAGCTGAAAGATCCCCATCTGTCGAGAAAAGCTCCGCAGCCAGAAAATGCCCTCCGGGAGCTGTTTTGCGGAGGAAACGTTCCGAATCGCGCGAAAGACCGCCTTGTGCTTGACCCGGGCAGTTTTTTGCCGTGAAAACAGGCAATGCAGAATTTGGTACGGTCATTTTGACAACGTGGAAAAAACTGCTCCGGCACACAAGGCAACCCCGCATAAGGGCAACATTTAAAAGAGTCGTTTAGAGCAAGGCAAAAGCGCAAGCGACGCACCAGATTTGGTGCGCCGCTTGTGCTTTTATTTAGAAGAAGCAACCGATATGTGTATTTCTGAAAATTATGTCAAATATCAGTGCTCGTAGCGCGTCCAGTCGGGATCCCGGGTCAGCTTCGTCCAGACTTCGCCGCCCCGATCCTTGTAGTCATGGGAGTTGGTGGCTTCCTGCACCGCCAGATAGAACCAGTCACCGGGGTTGCAGTCGGGCCACACCTTCATGCCCTCCAGCAGATCCTCTTCATCTTCCGGTGTCCGGTTCAAAACACGGTTAATCATGGTCATGGCCTGTGCCCGGGTGATATAGGTATCAGGGCGGAAGGTGCCGTCCGCAAAGCCCTGAATCCAGCCCAACTCCGCGGCACGCTCAATATACTTCTCCGCCCAGTGGCCGCTGATGTCGGAGAACGTCCGGCTGCCGCTGCTGACACCGGTATCGAACCGGGCACAGATGGCCGCGAACTGAGCGCGGGTGATAGGTGCCTTGGGATCGAAGGTTGTAGCGCTGCGGCCCTGCACAATGCCCAGACCCGTCATGGTGGAAATCGCCGTGTTGGCCCAGTAGTCATTGGTCACGTCCGTGTAGGTGTTGCTGGTCAACAAATTGTCGTCCCGCACCTCGTCCGTCAGCAGGCGGAAGAAGATGGTGGTGGTCTCCGCACGGGAAATCAGGCCGTAGGGGTGGACATTGCCGTCGCTGTAGCCCTGAACGTAGGCAAAGTGATCCTCATCGTTCAGCATGCCGGGAGTTTCGGAGGAAGACCAACGGGCGTACAGGGTCACCACAGTTTTGTTGACCTTCACATCATCGGTCACCTTGTCGGTGAGACGGGTATCGTAATACCAGCCCTCGAAACGGTAGCCGCTGCGGGTGGGGGTAGGCAGATCCTCGTAGTCCTTGACCCAGCTGCGGGACTTGGTCTCGGAGGAAATGACCTTGCCGCCGTTGGTGACATATTTCAGGGTGTAATCGTCGTCCTTGTCGTTATCGGAATCGCTGCCGGTGTACTTCCAGTTTGCGGTCACTTCCACCGCCTTGGCGGGCATCTTAAAGGTGGTGTCCGCCTTCGCGGCGTCGGCAAACGTCACGCCGGAGCTGGTCGTCCAGCCGATGAAGGTGTAGTTGCTGCGGCTGCCGGCATGAATCGTAACGGTTTTGTCCGCTTCATAGAAACCCGCGCCGGAATTCGTGGCGGTGCTGTTCTTAACCGTCACCTGATAGGTGTCGGGCGCGTTCACATGCTCCACTTCGATTTCTGCGGGGTTGCCATGTGCGGCGGCTTTCCAGCTGCTGCCGTCCCAGTAAATGACCCAGCGCAGCGTCTCGGGCATACCGTCCTTCACGGTGTGCGTACCATGTTTGCTGATGAACAGTTTCACAAAGCTGCTGGTGGGCGCCTCCACCTCATAGCCGATATGGCCATTCCAGTTAGTTTCTTCGCCCAGTCTCCAGTTCTCCGGCAGGCCCAGCTTGACGGCATACGTTTCAGAACCGTGGTTGTTCTTCTTCGTCACGCAGGTAACCCGAACGTCCTTTTCAAGTCCGTCCAGCGCCTTCTTCACATCGTCCTCAGTAGGCACCGGCGTGCACTTGGTCATAATCAGGGCAGGCTCACCCTTCAAGTACCAGTTCCAGCCGCCCTCGCCCTTCTTCCACTCCATGGTGAACCTATCGTGGTTGCTCGGGTTCTCTCTGTCATAGGTATGGGCCGCTCCATCGGGCTTGTACTGATCCGCATAAGCCTGCTGGTCCGTGATGATCACGGTTGCGGTTTTGTCCGTGCGCGCAACCGTATAGGGTTTCGTCGTAACGGTGGTCTTGTCGTAGCCGTTGAGGGCAATCGCCCGCCGGTCATGGCTGCCCACGGTTTCGCAATCCACATACAGTTTAGCGTTTTCAACGGCAGTTTCCAGCTTGTCCACATCGGGAGCCTTTTCGCAGGTAACAGGAATCACAATAGGAGCCCGATGGTTCTCAGCCAGTACGCTCCACTTGCTGGTGCTGTTATAATACCACACGATTTCCCGGGTCATCTCCGTACCGGCAACAATCTCGTGTTCGCCATCTGCCGGATGCTTCTCCTGAATGTCCTTATTGGCCTGCTCCATATACTTGGTGTAGTCCACCGTCATGGTGCAGGTGTACGGATAGTCAGTCTTATTTGCGCCCGTATTAGGTTCAACATCGCCCAGTGTGTAGCCACCGGGCACAAGGCCCAGACTGTTGAAGCCATAGATGTGATTGGTAACCTTATTGCATTTCAGAATGACTGCAAACTCTTTAGAGCCGCCCTCGCCTACATAGGGGTTACCATCAGGATCTAAATATTCATCCTTATAGATCGTATCTACGTCAGGCTTTGCAGGGATTCCCTCATGCTCCACCTTGAAAGTGACATAGGGAGCGGTGCCGGTGGCTTTCCACTTACCATCAGTGGCGTTGTAGGTGAGGATGATGGTCTGGCTGGATGCCGCGCCAGTCTTCAAATTATGGGAAACCCCGGTATCAGTGCTATACTGCTTGACGTATTCATCGGCCTCGATGGTCACGTTAACAGTGTACTTGCCGTCAGAATTTTTGGCGGGCGCGGTGATACTGCCAATGTCGCCTGCCGTCAGAGCATACGTTTTTGCGGCCTCCGCGTCGGTTTCGTTGACGCACTCTACCTTTACAGCATCTTTAACGGCATCGCCGAGATCCGTAATGATCTGATCGCCATTGGGTTTATCGGGCACGTCGGGTTTGGGGGTAGGCGCAGTATGGGTGATGTCAATATATACGGGAGCGTCAGCGGATCTATACTGCCATTTGCTCAATTCAACATTGTAGTACCAGGTAGCCGTTTCAGTTGCATCCTGGCCGTCTTTCAAATAATGCGTACCACATTGAACGCCCAACCCGGAGTTGTAGGCAGCCAGATACTTATTGGCGTCCAGTGTCATGACGCAGATCCACGGATAGGTTGACGCGCTCAGAACACTGCCATCGTTTTTCACGACTTCGCCCAGCGTGTACGCGTCTTCAACCTCCGTCACATAATCGAACCATGCGTGATGGTCATAGGTATCGCACCACATATAAACAGCGCCTTTGGAACTGCTTGTAGTGTTCACATAATTGCGAAAACGCTCGATGTCAGATGCTGTCGGTTTAGCGGGCTTATTTGCATCCGGGTCAACAACATTAACAGTAAACGTTGCATTTTCCTTGACCCAATCATAGCCAAGAGCGCCATAATAATAGTAATACGTTAACTTAACTGTAACACGGCCCGGCTTGAGTGTGTTGAACTTAAAGGCAATAGCGGGATAAGTTCCGCTATAACCTGATACTGTTGTCTCTTCCAATGTAAAACTGCAATCACCAATAATACCGTCCTGACTCACAACAACACTACCGGTTTTAGGAATTGCATATTTACTCGGAATATAGCTACTAGCAAGTCTGGGGAGTCTGGCCCATACTCCTTCGTCCCCGACTGATTTATTCACATAATTATAATCTTGCGCCCCATCCACAGGAGATTGTGTATAAGACTGTGGGGTATCCTGTACCAATTCAGTTCCCAAAAGAGTACCTTCATCCACAGTTACGCTCGCCGAGCTTGCCGCCATTGCGCTGACGGGCAGAAGCCCGAACACCAGCACAAGCGCCATCAAAGATGACAAAATCCTTCGTTTCATAAGATTCCTCCTCTAAAATGATTATATAAAAGCGGTTCCGAACACAGAGCCGCTGAGCTTTTATCGGAGAGCAGGTTTCTTTTCGCCACAGGGCGACAGCTGTTTTAGGGTCGAGCCAGACAGGGCAGGACAAGCGCTGGAGTCTATAGTACAGGTTGTGCCCACATAGCTGTTGCGGATAGAATCGCCCTGTGATATAATAAAAGCCGCAGTAAACTGCGGCTTTTGGCGGTGGTGACAAACCTGTGCTTTCTTCACCATTTTTTACAGTTTATGTACCCATCTGAGAAATGTTTTGTGGGTAACGCTTAATCTCCGTGCGGCCTCCCGTGCGGAGATCTCCTTTTTCAGCCACGCCTGATGCACGGCGGGAAACTCCTTCGGCTGCACCAGCGGCGGCCGTCCAAAACGCACGCCCTGCGCTTTCGCCACGGCGATGCCCTCCGCCTGACGCTGATGGATGAACTCCCGCTCTGTCTGGGCCACATAGCTGAGCAGCTGCAGGACAATGTCGGCGATCAGGGTCCCGGTGAGATCTCGGTTCTTCCGGGTATCCAGCAGGGGCATATCCAGCACCACGATGGCTGCGCGCTTCTCCTTGGTGATGATCCGCCATTGCTCCAGAATTTCGTTGTAATTCCGACCCAGCCGGTCAATGCTCTTGACCACAAGGGTATCACCCTCTTTCAACCTGCGAGTTAACCGTTGGTAATTCGCACGCTCAAAATTCTTGCCGGACTGCTTGTCTATGAAAATTTGCCTCAAATTCAGTCCAAACTCTTCCAGTGCAATGATCTGCCGTTGTTCGTTCTGTTCTTTCGTGGAAACTCTCGCATAACCATATTCCATCAAAATCAGCCTCCTTCAAATGTTTTCAGCAAACATATTGTAAGGCTGCCACCAACCGCAGGCACCTCCCTCCGAGAACCTGTTGGTGGTGATGTTAACTCTGGTGGGGCGGTGGTTCAAGTCTTTTCTGCTTATTCCGGCGCTTTGACAAGTGGGGGCATGCAGGTCTGTGCAGAGGGCCTCGTCGCCATAGGAGGCGGCATTGACGCAAGCATAGCATTTGTATGACAAACGCGCTTGCTGGGGAAATCCCCATTCCCCCATGCCGCCTGCGGGCGGGAACTTCTCGGCAGCATTGCCGGAAAGTGAGTGCAAAAACCGGGTTCGGCTCATTGCCAAACCCGATCACAGCGGACTGCCCTAAAGCGCTTCAGACAACATTGTCAAAAGCGGTAGACGCTGAAAACCGGGTTCGGTGAATTCACCGAACCCGGTCAGACTTTTTGACAAGGTTGTCTGAAAGTAAGGGTTGGCAATCTTGCCAACCCTTACTTTACCAGATCGTCTCCCGCACCGCTCGAATCAGCGTCACCACCCATGACAGCGCCGCAAGACCCACCAGCACAAGGAAAATGCCGTCCGCCAGAGCGGTATGGGCCAGATACCACGGGCGGAATACCGTGATTACCAGTGCACCGTACAGCAGCGGCGCAGACAACCGTAGCACCTGTGCCAGACGGACGATCCCGCCCAGCAGCGCCAGCCCCAATGATAAAACAGCATACATCATGTTCCGAGCCTCCTTCTTCGATTTGCGGTATGTTACCATCGGCAGACAGACTTTACAAGAGCCTGTCTGCCGATTTTTCTCGCTTTGGGTGTCAATAAGACACCCTTGATTGGACGGCGAGGGTGTCTATTGCACACCCTTGACCTTATATCTTTTACAGGAGCTTTTGATTCCGGGGTATTCACCACGCTGTTTTTTCGGGAGGGGTAGTGAGGGGGTATCTGAAAAAACAGAAAACCGCTTTCGGCAACATTGTCGAAAGCGGTTTAGAAGTTCAAAGCCGTTGGTAAACACCCGCCCATTCGCCCCGTGCCGCCCTGTGCGGCGTTCTTCCGCAATGGGCAGCGTCCTTGCCCATCCCCTCCGGCAGAGGTCCCACAGGCGGCGTGTGGGCTAACTCGATAACCCAAATAACACAAGGAGATCCTATGGAGCAAAAAGCCAATATTACCATCGACAATCATCATATCACCGTGGAGCGGTTGCAGACAGCCTGCGGGCGGGAGATTCGAGTCATCTCCGTGTTTTCCCGGCATGGCAGTGAAACCGTGGAGGACAAGCTGAAAGCCCTGGCAGAACTGGACTTTCAGCAGGGAAAGCTGTGTGCGTAAAGTGCTGGACAATTCAAACCGTTCGGGGTATTGTGGTGTCGCAATGATCTGAACGGTTTGACAAAGAAAAGGAGGACTGTATGAATCAGTCAAACCAAATCAGGAAAACCGCCCTGTACTGCCGTCTCAGCCAGGATGATGGGATAGAGGGCGATTCGAACTCGATCCAGAATCAAAAAGCTATTTTGCAGAAATTCGCGGAAGATCACCATTTCCCCAGCCCCTGCTTCTATGTGGATGACGGTTTTTCGGGAGGAACCTTCCAAAGACCGGCGTTCCAGCAGATGATCTCAGACATGGAAAACGGCGAGATCGGGATCATTGTGACCAAGGATCTCAGTCGCCTCGGTAGAAATCAGCTTCACACGGGACTCTACATTGAGGAACGCTTCCCCATGTTCGGCGTCCGCTACATTGCCATCAATGACAATGTGGACACCGACAGCAGCGAGAGCAACGACCTCATGCCGTTCAAGAATTTGTTCAACGAGTGGTTTATTCGGGACACCAGCCGGAAGATCCGTGCGGTGCTGAAGGCCAAAGCGGAACGGGGCGAACGGCTGGGGACCAGAGCACCTTACGGCTACCGAAAGGACCCAGGCACAAAAAAACTAATCGTGGATGATGAGGCGGCAGCTATTGTCCGCAGGATCTTTGCCATGTGCGCCAGCGGCAGTGGCCCCAGCCAAATTGCCCGCATTCTCAAGAAGGAGCAGATCCTGACGCCCACCATGTACGCCTACACCAGATTCGGCATGAATCATACTTGCCTGGACACCGCACACCCGTATAACTGGTCTGACAGCGCCATTGCCAACCTGCTGGAAAACGAAATTTATCTGGGCAACACCGTCAACATGAAGTACAGTACGAAGTCCTACAAGGACAAACGGAGGGTCGAGCATCCAAGAGAGGAATGCATGGTCTTTGAGAATACCCATCCCGCCCTCATTACGCGGGAGGTCTGGGACATGGTACAGAGAGTGCGGAAGAACAAGCGCCGTCTGACCAAGATGGAAGAACAGAACAAGTACTCCGGTCTTGTGTTCTGTGCCGACTGCGGCTCCAACATGGTGCTGCACCGGGCGCATACCATGTCCGCCAGCTATAATCACTTTACCTGCCGCACCTACAAGAAGGACGGGGAAGCCTGCACGGGCCACTACATCCGGGAGTGTGTTCTGGACGAGATCGTACTGGAGGACCTGCGCCGGGTGACGAGCGCGGCGCGGGAACATCCGGAAAAGTTCGCCGACTACATTGGCAGCAAGCAGTCCACCGAGCTTCAGCGGGAGATCCGCAGGCAGGAGAAAGAACTGGCAGCCATGCGGAAGCGGAAAGCAGAACTGGATGCAATCTTCAAAAAGCTGTATGAGGACAGTGTGCTGGGCCGCATCACAACAGAGCAGTTCCAGATGCTTTCCAGCAGCTATATGGAGGAGCAGAATCAAATCGCCGCAAGTATCCCGCAGAAAGAAGCCGACATCCAACGCCTGCGAGAAACGGTGAATGGGACGGATGGTTTCCTTGACAAGGCGAAGCGGTACACGGATATCACGGAGCTGACGCCAGAGCTGCTACGGCTGTTCATTGAGAGGATCGTGGTCCACGAGAAAGAGGTAAAGTGGTCTAAGTACGCGCCCCAGACCGTGGAGATCTACTACAACGGCATTGGCTATGTCGGCAGCGGTCAACAGGATATGGAAGAAGCACCGGAAACACCGGAACCCCTACAAACCCAGGAAACGGAAGAACCCCGGCAGGCATCGTAAACACGATGACCTGCCGGGGTATCCCAGGAATTACTTGTTACCCCTGTGAGGGGGGAACGTAAGTGTCGGAGCAGTTTTGTTTACCGGAAAAACCCAGATAGACGGGTTTTTTGCTATGCAAAAGCATAGAAAAATAAGAAATGTGCCAGTTCCTCGCTCCTGCGGGGCAGCCGGAAATGATGAAGAAAAACTATTTGTGCAGGTTCGCGGTGCGCTGTTCATGCATGAAGCTTTATGGAGAATGAGGCGGCATATTGAGATCCCGGCCCCATCTATCGCTCACGCCTTTTCTTCTTCCCGGATGAACATGATAAAAAAGCTGACGGCCAGCAGTACACAGGAGACCCAGATGCCCCGTTCGGCCATGTGCGCCGACAACAGCGCCCCCAGTCCCGCACCTATGGCAAACAGGCCGATGACGCCGAAATAAGTCAGCGCCTTACAGAGCACCTCCCGGTCATGGGTGTGGAAATAGACGCACAGGGCTTCCGTGCCGCTGCGCATATTGCCGATGCACATGGTACTGGCGTAGGCGTGGCCCCGGACCTTGCGGAAGGTCTGCACCTGCATGGCACAGACAAAGGACACAACGGCGTTGGCGAAGGTGTTGGCCTCCTGCGGCAGAAAGCCCACCGCAAACAGCAAAGCGATCTCCGCTAAAATAATCATCTGCCGCCAGTGCACCTTCTCCGTGTACTTGAAATGGCGGTGGATGCACTCCGCCGTGAAGATCCCCAGCAGAAATGACAGTACCGGGACGAGATACCGGGCGCTGTGCCGCCACTGGCCGTCAAACAGATAGGCGCTGCACAGCACGATGTTGCCCGTCTGGGCATTGGCAAACACCTTGCCCCGGCAGAGATAGGTATAGGCGTCCTGCAAGCCGCCGGAGAGAATGATAAACGAGGCGGTCAGCAGGGATTCCGACATCTGGCCGTGATGATTCCGGAGGTTCACAATCAAGACTCCTCTTCAAGTGTTCTCATGGCTCAGCGTCTGCTGTTCCAGTGTTCTCTGGTCCGCAGACGGCTGATGGCCCGGGCCAGCTGGGCTTCCGCATTCCGGTGCTCCTGCATACTTTTCTTTTGCAGAAGGGCCTCTTTCGCGGCGTCCTCCGCCCGTCTTGCCCGGTTGACGTCAATGTCCTCCGGCCGCTCCGCCGTGGACACCAGAAGCATGACCTCCCCCGCTTCGACCTTCACCAGTCCGGCGGAAACGGCCGCTGTCCGCAGCGGGCCGCCCACCGGCTGAAACCGCAGCTCCCCCGGCACCACAGCCGCGATCATATTGCTGTGGTGGGAGAGGATCCCCATTGCGCCGTCCGTACAGGGAACCACCATGAATTCGCAGTCACCGTCAAAGAACAGAGTGTCCGAGGCCAGGATCCGTGCGTGAAACGCGCTCATCAGACCTCACCCTCCTCGATCTTTTTCGCCTTGGCGACCACATCCTCCAGCGTACCCACATTGTAGAAGGCCGCCTCCGGATACTGGTCCATTTCGCCGTCCACGATGGCGGCAAAGCCCCGCAGCGTCTCCTTCAGAGGGACATACACGCCGGGGATGCCGGTGAATTTTTCCGCTACATGGGTGGGCTGCGCCAGAAAACGCTGGATGCGGCGGGCGCGGTTCACGGTCTGCCGGTCTTCATCGCTCAGCTCGTCCATGCCGAGAATGGCGATGATGTCCTGCAATTCCTGATATTTTTGCAGCGTCTCCTGCACCCTCCGGGCGATGCGGTAATGCTCCGCGCCCACAATGTCCGCCTCCAAAATCCGGGAGGAGGATTCCAGCGGGTCCACGGCGGGGTAAATGCCCTGCTCGGAGATCTTCCGGCTCAGCACCGTGGTGGCGTCCAGATGGGCAAAGGTGGTGGCGGTGGCGGGGTCGGTCAAATCGTCGGCGGGCACATAGACCGCCTGTACCGAGGTGACGGAGCCATCCTTGGTGGAGGTGATGCGCTCCTGTAACTGGCCCATCTCGTTGGCCAGCGTAGGCTGATAGCCCACGGCGGAGGGCATCCGGCCCCGCAGGGTGGAAACCTCGCTGCCTGCCTGCACAAACCGGAAAATGTTGTCAATGAACAGCAGCACATCCTTGTGCTCCACGTCCCGGAAATGCTCGGCCATGGTCAGGCCGGACAGCGCCACCCGCATACGGACACCGGGAGATTCGTTCATCTGGCCAAAGACCAGCGCCGTCTTATCCGCCACGCCGCTCTCCCGCATTTCCCGCCAGAGGTCGTTGCCCTCCCGGCTCCGCTCGCCCACGCCGGTGAAGATGGAGTAGCCGTTGTGCTCCATGGCCACGTTGTGGATCAGCTCCTGGATCAGCACGGTCTTACCCACACCGGCGCCGCCGAACAGGCCGATCTTGCCGCCCTTGGGATACGGCTCCAGCAGGTCGATGACCTTGATGCCGGTCTCCAGAATCTCCACGGCGGGGCTTTGATCCTCAAAGGAGGGCGGGTCCCGGTAAATGCTCTTGCGGGGCGTTTCCGCCGGGAGCGGCTCTCCGCCGTCGATGGGCTGGCCCAGCACGTTGAACATCCGGCCCAGCGTCTGCTCCCCTACCGGGACCTCGATGGTCTTGCCGGGGGCGGTTACCTTCATGCCCCGGGCCAGACCCTCGCTGCCCGCCAGCATGATGCAGCGGACGACCCGTTCGCTCATGTGCTGGGCTACCTCCATCACGCGGGACTGACCGTTCAGCTCCACGGACAGCGCTTCCTTGATCTTAGGCAGATGTCCGGCTTCAAACTCCACATCTACCACAGGGCCGGATACCTGCGTGATCGTTCCGATTTTCATACTGTTATCCCTCGCTTCCAAAGGTTCCCCGCTGTGCCGCAGCGCCTGCGGAAATTTCTGTGATCTCCTGGGTGATGGCCGCCTGCCGCACGCGGTTGTATTGCAGCCGCAAGGCGCTCAACAGCTCCTCTGCGTTCTGGTTGGCGGCGTCCATAGCGGTCATGCGGGCGTTCTGCTCGCTGCAGAAACTGTCCAGCAGGGCGCTGTACAGGAAACCGGAGACATAGCTGGGGATCATGCTGTTCAGCACCGCCCCCACGGACGGATAGAATTCAAATGGTTCCTGCACGGCCTTTTCCTTGGCGGGCGGCGCGAACTGCATCCGGTGGAAAGGCAGCAGCCGGGTGGACTTGGCCTCAGAGAGCAGACTGCTCTCCATATCGGTGTAGACCACGAAGATCTCCTTCAGCGTTCCCGTCAGGAAACCGTCCAGCAGCAGAGCGCTGATCTCCCGCGCCCGGTCCAGGGTGGGATTCTGGGCGGTGTAGAGAAAGCTGTGCTCGATGGGGATCTTGTGCTGGTCAAAGTACCGGCGGCCATACTCCCCCACTACATACAGCTTGGTGTCCGGATGCTGGGCAAGGAGCTTTTCAGCCTCCTTGATGACGTTCTGGTTGTAGGCTCCCGCGAGACCCTTATCCGCCGTGATGACCAGACACCCATAGGTGCCCTCCAGCGGCGTGTTATTGTCCGGCGGATAGAAATAGGGACTGTCTACATCCCCTGCCGTGCGGAAGACCCGCTTGATCTCGCCCCGCAGCGCGTCAAAATACGGCCGGGTGTTGGCCAGATCGTTCCGAGCCTTCCGCAGCTTGGTGGAGGCGATGAGGTACATGGCGTTGGTGATCTTCCGGGTCTGCTGTACGCTTTCAATCCGGTTTTTGATCTCACGGGTATTGGCCATCTCACTCACCGTTCTTTTCCGCGGCTTCCGTCTGGAACCGCGTCAGAAATTCTCTGGACAACTTCAGAATCGTCTCCCGGTCCTCATCACTTAACTGACCGCTCTCATCGATCCGGCGGCACAGCGCTTCGTTCCGGGCCTCTATATCCTGAAGAAGTCCCGCGCGAAAATCGTCCATCCGCGCAAGGGGCACCGTCTGCATCACATGATCCAGCGCCGCCACCAGCAAAATCACCTGCTGGTGCTGCTGGTAGGGGTGGTTCTGGGGCTGGCGCAGCAGGCGCATCAGGCCCTGCCCGTAAATCAGCTGCCGCTTGGTGGTCTCGTCCAGATCACTGGAAAACTGGGTAAAGACCTCCATTTCCCGGTACTGGGCCAGATCCAGACGCAGGGCGCCCGCCGCCTTTTTCATGGCCTTCGTCTGAGCGTCGCCGCCCACACGGGACACGGACAATCCCACATTGACCGCGGGCCGCTGGCCGGAGAAGAACAGACTGCTCTCCAGAAAGATCTGTCCGTCGGTAATGGAAATGATGTTGGTGGGGATGTAGGCGGACACGTCGCCGGCCTGGGTCTCCACGATGGGCAGCGCCGTCATGCTGCCGCCGCCCAATTCCTCCGAGAGGTGGGCGGAACGCTCCAGCAGACGGGAGTGCAGATAGAACACATCGCCGGGGTAGGCCTCCCGTCCGGGGGACCGCTCCAGCAGCAGACTCAGCGTCCGGTAGGCCACGGCGTGCTTGGACAGATCATCATAGACGATCAGAACGTCCCGGCCCTTCCGCATGAAGTACTCGCCCAGTGCCGTTCCGGCATAGGGGGCAATGTACTGCAAGGACGCCGACGCGCTGGCGGGCGCGTTCACCACGATGGTATAATCCATAGCGCCCTTGTGCTTCAGATTCTCTACCAGTTGGGCGACGGAGCTGGATTTCTGCCCGATGGCAACATAGATGCACACCACGCTCTTCCCCTTCTGGTTCAGAACGGTGTCCAGAGCGATGGCGGTCTTGCCGGTCTGCCGGTCGCCGATGATCAGCTCCCGCTGTCCCCGTCCGATGGGGAACATGGAATCGATGGCGAGCAGGCCCGTCTCCATAGGAGCGTTTACCGGCTGGCGGTCAATGATGCCGGGGGCCGGGGACTCAATGGGCAGATAGCCCTCTGACGGAATGTCGCCCTGCCCGTCAATGGGCATACCCAGCGCGTCCACCACCCGGCCCAGAAAGCCGTCCCCCACCGGGATACCGGCGGTCTTACCTGTGCGGCGGACGATGCTGCCGGATTCAATAGCCTCACTGCCGCCGAACAGGATGCAGCCTACACGGTCCGGCCGCAGATCCTGCACCATGCCCTTCACACCGGAGGAAAATTGCAGAATTTCGCCGTAGGCCGCGTGTTCCAATCCGCTGACGGTGGCGATCTCATCACCCACCGTCAGAACGCTGCCCACCTCCTCCGGCGCGGCATCCGGCTGCCAGTTGCGGACGGCCTCCCGCATCAGCGGGATGACGGACTCATTGGCTGGGTTCAGCTGCTCCAGCCGCTCCCGGAACTGCCGCAGACGGCCCTCCAGACTCCAGTCATACAGGTCGGCGCCCACTTCCATCCGAAAGCCCTTTTCCAGCGCGGGGTCCTGTTCCCAACGGAGGGGAACCTCCTGCCCGTACTGCTTTTTCAAAAAGGCCGCAAAACGGTTCCGCTGCACCTCACTGGGGGCGTCCGCGCTGCGCAGGACCGCTTCCAGTACCGTTTCACGCATGGGACTCCCCCCTCTCCGCCGCGTCCAAAAACTGATCGAACGCATCGCCGTCGGATTGCAGCACCAGCTTTTCCGTGGCTGTCACTGCCAGATCCTTCAGCTCCTTCTGCGCGTCGGACAGCAGCTTGTCATGCTCCCGCTGGGCAGCGGCATGGGCGTCCGCCAGAATTTGCTCCGCCTGTGCCCGTGCGTCGGACAGCTGCCGCTGCATGGCGGCGTCCGCCGACTTCTGGGCGGCGGCGAGCTTTGCCGCAGCTTCGGCGTCGGCATTTTTCAACTGCTGACGGACCTCTGCCGCTGTTTTCTCCGCGTCTGCCAGCGTCTTTGCCGCTTTCGCGTCCTGCTCCTGATAGTATTGCTGCCGCTTCTCCATAAACGTCTTGACGGGCTTATAGAGCAGCAGGTACAGCCCGCCTGCCAGAATCACAAAATTCAGCAGGTGCAGCAAAATTTGCTGCCAATCAATATTCAACGGGATATTCACGGATTCCCACCTGCCTTACTTATAGGACGAAGATGATCAGAATGACAACCAGCAGCGCATAAATGATAGTGGTTTCGATAAAGACCAGTCCCAGCATCAGCGTGGTACGGATCTTGCCCTCCGCCTCCGGCTGACGGGCGATCCCCTCCGCAGACTTGCTGACGGCAACGCCCATGGCCACGGCGCCGCCTGCGGCGGCAAGGCCGATTGCAATACCCGCAGCGATGGACTTGGACCCCGTGGCGTCGCTCTGGGTCTGGGCGGTTTCCGCCGCAGCGGGTGCGGCAGCGGTATCCGTGGAAGAAGCGGCCAGTGCGGGGACTGTCAGGGACAGCACCACCAGCAGGATCAGGAACAGCGCGGGGACCTTTTTCTTAAGCAGTTTCATATTGATTACCTCCAAAATGATTCGATCCGTAAATGATTGGGACGGTCATGCCCGCCCGGACGCCGGTTCGGGACGCTCCGACACCTCGCCGTAGAACAACGCTGTGAGCATGGTCAGAACATAGGCCTGGATCAACGCGTGAAGCAGGGTGAACAGAACGCCCACCAGCACTGGCAGCACATAGCTCAGCTGCACATAGTAATAAACCAGCTCCGTTACCAGCAGGCCGCTGAGCAGCGCGCCGAACAGACGGAAGCTCATGGAAATGGGCAGAGAGAACTCCTTCAGGGTCTTGCCCACGCCCTTCAGACCGTTGCCCGCGATCCCGCCGGAGAGGATCACAAGATAGGATAAGCAGCCAAGGGCGATGGCACCGTTTACGTCCGACAGCGGCGCGGGAAGGGTCACGGAGCGGCCCGTGGTGGTGACAGTCTGCAAGCCAAGAAGCTCAAACAGCGTCCCCACGAAGATATACGCGCCCGCGCCGAAGATGTAGGCCCCCAGAAATCCGTTTCGCTGAGGACTGCTGGTTTTGGCCATGCCGTCAAACAGGCTTACGGCCTGCTCCAGCAGCAGCTGGAACCGCCCCGGCACCACCTTGAATTTCGGGATGACAAACACGCGGATACACGCCGCCGCTATCAGCAGGATAGCGGATACCGTCATGGCGGAGATCAGTCCCGGATTGACGTTTTTCCAGCCGAACAGGCTGATCTGATTTTCCTCATGCAGGACCGCGTCCCGCATGGCGGTCTGAATGGTCTCCGTTTTTCCAGGCGGCGCCGTCAACAGACTGCCCGCGAACAGGACCGCGATGAGCAGGACCCATAGGATCATAAATTTCTTTTTGTTTTTCATGCTGATAGCCGGTCTCCTTTCCACACCGGAATACAGGCGCTGCGGTCTGCCCTGACCGTGTCCCATTTTCCGGCGTGACCGTTAAAGGACTTGTCTTCTAAGAACGCCCGTATTATACTGTTCTAACAGAAAGATGTAAAAAGTATATTTGATATGTTGGACATATCTGAATGATATGGCACGGAGGCGAAAAAAGTGGCTATTCCCTACGATTATTACCGCATTTTTTACTATGTTGCCCAACACAAGAGCTTTACCAAGGCCGCCGAAGCTTTGGGCAATAACCAGCCCAACATTACCCGCTGCATGAACAACCTGGAGCAGGATCTGGGCTGCAAGCTGTTTGTCCGCACCAACCATGGCGTCTCCCTGACCCCGGAAGGTCAACGGCTTTACAGCCGCGCTGCTGTGGCCTTTGAACAGCTGCGCCTTGGCGAAAGCGAACTCCGGTCAGATTGCAGTCTGCGGACCGGCAGCATTTCCATTGCCGCCAGCGAAGCCGCGCTCCATCTGACCCTTCTGAACCGCCTTGACGCGTTTCACCGGCGGTATCCGGGGATCCACCTGCGGATCACCAACGATTCCACCCCCCGCGCCATGGAAGGGCTGCTGCGGGGACAGGTGGACTGCGCGGCGGTCACCACGCCCTGTCCGGTGAGAAAGTCCCTGCAGGAAACCGCGCTGGTCTCCTTCCGGGAGATCCTGATCTGCGGTTCGGATTTTCATGATCTGGCCGCAGAAACGCAGAGTCTGCGGGATCTGGAAAACATCCCCTTTGTGTGCATGAGCAGAGGAACCAGTACATATACCTTTTATCAGCAGATGTTTTTAAAGCACAATCTGGCTTTTCATGTGGAAATGGAAGCCGGCACCATGGATCAGGTCCTCGCGATGGTGCAGAGCAATCTGGGCGTCGGTTTCTACCCGGAGTCCATGGCCGCTTCCGCCCTTGCCGCCGGGACGGTGTTCCAGATCCGCCTTGCGGAGCCGATCCCGGAACGGTTCGTCAACCTGATCGAGGATACATCCCGCCCCCAAAGCGTTGCCATGAAAGCCTTTAAGAAAATGCTGCTGGCCCCGGAGGAAGAGTAGAACACCGGAGAGGAAATTGCTTCCTCTCCGGTGTTTTTTGGGATGGTCCTTTGGATGGCCTCGCGTCTGCCGGTTTGGGGCTTCCGGGCCGTCAGTCGCCCAGCGCCTGCTTCAGATCGGCGATGATGTCATCCGGATCCTCCAGACCAACGGACATCCGGATCATGCCGTCGGTAATGCCGGCGGCCTCCCGGATCTCCTTGGGGATCATGGTGTGGGTCATGGCGGCAGCCTGCTCCACCAGCGTTTCCGTATCGCCCAGAGAGACGGCCAGCGTGCAGAGCTTCAGGCTGTTGATGAACTTCTTACCGGCCTCCAGACCGCCGGCCACGTCAAAGGAGATCATGCCGCCTCCGCCCTTCATCTGCTTCTTGGCAATGGCGTACTGGGGATTGGATTCCAGGAAGGGATAGCGGACCGTTTCGATCTTCGGATTGGCCTCCAGCCACTTGGCGATCTTCAGAGCGCTTTCATTGTACTGCTTCATGCGGACACCCAACGTCTTGAGACCGCGGCACACCAGAAACGCGGTGAAGGGCGCCATGACGGAGCCAAAGTGCATGAGGGTACCCAGACGGCACTCCCGCAGGAACTGCTCATCGTTGGAGATCACCGCGCCGCCCAGCAGGTCACCGTGGCCGCCGATGTACTTGGTGAGGCTGTGGATGACTGCATCCACGCCCAGATCCAGCGGGGTGGTATTGTAGGGCGTGGCAAAGGTGTTGTCGATAAAGACCTTGATGCCGTGCTTATGGGCGATCTCCACCACGGCGGCAATATCCACCAGCACCATGGTGGGGTTGGCGGGAGACTCCACATAGATCAGTTTGGTGTTGGGCTTGATCAGGCCTTCCAGCTGGCTGAGATCGGCGGCGTCAAAGGTATCGTGGGCGATCCCGAAGCGGGGTAGCCAGTCGCTGGTCACGTCCTCCGTGCCGGAATACTTGGCCTTGGTAAAAATGGCATGATCACCGCTTTTCAGCAGTGCGAAAATCGCGCCGGAGACAGCGCCCATGCCGGACGCATAGGCCACGGCCTCCTTGCCGTGTTCCAGCGCCGCCAGCTTCTGCTCCAGATAATCCACAGAGGGATTGGTGATCCGGCTGTATGCAAAGCTCTCGGCATAGTCATCGCAGGCCTTCACCGCATCGTCCGTGGAATCAAAATAGAATGTGGACGTCTGATAAATGGGCGGGATCAGGGCACCGTACATATCCCGCGGCTCGCCGGCGTGGACCTCTACCGTGTTGAATTTCAGATCTTCATGCTTCAAATCAGGGTGCTTCAAAACTAACTGGCTCATTTAAAATACCTCCCGTCGGTTGTGTGACTGCGCAAATGAATGCCTACTAACTTACTTGGTTGCATTGAGCATAGCACAAACACCCATGGAAACGGAAATATCCGAATGTTATCGCTGGCAATAACATTCGGATATTCAGCTTCTGCGTTTTGCCGCACGGTGGAAATGCGTCTGGGACCTAAAGTCCCGGAAGCACCATCCTTAGCGTTTGCGCTTGGGTGGTGGAGTTCACGTTGAGGCTGTGGCTGTCTTCATGACAGAATATATTTTCAAAATATCGTATAAAAGCGTGATTATTAAGCATAAAACGCCAATAAAAATGTGAGAAGCGATTCTGCGGAGCGATTTATCTCAAAAAAATGCTGACTTGGAAGAATTTTCCCTACCGCAAGCCCTTGATCTTGAAGGGCGTACGTCAGGTGGGTAAGACTTGGATTCTGAAAGAGTTCGGCAGGCGCTGTTATGCAAATACAGCTCAATAGGAGCTGAACAGTACGCAGATTTTGCGTATTGCTTGGTTCTTTTCTTTTTTTAAACCCGCAATGACAAAATTCACCAGAGCAGAACTCAGAAACATTCTCGGCGTCGCTTGCACCGAAGATATTGAGAATCGCTTAGTTGCGCTGCATACAGACTGCTGCCGCAGTCATGCCTGAGGCAATCTTCGGATTGTCTTTACATAGTATCCGCTTTCAAAAAATAAAATATTTTGCGTTTTTGAAAGTGACATCTTGCATATACTATTAGCAGCCAGTATAATGAGTACAGCGAGGCGGTTTCGAAAAATGAAAAAAATTCAATTTTTGAAAGCGGGTGACTATATGAAAACAATTACGAGAGCAAAGTATCTCGATAGAATCATTGAACTGAACGGCACTCCTGACATCAAAATCATCACGGGCATTCGTCGATCCGGTAAGTCCAAGCTGATGCAGGCGTATATTGAGTATCTGAAAAGTAATTTTGAAAACATCAATATTATCTTCATTGACTTCATGGATTTGGCGTATGAAGAAATCAAGGAATACCATGCCTTACACGCCTATGTGGAAGAACATTATCAGGAAGGAAAAACGAACTACCTGTTTGTAGACGAGGTTCAGATGTGTCCCAAGTTTGAGTTGGCAATCAATAGCCTGTACTCTAAGGGAAAATACGACATCTATGTAACAGGCTCTAATGCTTTCCTGTTGAGTGCAGATCTGGCAACTCTGTTTACCGGACGCTATATTGAAATTCATGTGTTTCCTTTCA
>ERZ837910.2933-NODE-2933-length-19716-cov-3.373480_pt1 | contig 19716 bp, 19 predicted proteins | sample MGYA00519940_ERZ837910 | MGnify/ENA primary metagenome ERZ837910 (study PRJEB31850, sample SAMEA3708825) | human gut metagenome | biome: human gut; feature: human-associated habitat; material: faeces | place: China | collected 2014 ... | reverse complement strand
TTTACAAAAATTTATTTTGTAAGTAACAAAAAAGGGCACAAAAACCACATCAGCTATAACTGTTGTACGTCTTTGTACCCTTCTTTATTTTGTTACTTAATTTTATAAACTATTTTCGTATGAAAATCAAGTAAAATTAAGTTTGGGTAGCCTTTTTCTTATTTTTTTAAGGTTTGACTTATTTAATATATATTGGATAGGTGAAAACCTTAATAAATTAAATCTGTAGCTTAAAATTATAAAGCTTACAATATACAAAAGCCACACATTTCACTATGCTTGCATAAAGTGAAACGTATGACTTTGGGATATATTGCTATTTACACGCTTTCCTGGCACAATGCCTGCAATCCTGCATAAGCATTGCCCTCGTCATCGCCTTTTTCGACATCGGCTTCATCGCGAGCATCCTCGACGTCGTCGCCCGTATCCGGTATGCCATCGCCCGCCGCGTCCTGCATGTCGACGATTGTCTCGTCAAACGCAACTTCGTCCAGCGAAAACCGGTCTAGGCTCTCCAAGGCCTCGGCGCACGCCGCTGCATCTTGGGCCGCGTCCTCTTGGCCCCTCGTCTCATTTTCCATATATCCCCCAAGCTCAATATCGGGACAACAATGTACCCAAAATTAAGGTCACATAGAGCTGGCGTGCAGTCGGAAATTCGATTTTATCTGCGCGATACATTGTGAATATGTGCATGAATGCACGCGCGACAGCAAAAAGCCCCCGGAAAGCGGACAAATCGCTTTCCGGGGGTATGCAATACGTTGCATTGCGCGGAGTCGGCCAGGCGACTTCACATTCAAGCGGCATGTGCACCGGGCGCGTTACTCGGCGTGTGCGTAATCCACCTTGGCGCGGCGAGCGGTAGCCTTCTCCCAATCGCTGGTGCCCTCAAAGACGTCCTGCTTGTAGGGATTGCGGCCGAGCTTCTTGGCGCGGTAGGCGATGTAGATGATCGCGGCGACGTTGGCGACCAGCGCGGCGATCGAGACCGCGGTAGCGGCGCCGGGGTCGAGCGTGGAGTGGGTCACAAAGATGGACTCCTCCTGGAAGTACGGGAATACCTGGGCAAACATGCACCAAATAGCCAGCGTAAAGGCACGGTTCTGGATCCAGCCGCCCTTGTTCCAGATAAAGGCGGCGACGGTGGGCGCCAGCAGCAGTGCAAAGCCGCAGAACCAGGAGTGGGTGGGCAGGCAGTTGTAGGTGTAGCAGAAGTTCCAGATATCGTAGGCGATGATGTAGACCCAGGTCATGTCGGGCCACAGCATGTCGGTCTTGTCCTCAGAGGCGTAGACACTCCACCAACCGGTCATGCAGAAGATGTTGATGATACCGGCGATGCCGTTGAACACGTTGTTCCAGCCGGCGAGCTGCGTGGCGCCCTCGGAGGTGACCCAGGTGGACTCGCCCAGGACAAAGAAGTGATAGGCACTCTCGAAGTCGGACACGACGGCGATCATGATGTTGATGGCGACGATCACAAACGGCCACGCGCGGAACCAATGCGCCTTGCCGATCTTTCCCCACTGGTACTTAATGGCAATGAAGCCCCAGCAGCCGGCGAGCGCCGCGTATACCTTGGCGTAGTGGAACCAGCTGTTCTGGTACACATGGGTGGGGTTGGTGAGCGCCCACTCGGCACCCTGTGAAACGCCGATGGCGATGGCGACGCAGTAGATGGTCATGGCCAGCGGAGCCACGCCAAAGATGATGGCCGCGCCGAGCTTGGTGCGGCGGCCGACCTCGTTGAGCACGATGAGGCCGATAAAGACCATGGCCCAGCCGGCCCAGTGGATAAGGGTATTGCTACCCTAAACATCGAACAGCATGCTGCTCTCCTTTCACACGCCCGCGGCCCCTCTTCCGATCGCGGGCAGTTTGGCCAAATGTCGTCAGTTCTGGGGCTTGCGCTCGGGATACTTGGCGGTATAGCCCTCGATGTGGAGTGTCGAGGCGATGATTTCCTTGACCGTCTCGTCGGGCACATCGGGGTGCGTGCGGATATACATTAACAACCCCATGATGAGGGTGTAGAACGTCTCGTAGACATGGTCGATGCGTAGCTCATGATGGGCGACAAAATCCACCACGGTGGTGTCGCAGATATACTGCGCCACGCGCTGGACCACGTTGTGCAAAAAGCCGCCGTAGAGCGCGCCACTGCTCGAGGTGAGCGTACTCGGCAGCTCGTGGCCGCTCACGACCAGGCGCTTAAAGAGCGGGGCGACGGTGTCGAGCGCCCCCTCGATGTCGCCAACCGTGCGGCTGGCGTTCCACTGCTCGAGCTCGGAGATAAAGCCGTCGATCGCCTCGTCCATAACGGCGGTGACGGCGGCGTCCATGTCGGCGAAGTAGTGGTAGAACAGCGAGCGCGTGCAGCCGGCTCGCTTGGTCACGGCCGATACCGATAGGTGGGACACGCCCAGCTCGGAGCTTACGGTGCGCACGGCATCGAGAATCTCGCGACGGCGTTCGTCGCCCGTCAGGCGCTTTGCCGTGCTGTCGGACGCGAGGACGGCATCAGCCACAGAGATGTTTGCCGTGTTATCGCTCATGCGTTTGCCGCCTTTCATCCGTTTGGGCCCGACCGTTCGCCTAACAGTCTTGAATATTGTTGACGGTTCGTCAATACTATTTTTGACACAATGTCAACTAATGGCGGGTGAACGGCATGGGGGCATGTCCGGCCTGCAAAAAAGAGGGGCGCTGCGGCCTCGTCGGGCTGCGGCAAGAGAAGGGACAACCATGATTCTCAACGGACCGGGAATTAGCTACACCGAGCCTGACATCGGTTCGGAGTTCGTGCCGCCGCTGCCGGAGCATCCGCGCGAGGCCATCGTCAAGCTGTGCGAGCATTGCACCAACCGCCTGCTGCACCGTGACGAGCTGCTGGGCTACGAGTACTGGTCGTTTGCCGAGGCCGCGACTGACGAGCAGGCCGAAGTGCTCTGCAAGATGAAGATGCGCCGTCCCTATACGCTGCCCGAGATGGTCAAGCTCACCGGCATGCCCGAGGCCGATATCGAGAAGATGCTCGACGACATGAGCTACACGGGCCTGCTCGAGTACAACTGGGAAAATCCCGAGCGCGCCAAGCAGTGGGTGCTGCCCATGCTGGTGCCGGGTTCCGCCGAGTTCCTCAACATGCGCGTGAGCCAGCTCGAGGAGCACCCGGTCTATGCCAAGTTCTTTGAGCAGGCGTCCAAGGGCCCGCTGTCCCGTGCTACGCCGATGGTGCCACCCGGAGGCGCCGGCATTGGCATGCACGTGATTCCGGTCGAGAAGGCCATCGATGCCGTACGTGCCGTCACGCAGGGTCGCGTCATCTGCGTCTTCGGCTGTGGTGGCGATCGCGATCATGGCAAGCGTCCCAAGATGGGAGCCGCGGCCCTCTCCGCCGACATCGCCGTCGTGACAAGCGACAACCCGCGCACGGAAGACCCCGATGCCATCATCGAGCAGATACTCGTCGGCATGGAGGGACACGAGGACCGCTACGTCGTCATGCCCGATCGCTCCGAGGCCATATGCTATGCCATCGAGGCAGCCGGTCCGGGTGATGTCGTGCTCATCGCGGGCAAGGGCCATGAGGACTATCAGATCGTGGGGACCGTCAAGCATCATTTCGACGACCGCGAGGTCGCCGCGCATGTACTCGATGAAATGAGGTCATAGGACATGGAAATCTCGGTTTCCGACATCGCGAAGGTCACGGGCGGCCAGTATATCGGTGACGAGGCGGCGTTGCGCCGCATCGTCACGGGCTTGACCTGGGACTCGCGTACCATAATGCCAGACAACGCCTTCCTCGCCATGCCCGGCCTGCGCGTCGACGGCAACGATTTCGTCCGTAGCGCGGTCCGGCGTGGTGCCGGCGTCGTCATATGCACGCGCATGCCGAGCGACAACGTCATCGCCGTCGCAGGCGAGTTCGCCTGCCCCATGGTCGTCGTCGACGACGGTGTCGACGCCCTCGAGAAGATCGCGGGATTCTGGCGCGACAGGCTGCATGCCATCGTTATTGGCGTGACGGGCTCCACCGGCAAGACGTCGACGAAGGACTTCCTGCGCTCCGTCTTCTCGCAGCGCTTCAAGACCTCGGCGACCCAGGGCAACCAGAACAACGAGATCGGCGTTCCCGCCACGATACTCGCGGCGGACGAGGACACCGAAGTGCTCATCGTCGAGCTGGGGATGCGCGGTATGCACCAGATCGAACATCTCTGCACCTTCGTCAAGCCGAGCATGGCCGTCGTGACCAACATCGGCGTGAGCCACATGGAGCTGCTCGGCAGTCGCGAGAACATAGCCCGTGCGAAATCCGAGCTGCTCGCGGCCTTACCCGATACGGGATTTGCCGTGCTCAATGCCGATGACGAGTTCACGCCCTTGCTCGAAAGGTTCGCGCAGGTCGATGAGCGCGGCGTCAAGGTGCATAGCTACGGCTTCTCGCCCGATGCCGAGGTACGCGCGATGAGCGTGAGCTACGACGCGGAGGCCTGCGCGAGTTTCGAGGTGGTCGCGGGCTCTGCCGACCCCGTCTCCGTCAGGCTCTCCATTCCCGGCAAGCACAACATCTCGAATGCCCTGGCCGCCTATGCGGCCGGCCTCAACATGGGCATCGAACCCGACGACATCGCACGTGGTCTTGTCGAAGCCAAGGCCAGCGGCATGCGCATGGAGATCATGCATGCGCCCGGTGGCGTGACCGTCGTCAACGATGCGTACAACGCGAATCCGGATTCGATGCGCGCCTCGATCAGCACTCTGTCGACGCTCGAGGGGGCCGGTAGGCGCATCGCGGTCCTTGGCGATATGGGCGAACTTGGTTCGGACGAGTACCAACTGCACGTTGACGTGGGAACCTTTGCAGCGCAAGCGGACCTTGATATGCTCGTGTGCGTCGGAACGCTCAGCGTCGGCATCAAGTCAGGTGCCCTGGCGGCTGACATGGACGCCGCGCGCGTGAAGAGCTTCACGGGCGTCGACGAGGCACGGCAGTTTCTCGAGAGGTACGTCCAGGAGGGGGATATAGTTCTCGTGAAGGCATCGCGCTTCATGGAGTTGGAGCGCATAGTCAAGGGGATCATGCAGTCATGATAAGCATATTCAATCAGTATCCGACGTATCAGGTCTTTCTCGCCTTCATCATATCGATGGCGCTGACCATGATCGTCATGCCGTTTTTCATCAAGTTGCTCAAGGTGCGCCAGATCGGGCAGCAGGTGCGCGCAGATGGCCCCCAGGGCCATCTCGTCAAGCAGGGCACGCCGACGATGGGTGGCATCGTCATCCTGCTCATGATGACCGCGTCCATATTCCTCGTGGGCACGCCCGACGCACGCCTTCTGCTCATTCTGGCGGCAACGCTGCTCACGGGTCTCCTCGGCTTTGTCGACGACATCTCGAAGGTCGCCAAGGAACGTTCGCTGGGCCTGTTGCCCTATCAGAAGATGATTGCGCTCACGCTCATCTCGGTTGCGTTTTGCCTCGTCGCCGTCAACTACCTCGGCATAGAGCCCTACGTGACCATTCCCTTCACCCAGTTCAATCTTGACCTTGGCGTCCTGACGACCGTTCTGCCCATCGGGGACGGCTTCGAGATTCCCTGGCTCTACGTCGTATTCGTCTTCCTGCTCATGGCCGGAATGGCGAATGCCGTGAACCTGACCGACGGGCTCGATGGTCTTGCCGGCGGAACCATCATGATCGTCATGCTCGTCATGGCCGCCATCGCGTTTCGCACGGGACAGCTCGACGTTGCCGTCTTCGCGACGGCGGCCGCAGGTGCCTGCGTCGGCTTTCTCTGGTTCAACTGCTATCCGGCGGGTATCTTCATGGGCGATACCGGATCGCTTGCCCTCGGTACCGCCTTCGCGGCGATTGCCGTCATCACCAAGACCGAGCTTTTCAGCATCATCATCGGTGGCCTTTTCGTCATTGAGGCCCTTTCGGTGATGATCCAGGTCATGTACTTCAAGCGCACGCGCAAGCGCGTCTTTCTCATGGCGCCGCTACACCATCACTTCGAGAAGAAGGGATGGTCCGAGACGAAGGTGGTCATCCGCTTCTGGATTATCACCGGCCTGTGCGCGGGCTTGGGCTTCGCCGTCTACTTCATCAGCTCGATGTGAGGGATGTGATCGCCATGCGCTCCGTTCTCGTGCTCGGTCTCGGCAAAAGCGGCATCGCCGCTGCTCGGCATGCGCTTGGCGCAGGTGACGAGCTCGTCATCTATGCAGGTGCTTCCAATGAGAGCACCAGGGCCGCGGCGCGGGAGTTCGAACGGGCTGGCGTACCCGTGATATTCGATGTCGAAGAAGTCGAAGGCCACTTCGATACCTGCGTCGTCTCTCCGGGTATTTCCGAGAGAGGCGCGTTTTACGCGAGCGCCGGGAAGGCAAGCGGCGAGGTCATCAGCGAGCCCGAATATGCCTGGCGTATGTCACCGCGGGCTTGGGTTGCCGTGACGGGGACGAACGGCAAGACGACGACCACCTCTCTCACGACGCATCTACTCAACGCGTGCGACAAGCCCGCCCATGCGTGCGGAAACATCGGCGCGACCTGCGTCGAAGCTGTCGAGTATAGGTCCGATGACGAGATGCTCGTTGCCGAAATGTCCTCCTACCAATTAGCTTCTACCGTCGATTTTGCCCCGCAAGTCGCCATCTTGCTCAACATCACTCCCGATCACATCTCCTGGCACGGAAGCTTCGATGCCTACGCCCAGGCAAAGTTCAAGGTCTTCGCGAACATGCCTTTCGGCTCAACGGCCATCATCACCGATGCCGTTCTCGAGGCCTACCCCGAGCTTCATGCGCTGCTGGACGAGCATGGCGTCAAGCTCGTGTCCGTCGGCTCCGAGCGCGAGGCTTCCTGCGCTTTCGCGGATGATGACGGCACGCTCGTCATCAAGGATGGGCGGGGAAGGCGCATCGAACTTGCGCAAACGAGCGAGCTCGCGATCCAAGGTGCCCATAACGTCGAAAACGCCCTTTGTTCCGCAAGTGCCGCGTTTGCGTGTGGATGCGAGCCTGCGTGCATTCGCGAAGGGCTCCTGAGTTTCAAGCCGCTCGAGCATCGTCTCGAGCCCTGCGGTACGATTGACGGCGTCGATTTCTTCAACGATTCCAAGGCGACCAACGTCGATGCGACGCTCAAGGCGCTCACTGCGTTTCCCGATCGCAAGGTCGTGCTCTTGCTCGGCGGACGTGACAAGGGCACCGCGCTTGACGAGCTCGTCGACGCCTGTGCGAGCACCTGCAGTGCCGTCATCGTCTATGGCGAGGCGGGCCGGCGATTCCACGAAGCCTTTGCCGCGAGTTCCGTCGAGTGCCATCTCGAGGCGGACATGCGCTCCGCGCTCGAACGCGCCTGCGCGGCCCGGCCAGGCGATCGTCCTGTCCCCCGCCTGCGCCTCCTTCGACGAGTTCGATTCGTTCGAGCAGCGCGGGACGGTCTTCAAGGAATGCGTTGCGCAGAGGATGCGGGCGTAGGTTCCATGATACGCAAGCAGGCGACACGAAAGTCGAGGGACAAGGGAAGCTCGTCACGCCTTCTCTCGGAGCCGGCGGCCATCATGGCGCCGCGCCTGCTCTTCATCCTGAGTGCCGTGGCGCTGTGCATTCTCGGTCTCGTCATGGTCTACTCGGCTTCGTCGATCACGGCCTACAACGAGTTCGGTGACGCTGCCTACTACGTCAAGCGCCAGGCCATATTCCTTGCCGTGGGCATCGTGCTCTGCGTCGCCTGTTCCCGCATTCCGTATACGGTGTGGTGCCTACCGGGCGTCTTCATCACCTTCTGGGTCATCACCGTCGTCATGCTCTCCCTGACGGCCTTCGGCATGGGCGTCAGTGCCCTGGGTGCCGAGCGGTCGATCGTCATCGCCGGATTCAACTTGCAGCCGGCCGAGTTCGCGAAGATCACCGTCCTCATAGCCGTTGCATCCATTGCGCAGATGCGCATGAACGGCATGATTGGCGGGCGACGCTTCGTCGTCATCGTGCTCGTCGCGACCATCGTTCCCCTGATCTTGATATACCGCCAGCCCGACTTGGGAACGGCCATCATCCTGGCTGTCGGCGTCATCGCGCTTGCCTTGCTCGCGGGCATTTCGTGGAAGGTCGTTGGCCTGATACTCGGCGTCGTCGTCGCCTACATCGTCGTCGCCTGCATCACGCAGCCGTACCATCTCGACCGCATCGTCTCCATGCTCGATCCGTGGGTCGACCCGCAGGGCGATGGCTATCAGGCAATCCAGTCGCTCTATGCCTTCGGCAGCGGTGGCGTGTTCGGCACCGGCATCGGGCTTTCCCGCCAGAAGTACCTCTACCTGCCATATGCCCACACCGACTTCATCTATGCCATCGTGGGCGAGGAGCTCGGCCTCATCGGTGCGGTCTTCGTCGTCATCCTCTTCGGTCTCTTCATCTTCGCGGGAATGCGCATCTGCCGCAACGCGCCCGACATGCTCGGTTGCATGCTGGCGGGCTCGTTCACCGTCATGATCGGTTTCCAGGCATGCGTGAACATGGCGTGCGTCACGGGCATAGCGCCCGTGACCGGCAAGGCGCTGCCCCTCATCAGCTACGGTGGCTCCTCGCTTCTGGCGACGATGATCATGATCGGCGTCATCCTGTCCGTATCGTTCAGGTCAAAGGTGGGCATGAGCTACGAGCGCAAGCGCGACAACTTCCGGGTCATTGACGGGCGCGATGATGCGCGTGCCGGCACACCGTCCACACCGCCCACGCAGACAAGACGGGGGAAGGTCATCTCCCTGCGCGATTCCGCACGCAGATCGCCCGAACCCCCGCCATCGCGTCCATCCCGGGCAGTGCGTCAGGTGGATGCGGGCGTCCCGTCGACTTCCCGTACGGGAGGCTATGCGAGCCTGAGGAGCAAGCGTGGTCCCGATCGCAAGCGCTAGCTCCGGGAATCGTCGCGATTCGGCACCCTGACGCCTATGGGGTACACTGCTCGTAACGTTCGAAAGGGGACATGCCTTGTACTTCGTCATCTCGGCCGGCGGCACTGCCGGTCATATCAATCCGGCGCTTGCGGTGGCAGACGAGCTGCGTCGACGTGGCCATGATATCCTCTTTGTGGGGACTCCCGATCACATCGAGTCAAGGCTCGCCGCACAGGCGGGTTTCGAGTTCGAGAGCTTCGCGGTGAGCGGTTTCGACAAGGCGCATCCCCTCACCCTCCTGACCTCGGGTGCCAAGCTGCTCAAGGCGACGCGCGCGGCCAGACGGCTCTTCGCGGCCAGGCGCCCTGATGCCGTCGTCACCTTCGGGGCCTATGTGTCCATTCCGGTGGGCCGTGCGGCCTTCGAGATGAACATCCCGCTCGTCATCCACGAGCAGAACTCCGTTCCCGGCATGGCAAACGCCTATCTTGCCAAGCACGCGACGGCAATCGCGCTCACCTATCCCGAGAGCGCCGAGGGACTCGACGGCGCATGCGATCCGGTCGTCCTCGGCAATCCCGTACGCGCCTCGTTCGAGGCATGCTCCCGTCACGAGGCGCGAAAGGCCCTCGGCATGCCCGATGACGCGCTCGTCCTGCTCGTCATGGGCGGGAGCCTCGGAGCCCAGCACGTGAACACGGCGATATGCGCCATGAAGGACCGCTTGCTTGCCATCGAGGGATTGCACGTCATCCAATCGACGGGCCAGGGCGATTACGAGCGCGTGCTCGGCCAGCTCGCGCTTTCGGCTGATGAGGAGGGGCGCTGGCATGTCTCGTCCTACATCGATTCGATGAACGAGGTACTCGCGGCAAGCGACCTCGTCGTCAGCAGGGCCGGCGCGTCCTCGCTCGCCGAAATCATGACCGTTGGCGTTCCCGCGGTGCTCATCCCGTATCCCCATGCGCGCGGTGACCACCAGACGATCAACGCGCAGTCGTGCGTCACGGCGGGCGCCGCTCGTCTCGTCTCCGATGCGGATGTCGAGACCACGGCTTTTTCCGATTTGCTCATCGAGCTTCTCGGTGATGAGGGATGTCGTGATACCATGGCCCAAGCTTGCAAGAAGCTTTCCGGTTCGGACGCGCGCATGCGTCTGGCGGATTTGGTCGAACAATGCGCACGAGGAAACGATGGTGAATAAGCTGAGGAAGATACATTTCATAGGCATTGGCGGCGTCGGCATGTCCGGCATCGCGCTCGTCGCCAAGTCACGTGGCGTGACGGTCAGCGGCTCGGACATGAAGGAGTCGCGTGCCACCAAGCGTCTCGTCGATGCCGGCATCGATGTCATGATCGGTCATGATGCGGGAAACCTTGCCGATGACCTCGACGCCGTCGTCATCTCGAGCGCCATTCCCGAAAAGAACCCCGAGCTCGCCGAGGCTCGTCGCCGTGGTATTCCCGTCTGGCATCGTTCCCAGGCGCTGGCGTCGTTGGGGGAGGGCAAGAAGACGCTTGCCTGCGCGGGTACGCACGGCAAGACGACGACATCGTCCATGCTCGCGACCACCATCGATCGCATGGGACTTGACCCGAGCTTCGTCATCGGCGGCACGGTCGATGGCTATGACACGAACGCCAAGAGCGGAACGGGCGACTATTACGTTGTCGAGGCCGACGAATCGGATGGTTCGTTCGTCCACCTCTCTCCCCATGTCGCGCTCGTGACCAACATCGAACCCGATCACCTTGACCATTACGGTAGCCTCGAGGCGATTTACGAGGCATTCGCCGATTTCCTCTCCCTGATTCCCGACGAAGGCGCGGCCGTCGTCTGCGCCGACAATCCGCGCCTCGCGCAGATCGCCCGCGAGGTCGGCAAGCGCACCGTCGTCTATGGCGAGAAGGGGAGCGAGGGCTGCGACGTGTGCTTCGAGGTAACGGGTAGACGTGGCCTGGGCTATGCCTTCACCGTGACCTTTCCCGACGGTTCGAGCGTCGGGACCGAGATCACGAAGAACCCCGGGCGTCACAACGTTCTCAACGCGACGGGCGTGCTCGGCGTCATCTGGGCTTGTGGCCTCGACGTCGAAGCGGCCGCCCGCGCCCTCGCGACCTTCTCGGGCGTGCGCAGGCGCTTCGACCTCATCGGAGAGGCAGGTGGCGTCGTCGTCGTCGACGATTACGCCCATCATCCCACCGAAATCCAGGCGACGATCCGTGCGGCCTCAAAGCTGGACTTCGAGCATGTCCACGTGCTGTTTCAGCCGCATCGCTATTCGCGCACGGAATCGCTCGCGCGCGAGTTCGGGCCTGCGTTCGATGACGCCGATTCCGTCATCGTCATGGACGTCTACCCGGCGGGCGAGACGCCCATCCCGGGCGTCAACGGAAAGACGGTCATCGACTCCATCTTGCGCCACAATCCGCGCCAGCAAGTGGCGTGGCTGCCGCACCGTCCCGAGATCATCCCCTTCCTCCAGCAGAAACTCGAGGCGGGGGATCTGGTCATCACCATGGGCGCCGGGGACGTGACGACTATGGCCCCGTTGCTCACGCGGGCGTTGTCGGGGGAATAGGACGCTCATTGAGCATCTTCGACGCATACATCCGCCTCGAGGGAACGCTGAGCGGATCAATCAGGTGCGATGAGCCGATGGCGCGCCACACGAGCTACCGCATCGGCGGCCCCGCCGCCCTCTTCGTCGAATGTGCCTCGGTTTCCGACCTCGCCCTCACGCTCGACGTGCTCGCCGAAGAGGACGTCGCGTGGAGCATCGTCGGCAAAGGGAGCAACCTGCTCGTCAGCGACGGGGGGTACGATGGTGCGGTGATCGTTCTCACCGAAGAGTTCGCTAACGTTGATTTCGGCGGTTTCGACGAGCGGGAGATCTTGGAGCTTCCTGCCGCCCAGAAAGTGCACGTGACGGTTGGCGCGGGCGTTCCCCTCGCGCACCTCGTCCAGCGCGCGTATGGTTGCGGGCTTTCGGGGCTCGAGGCCATGGCGGGCATTCCCGGCTCGTTCGGCTGTGCGCTGTTCATGAATGCTGGTTCGCGCGATAGCTGGATAGGTTCGCGTGTCGCGCATGTGACGGCATATGAGCCGGGCAGGGGGCTGCACATCATCTATGGGGACGAAATTGATTGGGAATACCGGTCGAGTAACCTTTCGGCAGAGAAAATCATCGTTGAGGCAACGCTTCTGCTCAAGGTGGCAAACAAGGGTAGAATTGCCGAGACGATGCAGGGCCTTCTCGACGCGCGCGCGGCGCACCAGCCGCTTTCCGCCCATAGCTGCGGAAGCGTCTTCAAGAACCCTCCCGGCAAGTCCGCCGCCGGCCTCATATGCGCATGCGGGCTTTCGGGCGCTTCGTGTGGCGACGCGCACATCTCGACCCTGCATTCGAACTTCATCGTAAACGACGGATCGGCACGTGCCGATGACGTCCTCGCGCTCATGCGCCTGGCGCGCGATCGCGTGAAGGAGTGCTATGGCATCAAGCTCTCGCCCGAGGTCAAGTTCCTCGGATTCCCGTTCTAGACGGGGGAGAAAGCAGAATACGGGTACAAGCTCGCGGGCGCGCCGCTCGTCGGTCAAGGCGCGCCAGGGCAAGGGGGTCGCACGCGTCCAGCGCGCGAACAAGGCGCTCCAGTCGTCCGAGAACGCCCAGAGGCAGGCGCGTGAGTCCAAGAGGCAGATGGTGGACAAGGGCAGGCGCGCGGGGGACATCCGCGCCGAGCAGCGCGCAAAGCGGCAGCGTCGGCAGTACCTGCGCTACATCGCCCGCATCGCGATTGCCATCGCCATCATTCTGCTCGTCATCTTCGGGAGCATCTTCATCTATCGCTCAGATCTGTTTCACGTCAACAACGTGCAGGTCAACGGTTCGGAGCACCTCACGAGCCAGGAGATTACGAGCATCGCCGCCGTTTCGGATGACTCGACGCTGCTCCGCCTCGACTCCAAGGGCATAAAGGAGCGTCTCGAGGATAACGCCTGGGTGCAGGAGGCAGCCATCCACCGCGTCTTTCCCGATACCATCGTAATCGACATCACCGAACGCGAACCAGCCGCCGTCGCCAAGATCAACGACAAGTCAAACTGGGTCATCTCCACCGACGGCGCATGGCTTTCCGCCGCCACGACCGACGATTGGGAGAACGCGATGAAGATCATCGACGTCTCTCCCTCTATGCCTGCGCCGATTTCCGGCAGCGTCTGCACGGACGGTGGCATCAACAACGCCCTCGACATCCTCAACTCCATTAGCGACGATCTGCGCTCGCGTATCGTGAGCATCTCCGCGGAGTCCTCCATCAAGACCTCGCTCAACCTCGAGGACGGCGTCACGGTCGCCTTCGGTGATTCCAGTGACGTCGAGGTCAAGGAGGCCGTCATCAATTCGCTGCTCAACGAGTACGAGGGAAAGATCTCCTATATCAACGTCCGCGTTCCCACGCGCCCCACCTATCGCATGCTCGAGGGAGAATGAGTCGCGACGACCGTTCGCAGCAGAATGGTGGTCATATGGACAGGGAAGGTCTTTGTTAGGATAAATCATCCAAATCAATTGATTTGACTAGGAAACTTGCGGGAAAACACGCAAAATTCACCTAAAAAATGATGGATATCGTGGCGATACTTTGCGCGAAGTGTATACTTGTCTGGACTGATTCATCTATCATTTGACAGACTAAACGGAGCTTAAGAGGGAATTCCGATTGATGACGAGGATTCCCTAAACGTAGGAAGGACTGACATGCCCGAATACACAGGATCCGACCACCTGGCTGTGATCAAGGTCGTCGGCGTTGGCGGCGGCGGAACGAACGCCGTCAACCGCATGGTCGAGGCCGGCGTCAAGGGCGTCGAGTTCATCGCCATCAACACGGACCGTCAGGCTTTGCTCATGTCCGATGCCGACCGCACGGTCCATATCGGCGAGGAGCTCACGCGCGGGCTCGGTGCCGGGGCGAACCCCGAGATCGGCGCCCAGGCCGCGGAGGAGTCGCGTGCCGACATCCGCGATGCGCTCGCCGGTGCCGACATGGTCTTCGTGACTGCCGGCGAAGGCGGCGGAACGGGCACGGGCGCCGCTCCCGTCGTGGCGGAGATCGCCATGGAGGAGATCGGTGCGCTCACCGTCGGTGTCGTCACCAAGCCGTTTGGCTTCGAGGGGCGCAAGCGCATGAATCAGGCCGAGGAGGGCGTCGCCCTTCTTGCCCAGAAGGTCGACACGCTCATCGTCGTCCCCAACGATCGCCTGCTCCAGGTCATCGAGAAGCGCACCTCCATGCTCGATGCCTTCCGCATTGCCGATGATATTCTGCGTCAGGGCACGCAGGGCATCACCGACCTCATCACGATTCCCGGTCTCATCAACCTCGATTTCGCGGACGTCCGCGCCATCATGAAGGATGCCGGTTCTGCGATGATGGGCATCGGCATCGCCTCGGGCGAGAACCGCGCGGCCGACGCCGCCAAGGAGGCCATCTCCTCGAAGCTGCTCGAGTCCTCCATCGTTGGCGCCGACCGCATCCTGTACTCCATTACGGGAGGCAGCGACATGAGCCTGCAGGAGATCGACGAGGCGTCGCAGATCATCAACTCCGCGGCCGACGAGGACGCGAACATCATCTTCGGTACCGTCATCGACGAGTCCATGGGCGACCAGATTCGCGTCACGGTCATCGCCACGGGTTTCGATGGCACCGAGCAGCAGGCGAGCATGGACTTCAACGCCAAGCCGAGCGTGAGCCAGAGCTTTGCCGCATCCGCCGCCGAAGACAGCCTCACGCCCGCCTTTGACGATGACATCCCCGACTTCCTCAAGCGCAGTCGCTACTAATGCCTGACGGGGCCATTACGACTCACCCGAATGCAAACGAGATTCTCCGTCTGCCGTTACCACGGCTGACGGAGAATTCTTTTTTTGCCGGCGATAGCATGCTGCGTGTCCTCACCGACGATGCGCTCTTCGCGGCATGTGGCACGCGCATTGCCTTCACCACGCGTGCCGGTGGCGTGAGCGAAGGGCCCTATGCCGGCTTGAACCTCTCGTACGCAGTGGGTGACGCACGTGCCGCGGTCGACGAGAACAGGCGAGTGCTCTGCGAGGCCCTGGGAGCCAAAAACTATATGCAGAGTCTAGTTTCTCCCCTCCAAGTCCACGGCAGCGATGTTCTCATGGTCGAGGACGACCTGGACGTAACGCGCGAGCGTGCGGGTGCGGGGGCAGACGCGATTCTGTGCACTCGTTCGAACGTTCCCGTGCTGCTCTGCTTCGCCGACTGCGTCCCCGTGATGCTCGTCGCTCCCGATGGGTCCTTTGCGGTCGTCCATTCGGGTTGGCGTGGCTCCATCGCCTCCATCGCCGGACTCGGCTTGCGCGAATTGCAAAAGGCAACTTGCTGCCCAATATCCGAGATCAATTGCTACATCGGTCCGCATATAGGGTCCTGTTGCTATGAAGTCGCCGATGAGCTAATTATGCAGTTTGTTGCCCAGTTTGGTGACGCCTGCGATGCGGGAGAGGGACATCTCGACCTCGCGACGGCCGTCACGGTTTCGCTTCTTCGGGCGGGTGCGAACGAGCAACGAATTGCGCATTCTAGATCGTGCACGGCGTGCCACCATGAGGAGTACTATTCGTATAGGGCCGACGCCGGCATTACGGGCCGGCATGCGGCGTTTGCCATTCGAGAGGAACGAGCATGAGTCTGAAGGAGCGTTGGGAAGACACGTGCGCGGACGTTGCGCGCATATGCGAGAGCTGCGGCAGGGCGCCGCAGGACGTGAGGGTCATCGCGGTGAGCAAGACGGTCGAACCACCCGTCGTGGGGGAGGCGATCGCCTGCGGCGTGACGGATTTCGGCGAGAACCGCGACAAGCCCTTCAACGAGAAGTTCACCCTCTATCCGGATGCACGTTGGCACTTCATCGGATCGCTGCAATCGAACAAGGCGCGTCACGTCGTGGGCAAGGCCTTCCTCGTCCATTCTCTCGACCGCCTCTCGCTTCTCGAGGCGATCGAGAAGGCCGCGGGCAATCTCGGTTGCGTCCAAGACGCTCTCATCGAGGTTTCGGTCTCGGGCGAGGAGAGCAAGGGCGGAATTCGCCCCGACGAACTTCCCGCCTTCATCGAGCGAATCGCGCAATGCGAGCATGTTGCCTGCAAGGGGCTCATGACGATGGCTCCGCGTGGCGACATCGACCTTGCCCGGAAAACATTCGCCGGCTTGCAAAACTTAAGCCAGATGATGTCAAAATATTGCGATGCGCGTGATAGTATTTCCATGAGCGAATTATCCATGGGCATGTCAGAAGATTACCCAGTGGCAATCGAAGAGGGCGCCACCATGGTTCGCATCGGTAGAAGGATTTTTGACGATAACTTCACGGCACTCTAGCGCGGTCATGACTCGGGTGCCTGTTTCATATGAGCGAGGCACTGACTATGAGTCTTTTGGGTGGCATGAAGGACCGGCTCGGATTTGGCGGAAAACCGGAATGGGCTGACGACGAAGACGGGTATTACGAGGACGACGCCATCTACGATGAGGAATACGACGATTACGGGGATCCCGATCCCGCGGAGGGAAGGCGTGCAAGCGGCAATCGCCGCAGCGAGGTCATCTCGTTCGATTCCTACAATCCCAGCAATTTCGAGCACGTGACGCTGTCCTCGGATCGCAAGCCGCGCGTTGCCTCCTACGATAGTCTCGACAGCTCGGCACGTCAGCGCGGCTATTCGTCGCGTTCGTCATCGAGTTCGTACGGACGAAACATCGGCACCTCCGCTTCGAGGCGCGACTCATCGCGGGCGGTGGGCGAGCCCACATGGTCCGCTCCGCAAGATCCGTCCTTTCTGGATTCGTCCGCCCCTGCACGCACGAGCAGGGACCCATACGCATCATTGGGGTCAGATTTCCTCAAGATCAAGGGCGATCCCGCCGGACGTCTCGAAATCGTGTGCCCCAAGGCTTACGCCGACATCGAAAAGGTCGCCAATGCCGCAAAGGCGGGTAAGACCGTCATCCTCAACGTCGTCGATACCAAGGCGTCGCTTGCCAAGCGCATCCTCGACTTTTCGTTTGGTGTTGCAAGCGCCCTCAACCTCAACGTCGGCAAGGCGGCCGAGCGCGTCTTCGTAATCTCGAAGAGCTCAGAGCCCCTAAGTGACGAGGATCGCGAGTATCTCGTGGCACAGGACGTCCTGAAGATGGAAGATGACAACGCACGTTAGGGCATGATGCGAAACACCATTGCCAATGAACTGAAACCGGTGCTTATCGTCGGTGGCGGACGCATGGGACAGGCGATTGCCCAGGGCATCCTACACATCGACGGCATGTCCGCGGACATGCTGACCGTTGCGAACCCCGGTCTTGAGAAGCGGATGGAAATCGAGCGCGACCTTGGCGTGCGCACGGTTGCGGATGCCGCGTCCGGCATGCCCGCGCGCTGCATCATCCTCGCGGTAAAGCCCGCCAAGGTTCCCGAGGTCGCCGCGTCACTCGTCGATGCCGGCATAGACGCCTCCACGCTCGTCGTCTCGATTGCTGCGGGCGTCGCGACGAGCAAGCTCGCTTCCATGCTCGGCAATGACATCCCCATCGTGCGCGTCATGCCCAACACGCCGCTCGTCTGTGGCTGTGGCATGTCGGCCGTGAGCGCCGGTGCCGCGGCGAGCGAGGCGGATTGCGAGCTTGTCCGCGCACTCTTCGCCAGCATGGGACGCGCCATCATCGTCGACGAGCGCGAACAGGACGTCGTCTGCGCCGTGAGCGGGTCGGGCCCCGCCTATTTCGAGTTGTTCGCCGAGACGATCGCCCAAAGTGCGGTCGAGCTCGGCATGGATTACGAGGACGCCCTCCAACTTGTCATGCAGACCATGCTCGGCACGGCTCGCCTCGTCATCGAAACGGGACAGAGCCTCCCCGATGCCATCGATGCGGTGAGCAGCCCGGGCGGTACCACGGTCGCCGCGCTTGATGCCATGCGCGAAGCCGGTCTGCAAGGGGCACTGCGAGACGGCGTCAAGGCGGCCGCACGTCGTTCGAAGGAGCTTGGCGCATGATTTCCTCCACACTCGTCTTTCTTCGTTCTCTCCTGTTGGGCATCTGCGATCTCTACGTCGCCGTCATCCTCATCTACATTCTGATGAGCTGGCTTCCCAACCATCAGTTTGGCTGGGTCGGGGACATCTACCGCGCGCTTGGTCGCATTTGCGATCCGTTTCTCAATGTCTTTAGGCGTATAATCCCGCCTATTGGCGGTATGCTTGACATAAGCCCGATTTTCGCGATTATCGTCGTGCAGCTGGTGGGCCGGCTCATCGCCGCGCTCCTGTAGGAAAGGAAGACTAAACATGGCCATCACAATGCAGGACATCCAGGACGAGGGGTTCGAGCACGCCCTGCGCGGATACGACGTCGGTCAGGTCGACGTGTTCCTCGAGCGCGTCGCCAACGAGGTCGATGCGATGAACAAGCAGATCGCCGACCTGGAATCCCAGCTCAAGGAAGCCAAGGACGAGCTTGCAAAGACGCGCGGCGAGCTTGCCGAGGCAAATGCCGAGGCGCTTGCGTCTCCTGACGAGCTCGAGCAGGCTAACCTCGTCGAGCGCGAGCTGCGAAGCGAGCTCGAGGTCGTGAAGGAGCGCCTTGCGGCCGCGACCGCACGTGCCGAGGAGGCCGAGGCGAAGATCGAGCCCATGCAGGAGCGTCTCGAGGAAAAGAAGAGCTTGGATAACGCCATCGCCGAGGCGTTCATCGCGGCACAGCGTAGCGCCGCCCAGATCAAGGAGGACGCGCGCATCGAGGGGGATCGCATCTATCGCGAGTCCGAGGCGAAGGCACGCGAGTTCATCCGCGAGTCCCTGGCCAAGAAGGCCGCCATCGACAACGAGATCAAGGCACTCAGCGAGTACTCCCAGAAGTTCCGCGAGCAGTACCTCGACATGCTCGAGCGCTTCACGGCACATGCCAAGGAGGAGTTCAGCAACCTCGCCAATCAGGGCGTGACCGACGAGGCGGTCGAGGCGGAGCTTCCCAAGATAGACATGCGCAGGATTCGCGTCGACGAGGTTTCGGTTGCCGACGTCGAGGAGGAAGACGACGACGAGAAGGACGAGCTTCCGAGACTCTCGACCCAGCAGATTCCCCAGATCAACATTCCCGCCATCCTCCCCGAAGAGGACGAGTAGGGGCTCATATGCGCCTGCCCGTGCACGTCACGCCCAAGTCCGGGCGCGGTGAGGTCATCGGATGGCGCGACGGAGCTGATGGCCAGCGCGAGCTCGAGGTGAAGGTCAAGGCGGCTCCGGAAAAAGGCAAGGCGACGAAGGAGGCGATCGCTCTGATCGCCTCCTTCTTTGATGTCCCCAAAAGTTCCGTCACCTGCGTACGCGGTGAGACGAGTCGTCACAAGATGTTCGAGGTTCCTGACTCGGTGAGCATAGATACTTAATGTGTGGGGGGGTTTCGAGGCAAGAAGACGCTCCGCTCCGCTTCGACGGTCGCTCCCCGACAGCCCGCTTCGCGGTCCTTACGGCTCGCTCCCTTGGACCTCCGCTACACGAAGCGCCCTCTTGCCTCGAAACCCAGGCACTCCAAAATGGCGCCCAATTCCTCGTCTATCCTTCCGCTTTGAAGTCCAGGTGCTTCAAAATGGCATCCCCCTCCCTCGTCAATCCCTCCGCTTCAAACATGTGTCAGGGGCCTGACCCCTGACACATGTGTAGATGCTCTGTGTCTTTGCCTGATTTTGCACGAGACGGGAAATCTCC
>ERZ837910.2928-NODE-2928-length-19738-cov-4.480770_pt1 | contig 19738 bp, 16 predicted proteins | sample MGYA00519940_ERZ837910 | MGnify/ENA primary metagenome ERZ837910 (study PRJEB31850, sample SAMEA3708825) | human gut metagenome | biome: human gut; feature: human-associated habitat; material: faeces | place: China | collected 2014 ... | reverse complement strand
TGGCTCACCTGTCAAGGGGAGCAGGCAGCTTTGCTGCCGAGGGGTTGAATTAAAAAACTATTAACTATCAGCTATTAGCTCTCCGCTGCGGCCAACAGCCGCTCGTAGGGAACGGGCTTGCCCGTTTTTTTAGAGGCGCTTTGCTGCACCTACGGATACGGTTATTGCTATTTCCCGGTTCGGAACTACCGACAAAACCATGGTTGCCTCGCGCAACGCAAGTGCGATGCTGAGTCTTGCGCCGCACCCCGTAGGGGCGAGCATTGATCGCCCGTCTGTTGCGGTTTTGCCTGCACCCACCGGTCGGGCTGACGCAATAACCGTATCCGTGACTGCGTAAATGCGCCTCAAAAAAGGCGCTATTAAAAAAGTGCGGCACGAGCCGCACACCATAATTATTCACTATTAATTATTCATCATTCATTATTCATTGGGGCGGTCGCAGGCCGCCCCTCTTTTGCCTTCCCCTGCGTAGCTTGAGGGGAAGGTGTCATTAAATTATTGCCGTCAGGCAAAAACATTATTAAATAACGGGCGAGCAATGATCGCCCCTACGATTCTGTTTCGGTGCCGACCAAACCGTTACACACGGGTGATCAATGATCGCACCTACGGGTGCGGTGCATAATTTAACACCGCACTAATGTGTGGCGGCAGTTTCCCGGTTTCGTCGGTAACTTCGACACCGGGATACCGCAAAAACCGTATCCGTAGGTGCTTCAATTCGCCTCTGAAAGACATTCGGACATGGCTTTTTGGAATTTGGGCAGGACGCCGATACCGTTTGTGCGGTGGGGCGGAAGCTGATAGATATCGTGGCCGGGATAGTCGTTGCCCTCGATCAGCAGCGGCCCTTTATCGGTCACGCACACGTCCCAGCCGACGACGCCGACCTGCGGCACGACCTGGCCCGCGCGCTCGACAAGCGCGATGACCTCGTCCCAAAGCGGTATCTTGAAGCCCTTTATGGGCACGCCGGTCAGGGGATGCACATCGTACAGATGCCCGGACTTATCCAGCGCAGGGTAGATTATCTCGCCCCTGTCCTCCTCTATGGGCACGACCATGCCGCCGTTATTGAAGTTATCGACATACTTGCCGTTGCCGATGCGCAGGTACGCGGCGACGACGCGCGTTTTTTTGCCGTGGGTGAAGCTTATGACGCGGCAGGTATTGACCGAGCAGGGGTGCAGCGCCATGAGGTCGCGATGCTGCACGACGCACTCCTCCAGCAGCACCTTACCCGCTCCGTCCAGGTGCTCGCGCACAGGCTCGGTCAACTCGCGCACGTCGATCTTTTCAATGCCGCGTCCGCATTGCCCGTCAACGGGCTTTACCATGAACACGGGGTGCTTTTCGATAAATGCGTCAAGCTCGGCGTCGCTCGCTGTGGAGTAGTCGAGCCAGTCGCGGTGCAGAAATTCGGAGAAGTTGTGCGCGAATTTGAGCTTATTCTCGATCTCGGGCATATACGCCGGGTCGTTATACGCCTTGATAAAGCCGTTATTTATGCCGCGCGTGAGCACCGTTTTGCGCTGCGCGGCGTTGAGGTCGTACATCTCGAACAGCCAATAGTCCATGTACCCTGCCTGATAGCGCAGTCCGCACCAGACCATGTCAAAAAATATGAACAGCTTGCTGCGCCCGGACTTCTCGTGGACCTCGTCTATCTTCCGGAACATCTGCTTCCAGTTCAGCCCCGCTATGCGCGCAAGCAGAAATTTTAATTTTCCCATACTATCTCCTTTTTTAGAGGCGCATTGACGCACCTACGGATACGGTTATTGCGGTAGCCCGGTATCGAGAATGCCGACAAAACCGTAAAACTCTCGCGCTACGGTATTGCAACGTAAAATCTTTGCACCGCACCCCGTAGGGAACAGGCTCGCCTGTTCCGTTTGCTACGGTTTAGTCGGCAGTTTCCGGTCGGGCTGACGCAATAAATGTATCGGCAATTATTCACTCACCGTGCGGACATGGTCTGCGAGGCCGCGACGGCAAGCTCATCGCAGCGGTTATTGAATTCGTTCTCGGCGTGGCCCTTGACCCAGTGGCAGCGGACCTCATGCGTATCGCACAGCTCCAGAAGCTCTGCCCAGAGGTCGGGGTTCAGCGCCGGTTTTTTATCGGCCTTTTTCCAGCCGTTGCGCCGCCAAGACACCGCCCAGCCCTTGCTGAGCGCATCAATGACGTATTTCGAATCCGAGTACAGCTCCACGATGCACGGCTCCTTGAGCGCACGCAGCGCCGAGATCACACCGGTCAGCTCCATGCGGTTGTTTGTCGTTTGCTTTTCGCCGCCGGACATCTCCTTTTTCGCGCCGCCATAGCACAAAATCGCGCCCCAGCCACCCGGACCCGGGTTGCCGGAGCACGCGCCGTCGGTGTATATCGTAACCGTTTTTTTCATCATTTCAGACCGTATTTCCGCATGAGTATGTTGTATTCGTCCTTCTCAATGAGGCCGTTGCGCAGCAGCTCCTTGAGCTGGGATGCACGTTTTTCCTCATCTGTGCCGTGATAGTCCGGCTCGACGTGCTCGTGGTCATCGTCGCAGCGCGTGAGGTCGTCGCGCATCTTCTCCGTCAGACGCTTGCTGATGCTCTCGCCCTTGCCGACAAATTTCGACACGTCAAAGTGCTCCGGCTTAAACTCGCGCTTTGCAGGCTCTGTGCGCGCCGGCTGTGCGGCATCGGACTCGGAGTTTTTATCCGCGGCATCTGCCTGCGCTTTTTTCATTGCTATCACCGCCAAAACGACCGCGCCTATCATCAAAACGATGAAAAGCACCGTGCCGCCGCCGATGCCCACCGCATCGGAGAGCACTAACAGCGCAACAATAACGGCAATAACCAGCTTTACCGGACTGCCATCGGGCTTCTGATCTCTTCTGTTGTCGTTATTCATCACTTTCTCCTTTTTTTAGAGGCGCTTTTTTAGAGGCGCATTCACATTGTACGAATACATTTGTTGCGGTGTCCCGACCGGAGGGTACAGTCAAAACCGTTACAGGCGGAACGGATAAATCCGTTCCCTACAACGCTGTTTTCGGTGCAGACCAAACCGGTACATGCGGAACAGGCAAGCCTGTTCCCTACGAGGGTGCGGTGTAAAATTCGGCATCACACCACAGGGTTGCGCACACCGCAATTATTCATTATTCATTATTCACTATTAATTTATTTTATCACGACTCTGTCGCCGTGGATCTCGAGCCGGCCCTGACAATACAGGCTTATGGCCTGGGGCAGGAGCTTCCACTCCGCGTCCTCAAGGATGCGGCGCGACAGGCTCTCGGGCGTGTCGTTCGGGAGAATGTCAACGGCCTGCTGGGCGATTATCGCGCCGATGTTGCCGTCGATATCCGCGAAAAACGCGGTCGCGCCGGTCACGCGGCAGCCGCGTTCGAGCGCGGCGCGTTCGGGAGCATCGTCGCAGTTGACGAACGCCGGGATGAGCGAGGGGTACACTCCGATGATGCGCTTGCGAAACTGCGTCGATATAACGCCCAGCGGCATATTGTACCCTGCGAGGATCACAAGGTCAATGTCCATATCGCGCAGCTTGTTGGATATGGCCATGCTGTAGCTGAGCTTGGTGGGGAAAAGCGATGGCTCGACCACGAAGGCCTCAACGCCGGAATTGCGCGCACGGCGCAGCGCATAAGCGTCCGACTCCGTGCATATTACCGCGGTAAGCTCAAAATTCGGGATCTCACCGAAGTACATAGAATCAAGAACCGTCTGTAGCAGTGCTCCGTCGCCGGAGACGAGTGCCGCCGCCCTTATCATATAATTTCCCCCTTATTCGCCGAGAAGGCGCTTTGCCGTTTCAATGTTCATCTTTTCAACGTTTTTGATATATTCAAATCGCCGGCTTATCATGTCCGCGCCTGTTTCGGACAGCGCCGCGTCGATCTCATCAATAAGTCCCTGCGCCGTGACCTTGTCAAAATCCACGCAGGATATGCCCAGATACTGCGCACAGCCCGAGACCTTCGGATCATAGCTCAGGCCGACCGACGGCACCTCGCCGCAGGCCGCGTACAGCAGACTGTGCAGCCGCATCGCAACGCACATCTTCATCTGCCGCATGATCGCTATCTCAAGCTCCGCATCATCTGTCTTGGGCATTATTTTAAACGGCGTGTCAAGTCCGCCGGCTACCTGCTCGGACACGGGAAGATCCAGATCGTAGTTCATCGGCATGAACAGCGGCGTAAGCCCGTGCTTATCATAGCAGGCCCTGAGCGCCTTGCATATCTCGCCGCACTTTTCGTCAAAGCCCGGCCACGAACGCAGACCGAGGCAGATATAGCGCCCGTCGGGGTCGATATCGTGGCTGCGCATGAATGCCGCGGCGTCGGCGTCGCTTCTGCAATGCATGTTCAACACCGGGTCGCCGGTGACGAGCACCTCCTGCACGGTAACGCCGATCTCGCGCGTAAGCTCAAGGCTCAGCGGATCGCGCAGGGTGATCGCGTCAACGCAGCGGTTTATCGTTTTTGCCGCGCGCCGGCGGTCGTAATCATAATTGAGCGGCCCCATGCCGCAGCCGTACATCTGCACCTTGCAGCCGCATTTTTTCGCAAGCGATATCGTGTGCAGATAAAACCACAGGCTGCGCCGGCTCGTGACGTCCTGAATAAGGCTGCCGCCGCCGCTTATGAACAGCTTCGAGCGCTTCAGCTCGCGGCGCAGTCGGATAAACTGGCCGCGCCTTATGGCACTGAGTGCGTGCACCGACTTCGTGTGCTTCGGATTTTTGGAAACGATCGTTATGCGCATGTCGGGATCTATCGTTCTCAGCTGGGCGGCAATGGCCGTAAGCAGAGCCTCGTCGCCTGCGTTTCCGTGGCCGTATGCGCCGCAGATCACCGCGCCGCTGCGCGGCCGGGAATAGCGCTCGAGAACGGTTTTATATATTTTAAGCTGCCTGCGGCAGGTGCTTTCCGTTGAAAATTCGCGCTTTGCCTTTTCGTACACCGCCTGTCCGAGCCTTTTGCGGAGCGCCTCGTCGTTTGCAAGGGCGAGGATGCAACGCGCCATAGTCTCGTGGTCGCGCGGCGAAAACAGCATACCGGTCTCGCCGTTCGTTATGAGCCTCGGCAGGCCGCCGACTCGGGACGCAACGGTCGGCTTTCCGGCGCGCGCGGCCTCCGTCACGGCGTAGGGGAATGTCTCTGACAGGGAGCTTATCGCGTTTATGTCGATGCTGGCATAGTATCCGTCCATGCCGTCGCTTATCCAGCCTGCGAAAAACACCTTGTCGCGCACGCCGAGCTGCACGCACAGCTCCTCGAGCATTTCGCGCTCCATGCCGTCGCCGGCTATGAGCAGGCGCAGCCGCTCGTTTTTCTCCGCCGCTCCGGCAAAGCCGCGTATGGTGGTGGCAACGTCCTTGACCGCATCAAAGCGAGCCGCGATGCCGAGAACTATGCTGTCGTCGGGAAAATCACAGCCGATCTTGCCAAACCACTCTCGCCGCGTGATGCTCGGCGCCGGGTGCGAAAAGTCAACGCCGTTATATATCGTCAGCAGATCGTTCGGGTCAAAGCCGCGATCGATGAGCGTCTGACGCATACTGTCGGAAACGCAGACGCGGTAGTCCATGTGGTGCAGCGCAAGCTTGTTGAGCCTGCCGTAGGTCATGGCGGCCAGCGGCCGGCCGAGATAATCGAGCTTATAGTCGCTGTGGACGGTGCTGATAAAGGGAATGTCAAAATGCCGTTTCAGCAGCGCGCCCGTAAGGTTTGCGCGGCTGCCGTGGCAATGGATGATGTCGTAATTTCCGTTTTCTATGGCCTCGCGCGTTTTTTTCAGCCCCACTCCGAAGCTGCCGGGGAACACCCTCGTCGGTATGCCCATTTCGCGCGCTTCTTTTGAAAAATCGGCCTCCATATAGCAGACGAGGTCTGCGTCGATGTTATCGTTAAGGTCGCGCAGCAGCGACAGAACATGCGTTTTTGCGCCGCCCGAATCGCCGCCGGAGATAAGATGCAAAACTCTCACGTTAACCCCCACTTGTTTCTCAGGGAAAGATAATATATAATATCATTATACCATCGGTTGACAAGGACAGACACGGTTTTGACGGGCAGAAATACGCCCATACCGCGTCAAGCCCCTTGACAATACAGCAAGTATTCTCTTCGGGTCTTTCCTTGTCTGTCCGCATTTCTGCTCCGGCAAAACTGCTTTGCACCTGTCAGCGATGAATTTTCGAGTGATTTTTGTTTTTTGAGGTGCAGGCGGGCTGACGCCCGTCAAGGCGAAAAGGGCAAAAAGCGCCGAAAAGGCACGCTGCCAGGCGTATTTGCCCTTGTTAACCGATGGTATCATTATATATTAATAACTAATTGAGGTCAAGGCAAATGACAACTATCTACATGATCCGCCACGCCGAGGCGGAGGGAAACCTCTACCGCATCGTGCAGGGTCAGCACAACAGCTTTATAACGCCGCGCGGCCACAGGCAGATAGCCTGCCTCGCGGAGAGATTCAAGGACGTGCAGCTTGACGCGCTGTATTCAAGCGATCTGCGCCGCACGGTGACGACGGCAGGCGCGATAACGAAGTATCACGCGCTTCAAATGCAGCTCACCGAGCGCCTGAGGGAGATAAACCTCGGCGTGTGCGAGGGTATGAGCTTCGGCGATATGTATAAATTCGATCCCGTGCAGATGGACAATTTCAACAATGATCCTGCGCAGTGGCGCGCTCCGGGGGCTGAGACCTTTGCCGAATGCACCGAGCGCATAGTTTCGGCCGTTACCGAAATAGCGGCAAAAAACGACGGTAAGACCGTCGCTGTCGTCAGCCACGGCATGGCGATCCGCTCGCTGCTTGCGCACATTCTCGGCGTCGCAAGCCGCGATATCCCCTCGCTTCCGCACGGCGACAACACCGCCGTGAGCAAGCTCATATTCGATAACGGAGCATTTTCCGTTGAGTATTACAACGATAACTCCCACCTGCCGCCCGAGCTTTCGACCTTCGCCCGGCAGAGCTGGTGGAAAAAAGAGACCCGCGGCGCGGACCCCAACAACCTGTATTACGAGCCGCTCGACCCGAACCGCGAGGGCGAAACATACAAGGAGTTCTATGCGGCCTCGTGGAAGGCCGCGCACGGCGATCTCAAGGGCTTTTATCCGGAAACCTACCTCGCCTCGGCGCGCAGGCATTTTGCCGCGGATAACAAGGCGATACTCAAGGCCTACCGCTCCGACGGCGAGCTTGCGGGCATCGTCGAAACGGACACGGAGCGCTCAAAAGGCGCGGGCGTGGGCTGGATAAGCCTTGTGTACATAAAAGAGCCTCTGCGCGGAGTCGGACTCGGCACTCAGCTTGTCGGCCGCGCGATAACAAACTACGAGATGCTCGGCAGACAAAAGGCGCGGCTGCACGTTTCGTCGGAAAACGCGGCGGCGATAAAATTTTACGAGGATCTCGGCTTTGAGATACTCGGCAGCGAGCCCGGTGCCGGCGCTCCGCTTTACCTCATGGAAAAGAGATTTGAATAAGCAATGTCAATGTGGAACATTAATGCGCGCGTGCAGAAGCTTGACACGCGTGATCGGCGTATCATCGCCGTTTCGGATATACACGCAAACATGCCCTATTTCAGAGGGCTTCTTGAGAAAATAAGCTTTTCGGACGCAGACGAGCTCATCATCGACGGCGACTTTCTCGAAAAAGGCGAAAAAAGCCTTGAAACGCTGCGCTTTATAATGAAGCTTGCCGAGCGCGGCAACTGCCGTGTTGTCTGCGGAAACTGCGACACATGGGCCGATGTGCTCGACGCCGAGCGGCAATACTGGAGCTCGCGCATCGTGAGCTACATGCTGTTTAAAAAGAGCGGCCTTATGTGGGATATACTCACGGAAATGGGCGTTGAGATACGCGAGGATATGGACTTTGAGCGCCTTATCCCGGAGATTACCGAAAGATTCAAGCCCGAGTGGGACTTCCTGCATGCCATGCCGCACGTCATCGAAACGCCGCACTATATTTTTGCTCACGGCGGCATAAAGCCCGATATCCCCATCGAGCGGCAGCTCGGCGGCGACTGCATGAAGTTTGACGCATTCATGGATTACGGCTACACTTTCGATAAGTGGGTCATCGTCGGACACTGGCCGGTGATGCTGTATCTTGCCGACCATGTCTGCGCAAACCCGATAATCGACCGCGAGCACCACGTCATCTCCATCGACGGCGGCTGCTCGCTCAAGGACGACGGGCAGCTGAACGCACTTATCATCCCATATGAGGGCAGCGAGAATTTTTCCTTTGAAGCGTATGACCCATTCCCCGTGCGCAGGGTGAAGAGCGCGCAGTGCGGCGGCGGAAAGAGCTATTACATCCGCTGGGGTGACAATGACGTGCAGGTGCTGCGCCGCGGCGAGGAGTTTTCCCTCGTGCGCCATGTCCGCACGGGCTATGAGATGGAGATACTCACGAAATATCTTTACTCCGACGAGGAGTTTTGCAAATGCAACGATTCGACCGACCTCGTGCTTTCGCTTGAAGCCGGCGACGAGGTCAGCGTTGTCGAAGAGACCTCGCGCGGCTATCTTGTCAAGCACAAGGGCACGTCGGGCTGGTATTGGGGAGAGCTGATATGATTGAAGATCAGGATTTTTTGCCTGTTTCGCAGGATGAAATGCATGAGCGCGGCTGGTGGTGGTACGATTTTCTGCTCGTAACGGGCGATGCGTATGTCGATCATCCGAGCTTCGGCCCGGCGGTGATAAGCCGCGTTTTGGAGGCCGACGGCTTCCGCGTTGCGGTGCTCGCGCAGCCGGACTGGCACTCGGCGGCGGACTTTGCGGCCTTCGGCAGACCTCGTCTTGGCGTTTTGATCGGAGCCGGAAACCTCGACTCCATGGTCGCGCACTATACGGCGGCCAAAAAGCGCCGCAGCGAGGACTTTTACTCGCCCGGCAAGAAGGCCGGACTGCGCCCGGACAGAGCCACGATAGTCTATTCAAACCGCGCGCGCGAAGCCTTCGGCGCGGATGTGCCGATAATCATCGGCGGCCTTGAGGCCTCGCTGCGGCGCTTTGCGCACTATGACTATTGGGACGACAAGGTGCGCCGCTCGATCCTCGTCGATTCGGGCGCGGACATGCTCGTTTACGGCATGGCAGAGTACGCCGAGCGCGAGATAGCAAGGCGGCTTAAAAAGAAGATCCCCGTTTCCGAGATGCGCGATATCCGCGGCACTGCGTTTTTGGCGCACGACGCAGCCGAATGCGAGTTTGACTCGGTGACGCTGCCCTCGTTTGCCGACGTTTGCGACAGCAAGCGCTTTTACGCGGACGCAACGCGCATAGAATACGCCGAGCACGACCCCGTGCGCGGCAGGGCGCTGATACAGGAGCACGACGGCAGATATCTCATCGTAAATCCCCCGGCGATGCCGCTGGAGACAAAGGAGCTTGACCGCGTGGCCGAGCTTCCGTACACCAAGCAGTATCACCCGATGTACGAGCCGCTCGGCGGCGTTCCGGCCATCGAGGAGGTCAAGTTCTCGGTCATACACAACCGCGGCTGCTTCGGCGGCTGCAACTTCTGCGCGCTTGCGTTCCACCAGGGCAGAATGGTCACGAGCCGCAGCCACGAAAGCATCATCCGCGAGGTCACGGCGCTCACGAAATTCCCCGATTTCAAGGGCTACATCAACGACGTCGGCGGCCCCTCGGCCAATTTCAGGCATCATTCCTGCAAAAAGCAGGCCAAGTGCGGCATGTGCGCCGACAGGCGCTGCCTTGCGCCCACGCCCTGCCCGAACCTTGACGCGGATCACTCCGACTATCTGGCGCTGCTGCGCAAGCTGCGGCAGATACCGGGCGTGAAAAAGGTCTTTGTGCGCAGCGGCATAAGATACGACTACATGCTTGAGGATAAAAACGACGATTTCTTCGCCGAGCTTGTCAAATACCACATCTCCGGCCAGCTCAAGGTCGCGCCCGAGCACTGCATCGACGGCGTTCTCGACTACATGGGCAAGCCGCACATCGACGTGTACGAAAAATTCATGGACAAGTACAAAAAGATGAACAACCGCTTTTCAAAGGAGCAGTACGTCGTGCCGTATCTGATGTCCTCGCATCCGGGCAGCACGCTCGCCGACGCGGTCGCGCTTGCCGAATACCTCAACAAAAAAGGCCGTCAGCCCGAGCAGGTGCAGGATTTCTACCCCACCCCCGGCACGGTTTCGACCTGCATGTATTACACGGGCATTGACCCGATGACGATGAAATCGGTCTACGTCGCAAAAAGCTTCCGTGAGAAGGCGATGCAGCGCGCGCTTTTGCAGTGGAAGCGGCCGGATAAGCGTAAGCTCGTCATCGAAGCACTCAAGGAAGCCGGGCGCGAGGATCTCATAGGCTACGGGCCGGAGTGCCTTGTGCGTCCCGACCGTCCGCCGCGCCAAAAGGCTCCCGAGAAGCCCAAAGCGCCCGAAAAGCAGCAGATAACGAAAAAAGCCGGCTACGCCAAGGGCTGGGCAAAGCCCAAGCCCAAGAAAAACGCAAAGCCCGGCAGCAAGAAGAAAGGAAAGTGAACCGCATGAAGTACAAAAGATTCGGAAACACGATAGTCGCACGCATCGACCGCGGCGAGGAGATACTCGATAAGATACGCGAGCTTGCCGAAAGCGAGAGCATTAAGCTTGCCTCCGTCTCGGCGCTGGGCGCAACGAACGATTTCACCGTCGGCGTTTTCAACACGGCCGAGAAAAAATACTACTCGAACGAGTTCAAGGGCGCGTTCGAGATAGTATCCCTGACCGGTACCATTAATACAATGGACGGACAGTTTTACACGCACATCCACATGTCTGCCGGCAACGGCAAGGGCGAGGTATTCGGCGGCCACCTCAACCGTGCCATGGTATCGGCGACCTGCGAAATGATCGTCACCGTCATAGACGGCGAGATCGACAGATACGCAGATCCCGACGTCGGACTTAACCTGTTTAAGCTCTGATGCAGTACCTTACCTATTACCTGGCAGCGATCAATGTCGTTTTGTACGCCTTGATGGGGCTTGATAAGCTGTTTGCAAAGCTGCAAAAGCGCCGCATTCCCGAAAAAACGCTGTTTGCCTTCGCCGTTCTCGGCGGAGCGCTCGGCGGTACTCTCGGCATGTACGGCTTCCGCCACAAAACGCTGCACAAGACCTTTGCCATCGGCTTTCCGCTTCTGGCCATAGTCCAGATCGCGGCAGTCGTATTTTTAGTAATCAAATTCGCTTAGAAAGAAGTTTCCCGCAATGAAAGAAAAGATCAAGGGACTGCTGCTGTGCCTTGCTATTGCAGTTCCGGCATGGCTGCTCGGCCGCAAGTTTGCCGTCGTCGGCGGCCCCGTTATATCCATCCTGCTCGGCATGATCGTCGGCATGTTTCTCAAAAACCGCGCGCCGTTTGACGCCGGCATCAAATTCACCTCGAAAAAGATCCTCCAGTGGGCGGTCATTCTGCTGGGCTTCGGCATGAACCTGACCGTTATCGGACAGACCGGCGTGCAGTCGCTGCCTATAATCCTCAGCACGATAACGACCTCGCTGCTGGTTGCGTTCATCCTCTGCAAGGCACTGAAGATACCCTCGAAGATATCCACCCTTGTCGGTGTCGGCTCGTCCATCTGCGGCGGCTCAGCAATTGCTGCCACCGCCCCCGTTATCGACGCAAGCGACGAGGAGGTCGCGCAGGCGATATCGGTAATATTCTTCTACAACGTCATTGCCGCGCTCGTCTTTCCGCTCATGGGCACGCTTCTCGGCTTTTCAACCACCTCCGGCGAGGCCTTCGGCATTTTCGCCGGAACTGCGGTGAACGACACCTCGTCCGTCACCGCCGCCGCCTCGACCTGGGACAGCATGTGGGGGCTCGGCTCGCAGACGCTTGATAAGGCCGTCACCGTTAAGCTCACGCGCACGCTTGCGATAATACCCATAACGCTCGTTCTCGCGCTCGTACGCTCGAAAAGAACGGCAGGCGAAGGCGGCAAGAAAGTCAGCCTCAAGAGCGTTTTTCCGATGTTTATCCTCTATTTTGTCCTCGCCTCGGTCATAACGACCGTCGCGCAGTCGCTCGGCGTTGACGCAAGCGTGTTCTCGCCGCTCAAGGAGCTGAGCAAGTTCATGATCGTGCTCGCCATGGCTGCGGTGGGGCTTAACACCAACCCAGTCAAGCTCGTCAAAACCGGCGGTAAGCCGCTGCTTCTCGGCTTCTGCTGCTGGCTCGGCATAAGCTGCGTTGCCCTTGCAATGCAGCACGTTCTGGGGCTTATCGCGTGATGAAATGGCTGATTATCCCGGCCGCCGCAGGCGTTTTGACGCTTGCGGCGGCTTATGCCGCGGTGCGCATCGGATGCTATGTTCCGCCGCGCTGCGACGAGGACGTTTTCTCAATGCCCGATACGGAGCAATATAACGTTTTTCGCGCGCAGTCGGAAAAAATGATCCGCGACACGCTGAGCATACCGTACGAGGATGTGTTCATCACGTCCTTTGACGGGCTGCGCCTGCACGCGAAGTTCTATGCCGCGTCCGAGCGCAAAGCGCCGGTGCAGATCATGTTCCACGGCTACAAAAGCTCGGCCGAGCGCGACTTCTGCGGCGGTCTGCGCGAGGGCATCGACGGCGGCTTCAACGTACTGCTGGTCGATCAGCGCGCCCACGGCGAAAGCGAGGGCAAGTACCTTACCTTCGGCGTGAACGAGCGCTTTGACTGCCTTTCGTGGGCAAGCTACGCCGCCGAACGCTTCGGAAATGATGTTAAGATATATCTATACGGCATCTCGATGGGCGCTGCGACCGTGCTCATGGCCTCGGCGCTGCCGCTGCCGAAGTCGGTGTCCGGCATTGTTGCCGACTGCGGCTACACCTCGCCGAAGGCTATAATCTGCTCCGTTCTGCGCGATCACCACGTTCCGGCAGCGCCGGTTTACGCAGTCGCGTGCCTCGGCGCAAGGCTCTTCTGCGGCTTTGACCTCAACTCTGCCTCCGCGCCCGATGCGCTCAGCCGCAGCCACATACCCGTTTTGTTCATTCACGGCGATGACGATCGCTTCGTGCCCTGCCGCATGAGCCGTGAAAATTTCGAGGCCAGCGCCGCCGAGCACAAGAAGCTGCTCATCGTCCACAACGCCGGCCACGGCCTGAGCTATATGCTCGACCGTCCCGCCTACCTCTCCGCCCTCCACAGTTTTTTAGAGGCGAATTTTTAGTGGCGCATTGACGCAGCTACCAATACATTTATCTCTGGTGTCCCGGTTCGAGACTGCCGACAAAACCGTAGTTGCCTCGCGTAACATGAGTGCGCTGCTGAGTTTTTTGCCGCACTACAATGGCTCTCTGCTCTCAGCTCTCGGCTGCGGCAAAGCCGCACGGTTTCCTCAGCATATTCGATACCGGACTACTGCAATATGCGTATTCGTAGGTGTGGCAAATCGCCTCTAAAAAATTTGATGCTAAAAGTGTAAGGTCAGGGGAATTTTTCCGTCGTTTATTGTTGAGGAAGAAAAATTTGAACGGAGGTAGGAAAAATGCTGATAGTCAAGATAGCCAGCTGGATATTCTGGAATTCCATTTTTGATTGGCCGTTCTAAGCCAAATCAACGCAAAAAAGCAGCCCCAAGGCGGAGTGCCTTGGAGCTGCTTTTTTGTATATCAGGTGAAGCTGGAGATCATGCTGATGGGCCAGGTCAGGATATCGCCGACGAGGCGAACCTTGCTCTGGACGAACAGACGAGTGTCTTCATCGGTGACCTTGTCCTTGATCTTCTGGGCTACGTCCTTGGGATTGATCTCAAGAAGCTTGCCTGCAACGCCGAGGATCTTGCCTGCGTCGAGGTACTTAACGGTCTCAACGAGGTTATCCTTCGCAGCCTCGTAGTCAAAGTTGGCGATTGCCTTAATGCACATGTTGTTTTCCTCCCATATTAATCTTTGTTGTTCAGATGCAGTAACTATACCACATTAAGCTACATTTTGTAAACCGTATTCCATCATACAGTGTAAAATATTTTAGCACAAAGTGTACGATATGTCAAAAAGAAAAAACTGCAAGCCTATTTTTTGCGCATAAATGCGCAAACGAGGCCGTGCAGGCCGCCTTTCTCGCGATTTGCCGCGCGCAGCAGCGCCTTGACCTGAACTTCGGTGACGGCGCCGGTGAAGCGAGCAAGGCCGCGATACGGCAGGTTCATGGCAAACTCCGTGTTATTTGCGCCCTCTGTGTTCCCGGTCATGCGGAAGAAGCCGTAGACAAGGCGCAGTGCGCGATAAAGCAGTCTTCCGATGCCGGGTCGGAAAGCGCCCTGCACGAGCGCGGAATTAAACTCCAGCGGCTCATCCCTGTTCCACAGATGCGGCGGTATCTCGCGGCCGAGCAGCGCGGCGAAGCTCTCATCCGGCACCGACTGCACCGCCGCATGGCGGTACGGCGCGAAAACGGGGCCGGTGTACGGATCGGGCGCACCGTCGCCCGGCTTTTCGACACTGCCGCGCAGGCGGATATCGCGCGATGAAGCGCCGACGAGGATCTCGTATCGTCCGCCGGCGATCGCCCAGCGGTTTTCGGCAACGTTCCAATACTGATACGCGCGCTCGGGCAGCCGGACGAAAACGCGCTTTGTCTCGCCGGGAGCGAGAGCAACTCGCGCAAAGCCGCGCAGCTCCTTCTCGGGGCAGAACACTCCGCCCTTCGGCGCGGCAACATAGACCTGCGCTATCTCCGCGCCCGGCACGCTGCCTGCGTTTTTTATCGTGAAGCTCACGCCGTCGGGAGCAAGCTCAAGGCCGCCGTACTCAAAGCTCGTGTAGCTCAGACCGAAGCCGAACGGATACTTGACCGCCTTATTCGCCGTGTCGTAATAGCGATATCCGACGAAAATGCCCTCGCGGTATTCGCTCGTGCGCTCGGCTCCGGGATAGCGGATAAAGCACGGCGTGTCGGACAGCCTGAGCGGCATGGTCTCGGCAAGCTTGCCGGAGGGGCACGACTTGCCGGAAACAAGGCGTGCTACAGCCTTCGCTCCGGCCTGACCGCCCAGATACCCGTGCAGCAGCGCCTTGGCGTGTTTATCCCAATCCGTTTCCACCGGGCTTCCGCAGGACAGAATGACTACGACGTTGGGATTAACTTCGCTCACCTCGCGCAGGAGCCGTATCTGGTTTTCCGGTATGCGCATATGCTGCCTGTCAACGCCCTCGGCCTCGCTGCCCTCGTCAAGCCCCAGCCACATGAGTACGGTGTCCGCACTCTCGGCAAGCTTACAGGCCTGCTCGCGCAGCCTGCGGCTCTCGCCGCCGCTTCGCCTGAAGCCGGGCGCAAAGCCTATGACGTTCACGCCCTCTGCGCGCAGCGCGTCAAGGCCGCATTCGAGCTTGGTCGGCTCGATGTGCGAGCTGCCAGCGCCCTGATAGCGCGGCGTTTTCGCAAAATCGCCGATAACGGCGATGCGCGCGCCGGGCCTGAGCGGCAGAATGCCGTCCTCATTTTTCAGCAGCACCGCACACTCTTCCGCAAAGCGCGCGGCAAATTCATGATGCTCGGCCATGTCGCAGCCGGGCGCGTTCCCGAATGCCTCCTCGGCATCGGAAACAAGACGCAGCAAGCGCGCAACGCGCTCGTCAAGAAGCTCACGCTTAACTGTGCCGCTCTGCACGGCCTCAAGTATCTGCCGGTCGGTCTCACCGCCGGTGCCGGGCATTTCAAGGCTGTTGCCGGCGATCAGGCCGCGAACTCTGTCGTTATCGCCGCCCCAGTCGGTGACGATGAGGCCGTCGTAGCCCCACTCGCGTGTGAGGATATCCTGCAAAAGGTGCTCGTTTTCGTTGGTGTACTGCCCGTTTAGCATGTTGTACGAGGTCATGAGGCACTTAACGCGCCCTTCCTTGACCGCGATCTCGAACGCCGGCAGGTAAATTTCACGCAGGGTGCGCTCGTCCATGACCGAGTCGCTGGTCATGCGCAGCGTCTCCTGCGAGTTTGCCGCGAAGTGCTTGACACAAGCGGCGATGCCGTTTGACTGCACGCCTCGTATGAGCGCTGCGGCACATTTTCCGGCCAGCAGCGGATCCTCGGAGTAGTATTCAAAATTGCGGCCGCACAGCGGGCTGCGCTTGATGTTGACGCCGGGGCCGAGGATCACGCCGACGCGCTGTGCGCGCGTTTCCGCGCCGAGACGGCGGCCCATCTGTTCGATCATGGCCTCGTCCCAGCTGTTTGCCGCCGCGGACGCAGTCGGGAAGCATGTTGCCGGGTATGCCGCGTTCAGCCCGAGATGATCGTTCTTGCCGATCTGCTTGCGCAGACCGTGCGGCCCGTCGGTCAGCATCATCTGAGGAATGCCGAGGCGCGCAACGCCCTTCGTGTGCCAGAAGTCCGCACCCGAGCACAGCGAGGCCTTCTCCTCGTCCGTCATTTTCGATATCAGTTCTGCATGATCCATCGCTCTTCTCCTTCTTTAATGGCGAATTGACGCACCTACCAATACATCTATCTCTGGTAGCCCGGTGTCGAGACTGCCGACGAAACCGTATTTGCCGCGCAACCCAGTAGTGCGTTGCTGAGTTTTGCACCGCACCCCTGTAGGGAACAGGCTCGCCTGTTCCGTTTTTTTAGTGGCGCTTTGCTGCACCTACGGATACGGTTATTGCGGTTGCCCGACCGGTGGGTACAGGCAAAACCGTTACATATGGAAACAATGTAGCGCCTACGGCGCGGATTTAATTACACCTCATCTGCCGCAAGCGGTTTTTTAGAGGCGCGTCAGCACTGATACCGATACGTTTTTTGCGTCAGCACGACCGGAAACTGCCGACGAAACCATCGCAACGGAACGGGCAAGCCCGTTCCCTACAAGGGTGCGGTGAAAAATTCAGCGTCGCACTTGCGTTACGCGAAACGCTATGGTTTCCACCATTGTCCCGAACCGGGATACCAGAGATAACCGTATCCGTAGGTGCGGTAAATCGCCGCTAAAAGTACTTGACAAAGTTTGAAATGCATATATAATAGAGGTACAATTGAACAAGGCATGATAGAGGCGCGGTCGCCATCAGTAGCTTAGTTTAAAACGCCGGGAAGCGTTAAGCGAAAGGGGCTATCGCCGAAGGGTTCGGCTTTCCCGAGGTCGGATGCCTGGGATGCAGGAAAATATTCTGCATACTGTCGCTTTATGCGGAGAGCTGTCATGATCCGGCAAGATGTTTTCCTGTTGAGTCATGATCGCGTCATGGCTCGATTTTTTGTTCAAAATTCAAAGGAAAAAGGGAAGAAACATCATGGAATTTGTAAACACCTTTTGGGCTCTGGTCCCACCGATCGTCGCGATCGTTCTTGCGCTGATCACCAAGGAGACCTACAGCTCACTGTTCATCGGCATCCTCGTCGGCGCGCTGTTCGTATCGGGCTTCAGCCCCGTCGGCACGCTTGACGCGATGATCACCGAGGGCTTCACCCCGGCGATCTCGGATAACGCGGGCATATTCATGTTCCTCGTCATCCTCGGCATCATGGTCGCGCTTGTTAACTCCACGGGCGCCGCCGCAGCATTCGGCAAGTGGGCCGCGCGCCACGTCAAGACCCGCGCAGGCACGCTGTTTGCCACCTTCGTCCTCGGCGTTCTGATCTTCATCGACGACTACTTCAACTGCCTGACCGTCGGCTCGGTCATGCGTCCGCTGACCGATAACCAGAAGGTCTCGCGCGCAAAGCTTGCTTACATCATCGACGCAACGGCCGCTCCCGTGTGCATGATCGCCCCGGTATCGAGCTGGGCGGCAGCAGTCTCCGGCGTTGCGGAAAAGCTCGACTCCGGCATCTCCGGCATCCAGCTTTTCATCCAGGCAATCCCCTTCAACTTCTACTCCCTGCTGACCTTCGTGTTCGTAATCGGCATGATCGTCATGGGCTTTGACTACGGCCCGATGGCAAAGAGCGAGCTTGAAGCACTCAAGGGCAACCTCGGCTCCCTCGGCAACGACGAGGAGGTAGAAAGCACCAAGGCAACCCTGTGGGATATGCTCATCCCCATCATCGCTCTCATCATCATGTGCATCATCGGCCTTATGTACGTCGGCGGCTTCTGGGATCCCGAAAGCGGCGTTGCGGGCGACTTCGTCGGCGCATTCGGCAACACGGACGCATTCGTCGGCCTGCCCTGGGGCTCGCTCGTTGCACTTGTGTTCACCATCATCTACCTGATCTGCCGCGGCGTTACCTCCTTCAAGGACGCAATGAGCTGCGCAGTCAAGGGCTTCAACGCAATGGTTCCGGCTATCCTCATCCTCACCTTCGCGGTCTCGCTGAAGAACATGACCGGTCTGCTCGGCGCTGCAACCTATGTTGAGGGCGTCATGAAGGCCGCTTCCGCCGGTCTGTTCAGCATGCTCCCGGCTATCATCTTCATCGTCGCATGCCTGCTCGCTTTCGCGACCGGCACGAGCTGGGGCACCTTCGGTATCCTGATCCCCATCGTTCTGCCCATCTTCAAGGTAGGCGATCCTCTGCTGATGATCGGCATCTCCGCATGTCTGGCCGGCGCTGTCTGCGGCGACCACTGCTCCCCCATCTCCGACACGACCATCATGGCCTCTGCCGGCGCAAACTGCAACCACATCGAGCACGTCCAGACTCAGCTGCCCTACGCAGTGACCGTTGCCCTTATAAGCTTTGTAAACTTCATCATTGCAGGCTTTGTTAAGAATGCATGGATCTGCCTGCCGATCGGCATCGTAATGACCATTGTCGTTCTCTTCATCCTGCGCTCTACCGTCGGCAAGAGGACAAGCGTTGCAGCCGAAAAGTAATAGTTAATAGTATATAGAAAAACCGGCGTTGAAAATTCGACGCCGGTTTTTTATGCGGTTTTATGCCGCCAGCAGGATAAATCCCGAAACGATCAGAAACTCCGCAAGCAGGTATGTAAGCATGACTCCGAAGTGCGTTTTAAACGGCCTGCCTTTCCGGAAGCGGACGTAAAACAAAATCGAATCGGATACGAAAAAGCTTATCGCACCGGCATACATTATGGCCGTTGCAAAGCACGGCAGCGTCACGAGCTGGAACAGCGCAAAGCAGTTCATAGTCCCGTTTATGATAAGGTAGCTTATCATACCGACATACAGGCTCTTCGGCCGCACATTTCCGATAAGTCCTCGGAAAACCAGTGCAACCGCCGCAATGTACACAGCTGCCGCAAGGATCATCAGCCACACGGGCACGAGCGAAAAATCAACGTGCATGCAGTAGGCCGCCGCGAAACACAGGTGCGATATGAAAAAGCTGAATCCTCCGACAGCAAACCCAACGGTGCCAAATATCAGCAGGACATCGCCCAGCCAGCTCGTTGCCACTGCGGCAATGACGATATCAAGTGGCGTCTGAACCGTTGTAAGATACCATCCGAGCAGCGTTGGCAGCAGAAAAACCTTCGTTACGGCGCGCAGGATCTTGTCGCACTTCCAGCTTGCGTACAGGTGCACGGCGGAAAAGGCGGCAAACGCCCCAAGAAATACATAATTCATTTAATCTCTCCCATCTATACTAACAATACAATAACATACATTGCGTATTATTTCAACAAATATAAGACGTTGAAACCGGGAAGATTTTGTGATAAAATTGATAAAGCTGACGAGAGTCGAACCCATATCGTCTGTCAGTGCGCCCTTCCGGCTATTTTCGCCTTTTTTGTCTTGATGGGCGCCAGCCCACCTGC
>ERZ837910.2914-NODE-2914-length-19815-cov-4.943775_pt1 | contig 19815 bp, 18 predicted proteins | sample MGYA00519940_ERZ837910 | MGnify/ENA primary metagenome ERZ837910 (study PRJEB31850, sample SAMEA3708825) | human gut metagenome | biome: human gut; feature: human-associated habitat; material: faeces | place: China | collected 2014 ... | reverse complement strand
AAACTTACATCAATTGATGCAGAAATCGGTGCAAGCAAGAAAAAATCGCATAATTAGTGCAATGAGTGGGCAATTCCAATCGGAGTTGCCCATTTTTAAAACAAACAGAAATACAAATCGGAATTGTGCGCCCAGACAAGGGCGAGTAGTCTAGCAGGTGGAATGCCTGTCTGGTAAGGTCTAACCAACCGCCAGTAGCGAGTCTTGGGTGACTGCCAGTAATGGTAGTTGCTAAGCGTAGACAGCGAGAAAATAGAGAGTGTGATTGAGCCTCGAAATTTTGACATCTAGAAGGCTGACGTTTTAATTCCAGCGGAAAGCAACACAAACCAAATCGTCATGGTAAGAAATGGTTTGCTTCTGCGGGGTCAAAGAGCACTTTATGTTTTACATTGTGACTATTCAGTCAACTGGGGAGAGCCTATTGTTTCTTGCTATTGCAAGTATGGCAAACAACTGCAAAAGAGGAGAATGCCAAAAGAATAGTAGGCAGTCGGATAGCTTCATAGTACTGAAGAAGTTGGGTAATGCCAATGGAGGGAAGGGAGCTACATAATAATGGTCTTTCTGAGGACACATCAACCGTACTCAGGGACGGGGGTATTGATGGAAACAAAATTAGAAAGAATAGCAGAAATATCGGCAAGTTCGCCGAGACCAGAGTTCACATCGTTGTATCATCTAATCAATAAAGAAATGCTTATGCAATGCCACAAAGAATTAGACGGAAGTAAGGCAGTTGGTATGGATGAGATTACGAAGAGAGAATACGAGAAGAATCTGGAGCAAAACATAGATGACTTGGTAGAAAGATTGAAAAGAAAATCATACAAACCACAGCCATCAATTAGGGTATATATCCCTAAAAGCAATGGAAAACTTCGACCATTAGGAATTGCGTGCTATGAGGACAAAATAGTCCAATTAGCATTAAAGAAGATATTGGAAGCTATCTATGAACCGAGATTTCTGAACTGCATGTACGGATTCAGACCAAATCGAGGATGTCATAACGCAATAAAAGAACTGTATAAGAGATTAAACAACACGAAAATCTGCTATATTGTGGATGCTGACATCAAAGGATTCTTCGACCATATGAAGCATGAATGGATTATCAAGTTTCTCAAACTTTATATTAAAGACCCCAACATAATTGGTCTTGTCAAGAAGTATCTTAAAGTGGGAGTGCTGGATAATGGTGAACTTATGGTGAATGAAGAAGGTTCAGCTCAAGGCAATATCATAAGTCCAATCCTAGCAAACATATATATGCACAATGTATTGACACTATGGTATAAGTTTATTATTACCAAAGAATGCAAGGGAGATAACTTTCTAATTGTATATGCAGATGATTTTGTTGCAGGATTTCAATACAAATGGGAAGCAGAGAATTACTACAAGCTTCTTAAAGAACGAATGGAAAAGTTCGGTTTGCAATTAGAAGATAGTAAAAGTCGTCTCTTACAAAGCGGTGCTTATATTGCAAGGGCAAAGCAAAAGAGCGGTGAGTGTATCAGATTACAAACATTTGATTTTCTGGGATTCACATTCTATTGTGGGCGTTCACGCAAAGGTATGCCATATATAATGCCAAAGACAAGTTCTAAGAAATTCAGACAGAAAATCCGAGACATAAAAGTGTGGTTATACGCAAACAGAGACCAACCACTAAAGAAACTAATGGGAATGCTTAATCTGAAGCTGACAGGACACTATAGGTACTATGGGATTAGTTTTAATGGCAGAATGATTTCAAACTACAAGCAACAGGTGAGAGAACTTCTGTTTAAGGTGCTGAACAGACGAAGTGACAGAAAGAGTTATACAAGAGAAGGATTCATTGAAATGCTGAAATATTATCCATTGGCAATGCCAAAGATTTATGTCAGCTTGTTTTGAAACTGTAAATATTATTATGAAGAGCCGTATGCGGGAAAGCCGCACGTACGGTTCTGTGAGGGGCTTATATTGTGAGGTGTAAGTCTACTCGACTGACAAAAGTGTCCAGTTGCTTTAACTCTTGTTTTTTTAAGCCAATCACATTTTCAACTTTCTTGAGTTTATCAACTATATCCATTTGTTCATTATGAGACCCGATAGTAACATAAATTTTTTCCATGCCTTGTCTTGTAATTTGCGGTTGTGCCGAACCGCTAATCACATTATTAAAATTGTAATGTTTAAGACAGTAATATAAATATTCCATATATATCACTTCTCACATCATCTAAACACATTGCATTTCCTGTTACATAAGATTTAGGAACCGTTATATTTATTGTTCCACAGGTTGCTCCTCTACAGGTAACTGTAATAACTTGGTTCTTATGATTAAATTCACTATAATACCCAATTATTCCATTTGCACCATAAACAGGATAACCATCCTCGAGTAATTCGCTTGTCGGAATAGTTTTCCACTGCTTAGGATTGCATATATCCGTTAATTTAATTTTTTCCATCCTATTTTCTCCTACAACCCTGCATTTACCTTGCAGTTTCATCTGCACTGCAAATATAAACAGCGGAAAATTTGCTCAGGCTATGAAGCGTCTATGGGATGTTTTTACATTGCTTTGATTAACCATTGCATACTGCATCGTGGTGTCGATTTGTTGATGTCCCAGCAATTTCTGTACTTGCTCGATCGGCATCCCTTTATCTATGGCTCTTGTTGCCATAGTTCGACGGAATTTATGCGGATGAATTCTCTCTAATTTCAATTCTCGTCCTAATTGTCTCAATCTTATTTCTACTCCACTGATTTTCAGGCGTTTATGTGGATCATTGAGCGTCACAAATAGTGCCGGATTATCGTCAGTCCGGCATTTTAAATAATTCTGTAAATGAAGTTTTGCTCTTGCATCAAAATAAACCCTGCGTTCTTTATCACCTTTTCCGTATACAATACATTCTCTTTCATTAAAATCGATATCTGCAATATCCAGATTTACCAGTTCACCAACTCTCATCCCTGTTGAAAAAAGTAAATCTATAATAGCAAGATCACGCTTTTCCTTGCAATTATCACGCAAAATCTCAATGCTCTCATCGGAAATGACTTCTTTTACTACCGTTTTCGTCTTGATTTTGTGGATACGCTTCACCGGACTTTTTAAAATATGATCCTCTTCCTCCAGCCATGAGAAAAAGCTCGACAAATTGCGCCTGACATTATCGAATATTGTCTATTGTCACCTTTCCACAGTTGTTGATTTTCTGATAATCAATCAAATATTGGCGAATATCCTCCGTTGCAATCTGACGCAGTGGTATCGTGATTCTTTTCAGCATATGCTCAATCGTTACACGATAATATTGAATTGTCCTGTCTGAACACCCCTCAATCTGTTTTGCCGTCAAAAACATTTCCAGATATTTCTCGTTTGAAATCTCTTCCTGTACCTGTTTCGCCTCATTCAAGTGATAAATCAGTACTTTCTGAAGCTTTTTCATCTGCATTACATTTAAAAATTCCGTCATGTCGTTTAAAATATTATAAATCTGATTTTCCATTTTTCTGCACTCCTGTTTTTGCAGAAAGTATAACAGATTTTTCCTAAAGAATCTTATTTTCCTCGTAACATTCGAAAAGATATGATGGATTTTCATAATAAACACTACTGTTATAATCATCTATTTTCTCACTCAGAAAAGAATTATAAACTCTAATCAGTGCGTCAATTATTTCTATTTTCTCTTTTTCTGAAACTTGTTTAATAAGGCGTTTATAGACTTTTCCAATATCCCAGTGTGTAGGAATTGCATACTGACATTCTCCGACATTATCAAAATTTCCCTGTTTAATCTGGGCTTCTTTGATAAAATCTTCGCTTACCCGATCAATGTTATCACTATGGTAAATATCCGCCAGATCATAAATCTTTTCCAGTCGCTTTTTTCCTAATGCATTAACGACATCTGCCCTGGTATTTTTCGTTTTTCTTGCAATATAATCAATCAATGCACAGGTAAAAAATAAATCGTTATCCTTTCTGGCTTCTCTTCCATTTTCCATCACTTAACCACCTCAAATCCCCTGTATTCCAGACATTTCAGTGCTTCTTTAGAGCAAAAATTTATCTGATGTGTCGGATATTTGAATCTTGCCAGCACCCAGAACTGCTCTCTCGTGATCGAGCCATCCATATAATCAGAAACATAGTTGTAAATCTGATCATCTGCCATCGCTCCGATTACAATATCATAGTCATGTGTTTTTCCTGCCCGACAATTAATAATGAAATCCAACCATTCATCTGTCATTTCCCGGAAATCTTTGATTTTTAACGAAGAATCTAAACGCACATCATAAATAGAAACAATCTTAGTATCATAACGTTTTGCCCATCTCTGAGCCTGTTCTTTGATAATCGTACAATAAAAACCTGTCCCAAAATCCTTCGTGTTGCGTCCCTTTCGAATTTCCGGATGTTCCACTGCCATATATCCACCATGATATACTGTCATTTTTGCCATTTCATCACCCTTTTCATCCAAAATACCTCTGCATCAGACTGTCAAATAATAACTGTGTCTCTTGTAAGGATTTTTGAATCTTAGATTTTGATTTGTCAACTTGTTCCAATACTCCTTCAAGTTTCTTCTGCTCAGAAATCGGTGGACAGATAACCTCTATGTTCTTCAAACGTTCCTTAGATATGTTTGACATAGATTTCGCTGATCCACCAGAGATACCTTGAATAGCCGGCCTAAACTCTCTATTATTGATTAATTGCCACAGGAATGTGGGCGTCATTCGCTCATTTGTGACTAAGCGAAATATCAAATCTGGCATCATAAGTTTTTCTGGTGTTTCGAAAACATAGGCTGCCATTCCAACAAGATCAGGTGTATTCTTTCTTGTAAAAAGCAAATCTCCTCTATGTACTTCGACAGATTCCACAAACTGCTTCTCATCCAAGAGAGCTTTATTTTCATAGGGTCTGTAATCCCCATATGTTGCAGCACTTAACTTAAGAATTGCCGGAAATACGCCTTCTCGTGCATTACTATCACATGTAAAGCTTTTTCCATTATCAATTCTTTCCAGACATTCCGACAATTTTACAACTTCCCATCCTTTTGGATTCTTTATCGGATCACCAAATAATTCGACAAATCGGGATTGAATGAGCTCGTCTAACTTTTGAAGTTCCTGTTTTCTTGTTTGAATTATAACATAAATTTTTTCCAACATTTGTGCATATTCATGTTGTTTATCAAAACCAACATCAGGAATCAAAATTTCTTCAAGTATTTTTTTACTTATAGCCTTAAACGTACTTCCAGTTCCTTTGCTTTTTAATTCTGCATTCTTTCCTTTCAAAAACCAATATACAAATTCTAATGATACTTTACTCTTGTCCGGAGTTATCGCTGCCAAACCTCTTCCAATACAGCATTTTTCCTTAGCATAATTCAACGCACCAATAGGTGCTCTTACTGAGATAAGTATATCTTCTGATTGTGCAATCTTTGTTGGAGCATTACACCAAACTCTAGTTACTGGATATCTCTCACCAAAATCTGCATTTCCTTGAAAAAATGGTATACCTTCTCCATTTTCATTATAGCTTGAAGAATCTGGAGACTGTCCCATATTTATTTTACAAACATCCTTTAACGCTACATATTTCATTTACATTTTCTCCCACAAATATAAATTTCTCGCCCTTTACCTTAAATAAAGGCATCTCTGTTTTACTGTTTCTTGTTTCCATGTCTATACTTTATTCCAGAATAACATTTTTCAGTTCCTTGTGCAAGCCGTTTCCTTTGTTTTGTTGCAGTTGCTTATTGTTTATGTTGTCTTTTTAATATTTTTCATTTTCTATTGATTTAAAAAGAGTTATATGTTAGTATAACAGCAACGCATATTTTCTTAACGTTCTTGGCATTATGCCGTCTATTAATCTATTTCACATTTCGAAAATTCATGCTTTTCTTTCAAAATTAATAAAAAAGCAGGAGTTTCAAATGTTGACCGATTAGCAGACTGCATATCCACCGCACTTTTGTACACTCCTGCCAAGGGAGGTATTTCTATGGTGCAAAATGAAACACTAAAAGCAAACCGGATGTACAAAGACACTGTATTCCGTATGCTGTTCTCTGACAGAAAAAATTTATTGTCACTTTATAACGCAATCAGCGGTTCGCATTATGATGATCTGGATAAACTTGAGATTGTAACACTGGAAAATGCCATTTATATGGGTATAAAAAATGACCTGGCTTTTATCGTTGATACCGACTTATTTCTGTATGAACATCAGTCTACTTACAATCCAAATATGCCGCTGCGTGATTTATTCTATATTTCCAGTGAATACCAGAAACTAGTGGATCACAAATCTCTCTATTCTTCCGTATTACAGAAAATACCGGCTCCGCAATTCATCGTATTTTACAATGGTCTGGAAAAGAAAAAGGACTACTGGGTAAATCATCTATCGGAAGCTTTCGAAAACCAATCCGGTGATCCAAAGCTGGAACTGGAAGTTCTGACACTGAATATCAATGAGGGACATAATAAAGAACTGATGGAACAATGCCAAACTTTAAAGGAATATGCACAATATGTAAATCTTGTACGCAAATACACGAAAGATTTTGAATTAAACGAAGCGGTTGAACTGGCTGTCAATGAATGTATACATGACAACATTCTTTCCGACTTTCTTCGTGCAAACAAAGCAGAGGTGATCTCCATGAGTATATTCGAATACGACAAAGAACTGGAAGAACGTAAACTCCGTAAGGCGGAATATGAGGCTGGGGTAGCTGATGGTATCAAAACAGCTACCGAAAATATTAAAAGGGAAGATGCTCTTTCCTTAGTTGATCTTGGCTTGTCTGTTGAGCAAATTGCTACTGCTTTAAAAATTGATTCAAAAACAATTCGAAAATGGATCAAGCAAAATTCGTGTAAACAAAGCAGAGGTGATCTCCATGAGTAATCTTTTTGATTTCCAAACTGCAAAACCCACAAGGTTAATTTACACTCGTGGGCTTGCTCTGTTGTTGGTTTTGCTCTGTTGTTGTTCTATATTTTAGCTGTGCGGAACGTAAAAATCACTTTGCTACACGGTAATCTCGATCTGGTTGCCTTCGATTCCCACTACGCAGCTCTCGTAATATCCGTCTCCGGTTATCCGTGGACCGCTGATGATTTCATAGCCATCTTCTTTTAATTTTGCTGTCAACTCATCTACTTTTTCTTTGCTTCCGACGCTGAATGCAATGTGAATATATCCGGTCTGTGTCGGGGCTTTCGGAGAATCCTGCATCTGCGGCTTATTCATAATTTCCAGTCTTGCCCCATCGTCAAAGGAAAGAAAGTAAGAGCGAAAGTCTGTTTTCGGATTGTGATAACCAGCGTTTGCTCTGGCATTCAGATAGGTTTCAAAAAATGTTTTTGTTTTTTCGAGATCTTTTACATACATTGCGATATGTTCTATTTTCATGCCATCTCATCTCCTAACATTTTTTCAAGTTCTGCCATGCTCTCCTGTACTTCTTTTTCCAGTGCCCGTAAATTTGCCATAATCTCAGATGTTGGCGGATATTCTACCGGAATGTATTCTATTTCTTTGTATTTGTTGATGGAAAGGTCATAGGCATTGTCTACGATTTCCTGTTTTTCTACAAAAAATGACTGGTCAGTTCGTTTACGGTCATTTTCTGCTTCCAGATTTTTAAATCTTGCGATGATATCCGGAATATCGTTTTCTTTGACTTCGGAACGTTTGTCATCCAGGCTGCGTCCATCTGCTTTCATATCATAGAACCACACTTTGTCTGTTCCGCCATGCCCGGTTTTCGTAAAAATCAGGATCGCTGTAGAAACTCCGGCATATGGTTTGAACACACCGGACGGCATGGAAATCACTGCTTCCAGCCGCTGTTCTTCCACGATTGCTTTCCGGATATCTTTATGGGCTTTGGACGAACCGAAAAGTACGCCATCCGGTACGATGCACGCACATCTTCCGCCTGTTTTTAACATTCTTACAAACAGTGTCAGGAAAAGGAGTTCTGTCTTTTTGGTTTTGCAGACTTTCAGAAGATCTGCCGATACAATATCATAATCCAAGCTTCCTTTGAATGGTGGATTTGCCAAGATCAGGCTGTATTTTTCTTTATCTTCGTTCTGGTCGGAAAGACTGTCTCGATATTCGATATTCGGATTGCTGACACCGTGTGTCATCATGTTCATTGCTCCGATACGCAGCATCGTTCTGTCCATATCGTAGCCGTGGAACATATGATTCATATAGTGTTCTTTGTTTTTTGCATTAAACAGAACTTCTGCTTTTTTCTTCTTTCGAAGGTATTCACTGGACTCTACCAGGAATCCGGAGGTACCGCAGGCCGGGTCGCAGATCAGATCATCGGCTTTTGGATCCATCATTTCTACCATCATTTTTATAATATGACGCGGTGTACGAAACTGTCCGTTTACACCGGCAGTTGCCAGTTTTGAAAGCAGATACTCGTAAATATCTCCCCGAACATCTTCACTTCTTAACTGCTCCATTTTTTCGTAGATTTCATCCATGGCAGTCACGATCTTATCCAGCATGACCGGTGTCGGCACTTTAAAGATCGCATCTCCCATATATTTTGCATAGGCACTCTCTTTATCTCCATGAAGATTTTTGATAAACGGGAACACATTTTCCTGCATATTTGCATACATTTTCTGAGCCGGAAAATCGTGAAATACGCTCCACTTGAGCTGATTCCCCGGAACTTTTCTGTCTCCGATTGTTACGTTTTCTTCAAATATGCTTTTATATGGCAGACCAAGCATAATGCTTTCTTTCATATGTACGTTATCTGAATCATCCAGATCGCGGATAAACATAAGATAGGTCATCTGTTCGATCACATCGAGCGGATTTGTCAGTCCGCCTGTCCAGAAAATTTCCCATAAACCGTCTACTTTATTTTTTAATTCCCCTGTAACCATATTTTTTGTTTTCCTTCCTTTTCATTCTATATATTGTCAAGCGGATATTCGCAATCCGCTTTGCTACTTGCTCATAACATTTAAGGCTCCGTCCGGAAAATTTCATTTAAATTATCTACCTGATAATTATACGGTTTTCGTCTATTTTTCGCAACAAGCGAATATTCTTTTGACAAGCTTCCGTTTCTTTGCATATAATAAATGCACAGAGTTAGTTATAACTAACTTTATAAAACTACAGGTACTGCTATATGATACCTGCAACAAGATTCTGAGGGAATCTGCTCACTGTTCTGCAAAAATGGGCATATTCTTTTAAAGAAGTGGAAAAGGGGAAGTATTTTATGATACAGAAACACAAAAAGCAGCCACTAAATTTTCTTAAGTACATTGGTCCGGGACTTCTGGTCACGGTCGGTTTTATCGATCCCGGGAACTGGGCTTCGAACATTGCCGCCGGTTCTGGGTATGGCTATCAGCTTCTGTGGATGGTCACGCTCTCCACGATCATGCTGATCCTTCTGCAACATAATGCCGCCCATCTCGGCATTGTTACCGGACTTTGTCTTTCGGAGGCTGCCAGCACATACATCAACCGAATTCTCAAGAACATCATTCTGTCTACGGCAATGCTTGCTTCGATTGCCACAGCTATGGCGGAAATCCTGGGCGGTGCAATCGCTCTGCAGATGCTTTTTTCAATCCCGATCAAACCAGGTAGTCTGCTGATTCTCGTGATCGTTTTGTTCTGTACGTTTACCAATGCCTACCGGCGGATTGAAAAATTGATCATTCTTTTTGTCTCGCTGATCGGATTTTCATTTTTATTTGAGATCTGCATCGCAGGAATCGACTGGAAACAGGCTGCCATCGGCTGGGTAAAGCCTTCGTTTCCTGCCCATTCCATGCCGGTCATCATGAGTGTGCTCGGTGCGGTTGTGATGCCGCACAATCTGTTTCTGCATTCTGAAATCATTCAGAGCCGCCAGTGGTCTCTTGCGGATGATGCTGTAATTCAAAAGCAGCTGAAATATGAATTCCGTGACACGCTATTTTCCATGATCATTGGCTGGGCGATCAACAGTGCCATGATCCTGATGGCGGCAGCAAGTTTTTATCAGAATGGAAATGGAACGACTGTTGACGATCTTGCAGTCACCGGTTCTATGCTCGCTCCTCTGCTTGGAAATATGGCATCACTGGTCTTTGCAGTCGCTCTGCTGCTCTCCGGGATTTCTTCAAGCATCACAGCCGGAATGGCAGGCGGTACGATTTTTTCCGGTATTTTTAACAAGCCTTATGATACTTCCGGTAAAGAAACAAAACTGGGGATTCTGGTGACAATGGTTCCGGCTGCCGTGATCATTTTGTTTATTTCTTCGCCGTTCCAGGGACTCATCTATTCACAGATGCTGCTTGCCGTTCAACTCCCGATTACGATCTTCACACAGATCTGTCTGACTTCTTCTAAAAGGGTAATGGGCAGATATGCAAACAGCAGACGCCTGAATATCGTTCTGTGGATTACCGCTCTGACCGTAACTTTTTTAAATATCGGGCTTTTTATAACAGGTTTTTAGTATTTTATTATTGTAGCCTCGCCTAAATTATGTTAATATTTGGTTTATAGTGTCATTTTGAGTCGCTGACACTGCACTGTGTTAAAGTCTCAACTGACAAACAATCCGTACAAAGACTGCTTCAACTGCTCTTCTGTACGGAGCATTAATCATAAACCGGATGTTTCATTTTCCGCATATGTGAATGACAACATCAAACTGCAGAAACTTAGGGAGGATTTAAAATGGATGTAACACAGATTCTAATGTTGATCACAATCCTGGTCTACCTGGCTGCGATGGTAGGTATCGGTGCGGTTCTGGCAAAACAGAATCAGACCACAGATGACTTCTATCTCGGCGGACGTACACTGGGACCGCTCGTCACCGCCATGAGTGCCGAGGCCTCTGACATGAGCAGCTGGCTGCTGATGGGACTGCCTGGCGTTGCTTACCTGTCCGGTACGGCTGATGCAGCGTGGACTGCAATCGGACTGGCAATCGGAACTTATGTAAACTGGCTTGTTGTTGCCAAGAGACTTCGTAATTATACGCATGTCTGCGGAAATTCTACGACACTGCCTCTGTTCTTTTCCAACCGTTACAGAGATAACAAACGTATTCTTTCCGTGATCGCAGCACTGCTGATCATCATTTTCTTTGTACCTTATACGGCTTCCGGATTTGCAGCCTGCGGCAAGCTGTTTGCAAACCTGTTCGGAATGGATTATCTGCCGGCAATGCTGATCAGTGCGATCGTTATCGTAGCTTACACCACACTGGGCGGATTCCTCGCAGCAAGTACGACAGACTTTGTCCAGAGTATTGTTATGACGATCGCGATCGTTGTTGTATTTGGTTTTGGTATCAGCAAAGTCGGCAGTTTCAGTGCCGTTATGGATAATGCAAAATCCATGGCCGGATACTTCAGCTTGACGCACACGCACGATGTCGCTACCGGAACAGCTTCTCCTTACAGCCTGCTGCAGATTTTCTCTACACTGGCATGGGGACTTGGATATTTCGGTATGCCTCACGTACTGCTTCGTTTTATGGCGATCGGTGATGCAAACAAACTGAAACTCTCCAGAAGGGTTGCAACCGTCTGGGTTGTGATCTCCATGGCTGTTTCCGTATTTATCGGTGTGATTGGAAATGCTATGACAAAAGCCGGTGTCCTGCCGACTTTAAAAGATCCGGAAACCATCATTCTGGTTGTTTCAGATCTGATCTCCAAACATGGTGTTCTGGCAACGATCATTGCCGGACTGATCCTCGCCGGTATTCTGGCAGCTACCATGTCAACTGCGGACTCTCAGCTGCTCGCTGCTTCTTCCAGTGCTTCTCAGAACATTCTGAAAGAAGTATTTATGAAAGACATGAGCGAAAAGACCGGTATGCTGATCGCACGTATCACCGTTCTTGTTATCGCACTGATCGGTGTATTTATCGCACGTAACCCGGACAGTTCTGTTTTCCAGATCGTATCCTTTGCATGGGCAGGCTTTGGTGCTTCCTTTGGACCGCTTGTTCTGCTGGCACTGTTCTGGAAACGCTCCACATTCCAGGGTGCTCTCTGCGGAATGATCAGCGGCGGCGTTATGGTATTTGTATGGAAATTTCTGATCCGTCCGATGGGCGGTGCACTTGGTATTTACGAACTGCTTCCTGCATTCCTTCTTGGTCTTGCAGTAAACGTAATCGTAAGTCTCCTGACACCGGCTCCTTCCAGAGAAGTTCAGGATGAGTTCGATAAAGTAGCTTCTATGAAGTAAAAGAATGTAAAAAACAAAATCCTGAAAACACAATAGGATGCCAGAGTCAAAAGACCTGTATTTCATGGAGTTTTTCCATTTAATACAGGTCTTTCTTTTTCTGATAAAACCAGCTTATCATTTCTGCTTTTACCAGAAGACAGGGGGAAAAATGTCATTTAAGGATTATCTTTTTACAAAATATTCTTCATACCATACAAGGAAGGTATAAATCGTCCATACTTTTCTCCAGTTATCGGAATTACCTCCTACATAGTCATCGAAAATCTCGTTGATCGCATCTACATCAAAGAATTTCTCTGCGATCTCACTGTGGAACAGACGCTGTACATCCTGATTGTATCTTGCATCGGCCATCCAGATACGAATCGGCACAATGAATCCCAGTTTCTTACGGAATGCGATCTCTTCCGGGAGTACTTTTGCTGCTGCGGTACGGAATGCCACTTTGTTCTGCTCTTCGTTGACTTTAAAACGGGACGGCATTCTTGATGCAATATCAAAGATCCTGCGGTCTGTAAGCGGCATACGGATCTCCATCCCTGCTGCGGTACTCATCTTATCTACATTCAGATAGATATCGCCTTCCAGCCAGATCTGAATATCAACATCGGACATTTTTGTAAGCGGATCAAGACCTTCCGTCTCTTTGTAGATTTCATGCGTAAGATTGATCGGAAGAACTTCCGGATTGTAGTGTTTGAGGATTTTCTTCTTTTCATCTTCCTTCATGATGTTTGTATTGCCGACATAAAATGTCTTCAGATTTTCACCGTAACGTTCTGCATTGCGGTACATATTGTAACCACCGAAGAATTCATCCGCACCTTCTCCGGAATAGCAAATCTTCGTGTGTTCTGCGGTTGCATTGCAGGCAATGGTAAATACGATCGCAGATGCATCTCCAAGCGGCTGTTCCATATTGTACATAACATATGGTACGATATCAAAATACTGCTGTGGTGTGATCTTGCAGACAGAATGTTCTCTTCCGAGAAGTTCCGCTGTCTTTTTTGCAAGACGTGACTCATCAAATCGTTCTTCATCATAACCGCAGGAATCGGACATCTTTGCATCTGACATTGCCAGTACATAGGAAGAATCCACCCCACTTGACAGGAAAGATTCTACGGTTTCGTCCTCTGTCTTTACTTCCGGCATGATGGATTTCAGCGTAGAATGGATCTCATCTGCCCAGTCTTCCAGAGATTTGCTCTCGTCCGGCTGAAACTTTGGAGTCCAATATCTGTGAATTTCCACTTTTCCATCCTTCCAGATCAGATAACGTCCCGGCAGAAGCTTTTTCAGACCTTTGAAAAAGGTATCCTCACCGGCACCATAGGTCAGGCTCATATAGATCTGGAGCATCTCTTCATTCAGCTCTTTTTTAAATCCCGGCTGTCCGATGATGTCACGGATCATGGTGCCGTACAGAAGTTCACCGTCTTCTGTCTGGTAATAATAGAACGGTTTTGTTCCAAACTGATCTCTTAAGCAGAACAGCTTTTTCTCCTCTTCATCCCACAGGGCAAAAGCAAACATACCATAGATATGGTCTGCCATCTCGCCTCCCCATTTCTGGTATGCTTTTACCAGAATTTCCTGCTCTTTTTCTTCTCTTGGCAGTGCTGCATCGACTGCCAGTTCCTCACAAAGTTCTTTCCAGTTGCGAATGTGTCCACGATAGGTTTTTACAGTGATCATTTGTGCTTCCTCTCTTTTATAGGTTATTGAAATTTCTCTGTTTTTCGACTTTTTTCATCATAATTCTTTCACATTTTATCACACTGGATGGGTGGTTGTAAATTTTTATTTAACCAAATCAAGTAAGTCCCCTGCTTCAATTGCGAAAAGTAATAACCACGCTCATTTTACTATCCATTCTGACACCGCAATATTACTGTTCCAGAGTCATATCTTCTGGCAGCTCTGTAAGTCTTCTGATTTCTTTCTCCTCAAAACTTTCCGGAACCTCCGCAATCTTGCGAGCTTCTTCTCTCCCAAATCCTAGGTTCAACAAATTTTTATAGACCTTTATGCTGTTCTTAATACTTCCTTGTTCTATCCCCTGCTTGATTCCTTTCTCCCATCCCATTTTTTCTAATCTTTCTGCCACATCACACATACTGTGCACCCCTTCCTTCTTTTTGCCAAAAATTCTTTTATACCTTGCATCTCCGGTCATGACCTGCAAAAGTTTCAGCACTTCATCTACATGCTGTATTTCTGTCGGATCATCCGGTATATAGTTCTTATTTTTTCTTTTGTTTACAAAAAAGTTTGCCACAATCCGAAAATCACTTCGAAATCGACGGATCTGCTCTTCACTCAGCCAGGCGATTTCAAACACTTTGATCTGATAGTCACTCACAAATTCATCCAGACCTGTCGGTATTTCCATCAGAGATTTGATATTTTTTCCGCTTCTCCAACGTCTGTCCGTTCCAAAATACAGCACGATTGTCACTACCGGCAAAATCTTGCTTCTTTCCTGCTGCAGCTGGCTGCGGTACGCCACCCCATCATACCCTATAATGCGAAACGGCATGTTTTTCTCAATCCTACTCTGATTTTCAATCCCACAGACTGCAAGCTGTACTTCTTTTTCTTTCCAGTATTTTGCCACATCTCTTTCCAGCTCATGCATTTTCTCATCGTCTGCTTTATATTGCGAATGAACGGATATATTTTCCAGTGCTTCCGGCAACACTCTCTGCTCACCCTGAAACAGTAATCCGTTTATAATATCCGCAAACACATCATTATAATCTTCCAGTATCTTTTCCGTAATGTCTTTTTCTCCCATAGGCTTCGCTCCTTTTCTTCTGTTTTGGGCACGAAGCTGCTATGGTTGCATGATTCCTGTTTCTGCCGCTTCGTGCAGGTCTCTTTTCTGGATTTTCCTGCCGAACGGCAATGAATTTAGATTTGTTTCAGAACCTTTATGTAGTTATAATAACTCTCTGTGTGATGTTTGTCAACGTTTTTGTTTCTTCTGTCCTGGCAGCATTTTCGTTCCTCCTGCATCAATCGGCAATCTGAAAAATTGCCGTTTTTTTTATGATAACGACAAAATACCTCCAAGGCAACCTTTTTCTCCCAATCAATATCTGCGAATTGAAAAAGCCCGCCGCATCCTCTGCGGCAGGCTTTTTATCAGGTTATATTTTTACTTATCTTTTTTCTCAATCCATCCCCAGAGTTTATACATGAAGAATCCCCAGATCAGGAACAGTGCAATGAGCACCCACATGGAAACCGGTGATGTGTAGCAGGATCCATCTACATATTTTGCAAACTGTGGAATGTCCGCATAATAATATGCCCCTGCTCAAAAGTCCAGGCTATCGATCAATCCCAGACCATTTGCCATGATATAAACGGCTGCAATGACCGTCAGCACCAGAACGGTATAATTTACCATCGAAAACAGATTTTTCTTTTTTCCTGTTTTTTTCTTCATAGCCCTGCATCTCCTTATAATGCCAGATTTGGCAGTGGGAAGAATTTTCCGCTTAGCAGCAGATAAACTGCTGCAAAAGTCAGAACAATATTAAACAACTGCCCAACTACATAAAGTGTCAGTGGTTTTCCGCCTTGGAACTGTTCTTTGATCTCACGGAAATTTGTTTCCAATCCGATACTTGTAAATGCCAGAACAAATGCCCAGTTTTTATACTGATCCAGTACACTGTTGATGGATGAAACCGTCTCTTTTCCGAATGCCGGAACTGCTATAAAAGATGCAATTAAGGAAGCGGCAAAAAATCCAAGGATAAATTTCGGAAGTCTGTACCAGATTTCGGATACCCCGATTTTTCTGCTGCTTTCTCCGTTATTTTCAACTTTTGTTGCAAAAAATACTGCAACTGCAAATGCGATAAATCCGATCCATACTGCCAGCCAATCCTCTTTTTTCCATAACTGTGACTTTCACATCAGATGACATATTTCCGGTAGATCTGTATACTATGCCTATTTGATCTTTAACTTCTTAGGCTTTGAGTCATAGCTGTAAGCTTTGTACTTGGCATTGTTGTAAGTCTTAACCTTGAAGCTTGCTGTTCTACCCTTTAAGCTTACCGGTGCATCCCAATTAAAATTCGCTGTGAAGGTGTTCTTTTTTCCTTTAATTGTCTTATATGAGGAAATTCCCTGAACAGTTGTTGTCAACTGAATACCCTTGGCACCTTTTGGCTTCTTGCCAAGAGTTACGGTAACTGTGAACTTTGTCTTATATTTATATCTCCACTCGCTGTAATTGAAATACTTTGTTACCTTTACATTTGAAACTTTTATGGACTTGATTACCGGTTTTACTGCAGGTCCCATTTCAACATTTTTGAATACCGCCGGATTTCCCTCAACAGTTATACCGTCAGGTGCATCAAGAGCAGGATTATCTACTTTTAGTTTTCCATAGAACTTGAAAGTGTATTTCTTTTTAGGTTTCATTCCTTTTGCTTTAATGCACTTGCCATCATTCCAGCCATTTATAATTGTTGCAAAATTTTTGTTTACTCTAACTACTTCCAGACGAGAAGTTCTTCCGCTGTCTGCAGCACTTACATTTATTGAGTTGATATTGAATTTGTTAGGATACGTAGTAATCTTCATATCAACTGGACGAGCTGCGAAATCGCTGAGAAATGCAACTTCTATCATTTCATCTTTATCTGGAGTTTCTACATAAACTTTCAGCTTAAAGGTTCCTGTGTACAGGCCGCCTCTTGCACTTGTTAATCCAATCATTCCGTATGAAACGTTCCCATTGGTCACCCACTTCTGTTCGATTTCTCCTGGATATCTGTCTCTTAGGTGCGTGTAATCTACGAAAGCTTTACCACTTTTAATGATTTCGTTAGAGACACTAAATTCTTTATAGTTTGCACCATCTGGCAGCTCTATTCTGCAAAAAACGCTGTCGTCAACAACCTTCTTGCCGAAAACATCTGTTGTAAAGGATATCTTCACACCGTTGTCGTATGTCTTGGAATACTTATAATCTGCATCATTTTTGTTAACTGTCGCTGCACTTGCAACCACTGCAGTTGCAGCGATCATAATAGTTGTCACTGCCAGAATGAACATCAATCTCAATATTCTACCCTTTTTTATTTTCTTTTCCTCCTTTTGAAAATCAACTGCACTAAAAAGTATAATTATAATCTTTCTGCTTTTCTCAGAATCCTGTTAGTCTGAAAAACATCAGTTCATTTGCTGATCCGTCCTCTCGCTGCTGTGTCAGCAGGATTAAAAGAGAGCCATCATCTAAAAGCTGCATATCTTCCAGCCATGGATAACTAACGCCAAATATATCATCTGTAGAAATGGCACCCACATGGGTTCCGTCTTTTGCCCAGAATTGTATTTTCCGCATATTTCCGTCTGCCGCTACAAAACCATTTTCTGTTTCTGCCATGCCCGTGATGGAACCAAGCCTGTCTGGAGAACCAATGTCTGCTCCGCCTAATTCCAAAAGCTGATTGCCTTCATAATCATAGACAATAATTTTTGTGCCTCCGTCTTCCGCAGCCATGGAACCGGCAACCATAATATGGTCATTTGTGATCTGGACGTCATCTATCATAGAAAATGGTCCCTTGCGTTCATCATCTTTATTTAATCCGGTCAGTATCCACGGTTCAGCTGTCAGGTTACCGCCCTGATTCACAATCTTCTGCGTATCGCTGTTCACCCAGAAACTGATTCCCCATTCTCCGGACGGATGCATATTTAAATCGCCGTCTATCGTTGTCTGAAGCACCTTTTTGCCGTCTTTTACACCAATCACATCCTGGATTCCCGGTGAAAGATACAGCATTCCACTGTTGTCCCCGGAGAGATATTCACAATCTCTTTCCAGTTCCATTGAGGAAACAAATTCGAGTCCACTTTCTGAATACTTGTAAGTATCCAGCTTATTCTCCAGCAAATGGTATACCTGATCGTCATGTTTTACAAACTGGTGATCCATAATCTGCATGACACCCTGTGCTTCTTTAAATGGTATATATTCCGGAACGATCGTATAAAAACCTACCATCTGTTCTGTCAATACAGGCTCAACAGGCTCTCCCTCCCATGGCCACGGTGCGTCTTCATTTCCTTCATCTTTTAATTCCATCACAATGCCTTCCAGCAATTCTTTGACAGAATCACTTGCTACCTCTCCTTCTACTCTGATATCATAAGACGTACCTGACTGCTCATGGCGATACATATACGTGCACCTTCCGGAATCATTTTCCGGCATTACCGCATATTCTGCATTCCCTATTGATACAGTCTCTGTTTTTCCCTCCGCATATTCCTTTAAATCCACGCCGAAGGCAATCAGACCCTTCCGGTATTTATATGCATCTTCTTTTGTTGCTTCTATATAAATGCTGTTCCCGGAATCATCTGCTGTTTCTCCGTCAAAAAATCTGACGTAAGAGTAATCATCATCTTCCTGCATTCTTTCTTTGTCGTACTTCCATTCTTCCGGATAATACACGGTAAATAAACCAAGTTTCAGACTTTCCCTGCCCTGGAAGTCCTGATCAGATTCTGTTTCTGTCTGCACGACCGTTTCTGTCTGCATGGCTGTTTCTGTCTGCACAGCTGTTTCTTTTTTTTCTTCTCCAGGTTCTTTTTTCTCTCCACAGGCAGTTGTCAGCAGGACACTTGTCATGATACACAGCACAAACCACATTTTCTTTTTCATGAGCTCTTCCCTCCCTTCACCATTTATGTCTTTTTCATTTATTTACTGTCACTTTTCACACAATGAAATGTATAGTAATCTTCGTCATCGCTGTAATCTACTTTCAAAGTATCATCGTCATTAATCGTTACGGAAAGAGACGGATTTTCTGATTCGATCATACAGTAGCCCATTGCAACTGACCACGGGAATGTTCCAATTTCCTCACCTTTATAAACAACTGCTACATTACGGTCATCTTTGAAGTTAAGACGCAGTGCATCACTGATATTCTCTACGCCTTCCATAGATGTCTGCGGTCCGTCTCCTAAAAGTTCTTCCACACTTTCAGCAGCCCACTCACCTATGACCACTTTCTCTTCCTTTGTCAGATAGCGGGCCGGATCCATGGCATCCGTTCCTTCCTTTGCGAAAATCACTTTTACTCCCATTCCGAGCATATCGTCAAAAGAAATGTTGTTTTCTCCGATGGTTCCGACCATTTCTTCTCCTTCGATAGTTAAGCTGAACTTGTCATCTTTTGCAGACCATTTTCCATTTCCGGTAACTTCTCCTACTGAAAAAGAAACTTTTCCGCCATTTTTTACCTCAAATTCGAAAGCTCCCCCAAAGGTTTCATCCACACTGACAGACATTCCTATCATCTGAGCGGACACTGCTATCCATTTTCCTTCATACGGACTTGCCTCTCCTGCTGTTTTTCCACAACCAGCCAGTGTTATCATACTGACAATAAATGCAAACAAAAATAATAAATTCCATTTTTTTTTCATAACTCTCGCTCCTTCC
>ERZ837910.2913-NODE-2913-length-19819-cov-11.888434_pt1 | contig 19819 bp, 12 predicted proteins | sample MGYA00519940_ERZ837910 | MGnify/ENA primary metagenome ERZ837910 (study PRJEB31850, sample SAMEA3708825) | human gut metagenome | biome: human gut; feature: human-associated habitat; material: faeces | place: China | collected 2014 ... | reverse complement strand
CCGGAGCACCGGTAATGGCCGATCAGGCACGTGTGATTAATAACCTGATGTCTACAGATGAGAAATGCGGGAAGTGGACTACTTTGTATCAAATGATTAACCAGGCAAATCTGGCTATTAAGTATATTCCCAATATCAGTATGCCTGATGTGGCAGACCGGAATGATTATCTTGGACAAGCTTATGCATTGCGTGCTTTAGCTTACTTTTATGCTATTCGTGTTTGGGGAGATGTACCTTTGTTTACAGAACCTACAGAGAAGTATTCGGAAGCGATCTACAAGGAGCGTACGGATAAAAACTACATTTTGGAACATGTTATTCTTCCGGACCTGAAGAAAGCGGAAGGACTGATAAACCGTAACAAGAATTACGAACGTAAACGCATCTCTATCTGTGGCGTATGGGCCATCATGGCGGATGCTTATATGTGGACGGGAGAATATAATCTGGCCGATCAAACGATTGACAAGATGGCGACTATTGCTTCTAAAAAGGGCGGTCGTTTTGTAGATTTCGAGCCTAATATTGCTACTTGGCATACCATGTTTACGGAAGAACTGACTAATAAACCTTCTGATGATACACCGGAAAATGATGAATATAACTCCAGAGAGTTTATTTTCCTTGTTCATTTCAACATGGATGAGGTCGGCACGAATGGCTACAGTTATATGTATCAATGGTTTTCCGGCTCAGGAAATCGTGCGGCAGTCATGTCCGATAAGTTTATGAGTATCTTTGATGAGAAGGATATGCAAGGTGACCAGCGTAAAGACTTTACGGTGAAAAACTATCAGAACGGGAACGAACTGCGTAAATATATGGCGGGTGATATAAGTAATTCTCTGAACAAAACCTGTGAAGTGGCTTATCCGATCTATCGTTATACAGACATGATGTTGCTCCAAGCGGAGGCTCGTGCTCGTCAGGGGAAATGGGGCGAAGCTTTGGAACTGGTGAAATCTGTACGCGACCGTGCCGGTCTGAATACACTGACAGAGAATGATTTTGCTTCTGAAGACGAAGTCGTCAATTATATATTACGTGAACGCCAGGTGGAATTAGCCGGAGAAGGACGTCGGTGGTTTGACTTGCTGCGTACCGGAAAGTGGAAAGAAGTGATGAAACCTATCAACGGTATGGAGCAGGATGGAAATGAACTTTTCCCGATTCACTATTCACATATCTTGGAGAACCCGAAGATTGTACAGAATACGTATTATGGTAATACTAACAACTAAAATGGTAGAAACAATGAAAAAGACAATATTATATAAGACTCTTTTCTTTTGTTGGGCAATATTGGCATTGACCGGCTGCGACCTGGACTTACAAAAGAATTATGATTATGAGCCTTCGGTAGATGACCCGTATATAAAAGTGACAGCGTGGGAGTATTTTCAAGATCACAAAGATATGTTCTCGGAAATGATAGCTGCAATCGAATATACAGGTTTGAAGGATTATTATACGCAGACAGATAATAAATATACATTTCTAGCTTTGAATAATACGGCTATGCAGACATATCTCCTTGATAAATTTCCGGGTGAAACGTCTATTACTGATTGTGATAAAGAAACTGTAAAAGATATGCTTTTATATCATATAGTAGATGGTGAATACAGTTCTTATGGACAGTTGCAGGTAGAGCCAATGTTCGTATTGACTATGTTGAAAGGAGAGAATGGACTGATGACAATGTCTGTTTGGAAGAATCCATGGCAGGCTGCAGTTGGTAAGATTCTTGTGAACCAGACCGGAAGTAATGGAAAATCACCGCAACGGCAGGCTAAGACTAGTAATATTCTGCCGACAAATGGTGTGATTCATATATTTGAGAACTATTGTAAATATTCCAAATAACCACAGTTAATTAAAAAGAGAACTAATTATGATTCGTAAAATATATACCTTATTAATACTAGGACTTTGCTTGGGCTTTGCTGCCTGTGGAGACGATAATGATGGTCTGGATCCTAATGCGGCTGCCCCAGTGATCAATTTTCCTATGGAACAGCTGGACGTTGACTTGAATAAAGTAGATAATCTGCCGGTAGTGGCCGTTATTAAATCACAGGCAGGACTTCAGAGCGTGACAATGAAATTGCAGACAGTAGAGGGAGTGACAGAATATAAAACTGTAACCGACTTTTTTAATCCCAATTCTTATAGTCTCTCTGAAAACTTGGAATATAATGCTAACTACGAGGCTTTTATAATTGAGGCTACGGACAAACTGAATCATGTAACGAGCGGAACTTTGCCGATTGCTGTTACTGATGTAATGGCACGTCCTGTCATAACATTCGATCCCGAAGAGATTGTATATGATGAGATGGATGAAAATCCTGTAATGCCACAGACTACTTTCAAGGTTGTTTCGGAAGCTGGTCTAAAGAAAGTGGAGAGATTCTTGGTTTCTGCAGATGGTCAAACATCAAAAGGGGGTGATGTTTTGAATGGTGATAAAGAATATAAATATGAAGGAGATATCGCCTATAAGGAAGGAGATAAAGGTTTTAAAGTGAAAGCGGAAGATGTATATGGTAATGTCACGATTTCAACTTTACCGGTAATATATAAGACTGTTCCGGCTCCTGTGCTTACACTAGGTAAAGAGTTGATTTCTACTGATGAAGGAGTAGATACGGAAGTACCGATGCATATAGAGTCTGTTCGTGGTGTGAAATATGTTGCGATTTCACGAGTGGAAAATGGAGTAAGTACGGAGATATTTCGTGAGGAAATAGTAGGTGAGAATAAGAATTTTGATTATAAGCCTACAGTACAGCTGACAGAAGAAACATCTCAACTTAAAGTGATTGTTTCTGATGGTCGAGAGGGGAAGGAAGTCATTGGAACCGTGAAGACGTATGTGAATATGGAAGTAGTTGAGATTAAAATAGGTAGTCAGCAGTTGTCAAATGTTGATCCGTTTGCTATACTCTCTTTGAAAGATATGAAAACATATTCTGTGGATGAAGCTATTGCAAGTGAAGAAAGTGCTAAAAATATGGATATTAAATTCTTTGTAGCATCTTCTGGTGGTGGAACGGTTATTACTTATCGTTTTTATTCTATGGAAAATGTGGAAAGTAAGAATCAATTTTATAAAGGTACGGGAAGTAATTCTTTGACTGCTTTAAAGAAGAATAATATGACACGTTTTGCTCTATTGTCTGGTTTTGATTATGAAAATGCAACACGTTTGTCTATTGAGAGTGAATATAATAAAGCTACTGCAGCTCCTAAAGCTGAAGTTGTCGTTGGAGATATTGTTGGATTTAAGACAGGCGGCTCTTCAAGTGCTGGAGGTGGACGAATTGGTGTAATGAAAGTTATAGACATTTCTGATAAGATGGGAGCTGATTTAACTAAACGTATTGCAACTGTTGAAATTAAATTCCCCAAGAAGAAGTAATACAGGGCAGTATTCTTACTATTTAAAGAATAGAAAACTTCGTCTTGATTAAGACAAAATTTTCATCTCATTAGAAGTAAAGTTGCTGTCGATTGGATATAAACTATAAACGGAGCTTTCGTTTTTATAAATGAAGCTTTTATTTATAAAAACAAAGCTTGCGTTTATAGCTTGTAACTAAGGCAAGTGAGGTTTGCAGTAAAAGGGAAGAAAGTTCTCCGTTAGTAGAGAAGAATTTCTTTATTGATAGATAATGTGGAAGCTAATAGGAACTCTTATGAGAAAGCATATATATAGACATTTCCTCTTTTTGTCTTTGTTGGGACTGATGCAGTTTGTTGTTGCCGGTTGTTCTTCCTCAGACGAAAAAGAACCTTTGAAACCGGAAGGGGGAGACATCCCTTCGGACAAAGAAGAATATACTTTTCTGAATGTAGAGTATCGGAAATGGCAGAATGGAACCTTTCAGGCGTGGACAACGGCTGATTCACAGGAAACCCGTACTATCGACAATATGAATTGGTATACTCCGTCTTCTGATTATACTCGGACGGCATGGGGAGGGCGAATTGGTTTGCAGCCATCTTCCGTGGTTGGAAAGGAGGGATTCTTTCGTGTGGCTAGTTGTGGAGGACGTTCTTATTTGCTTGATCCGGATAATGGAGCGGTTATAATTCATGGAATTCAGCACGTCCGTCCGGGAGAATCATCCGCTCATAAGGAGACTTTCAATATTCGGTTCGGTAGCGAAACCCGATGGAGTGAAGAGACTGGTAAATTGATAGCGAACAATCATATAAACTACATATCGTATGGCTCTAACCGTATAGAAGCATTTCCGGCAGCAGTTCGCGCTAATTTGCTTACACCAAAGACACAAAAGATAGCGTATGCGGAAAATCTGTATTTGCTTCGCACTTTTATGTGGGATATGAGTAAAAATTTAGGCTATACGTTTAATGATGATAAATATAATCGCCTGGTACTTCTTTTCGAGCCGACATTTGCATCGTACATAGATAATCTGGTATGTGAAAAGTCTGCCTTATTCGCAGGTGATAAGCATTTTATCGGTTTCTATCTCGACAATGAATTACCATTTGCCAGTTATCAGAATGCTGACCCTTTGCGGGGAATTGATTTAAAGCATTTCCTAGCTTTGCCCGAACGCTATAAAGCGGCACGGGAGTATGCTGAAAAGTTTATGCAGGATAGAGGGATCGTTTCAGTTGCTAATATCACGAAAGAAAATCAAGAGGAGTTTCGGGGAATGGTTGCTGATTATTATTATCGGCTGACTACTGAAACCGTGAAGCGACATGATACGGAACACCTGATATTGGGAACACGGTTACACGATTGGAGTAAATATAACCGGAGGGTAGTGGAAGCTTGTGCTCGCTATTGTGATTTAGTCTCTATCAACTACTATGCCCGTTGGCAGCCGGAAACCGATTTCCTGGCAAACTTGAAAGCATGGTGTGGAACGAAACCTTTTTTAGTTTCCGAATTTTATACGAAAGCGGAGGATGCAACTTACAAAGGTATCAAATATGCTAATGTTGAAGGCGGCGGTTGGCTGGTGCGTACCCAAAAGAACAGAGGAGAATTTTATCAGAATTTCTGTCTCCGCTTACTTGAAGCCCGAAATTGTGTTGGCTGGGTACACTTTGAATACAATGATGGCTACGATTCGGATGGAAAAGCGTCCAATAAAGGAATTGTCTCTATCGAATATGAACCTTATAAATCATTCCTGTTGCCGATGCGACAGTTGAATCTCGCTGTTTATTCATTGATAGACTACTATGATAAAGAGTAGATTCGATACGGAAAAACGAAAAACTTTAAGAAACGAATAGATAATTAAAATAAAGAGAACCATGAAAAAACTTAGTTTATTAGCAGTCCTTTTAGGATTTAATATAGCTTTGGGAGCTTGCTCCGATGATGAGACTCCTGATGTGAAAAATGAATTGTTCCAGCTTCCTGAAAAAGCTTACGTTTTGGCGGAACAGTCCAGACGTGCTATCGTAATCAGGGATGCGGTGACACAACATAATATTTGGAGTTGGGACCCTTATACGGCTTGTGTCCCTGCTGCACAGCAGAGTTGGTTTGTTAATCCGAGTGAAGTAAAACCGGTTTTTAATAGACGCTATATTTTGATGACTGCTTCCGGTGGGGCGGTGGCATTAATTCGTATATCAGACCATAAACTGATGTTCTACGCAAATTGCGGACAGAACCCTCACTCTGCAGAGATATTGCCGGATGGAAATATTGTGACGGCAGAGTCAAAATCAGGTGAAATCAATACCTTTGTAGTGGATACAGTTAAAGTATTGGGAGCAAAGGCTAATACGGTGAAGCTGGGTAATGCTCATAATGTAGTTTGGGATAAGAAAAGGTCATATCTTTATGCTACAGCTACCAAAAAAGAGGGAGTTACTGCATTATTCCGTTTTAAGTATGATGGCAACCGTAGCAATCCTAAGTTAATAAATCAGACTATCCTTTATACATTTAGCAATGAATCGGGCGGACATGATTTGTTTCCGGTATATGGTGAAGAAGATAAATTATGGCTTACAGCTGCTTCGGCTGTCTATAAGTTTGATTTGACTGGAGTTACCGACGCTACGACTAATGACTCTGCCGAACCGACTTGTGAAAAAGTCTACAATATCGCTGATATAAAAAGCATCTGTAACGGACCTGACGGAATCTTGATGCTGAAACCGACTGAAGAGTGGTGGGCTGAAGGACTTGTAAATGAGAAGGGAGAAGAACTCTTCAAGATGGACGGAGCGAAGCTTTATAAAGGACGTTGGATGATAGACAATACTTTCAGTTATCCGGAAAAGCATGATTTGGTGCTGGGTGAGGACTGATAAAGCATTGTATTTGTAGAAGATTGATAAAGTACATAAGTTGAATAATTAAGTTATAGAATAATGAGGAAACCTCTTCTTCTTTTATTATTGGTATCGGTCGTATTACCGGGCTTGGCGCAAAATGGAAAGAAAGTGTATGCCGATTTTCATGGCGTGCGCTATACTCGTCAGCATGATGGAAAGCTGGGGCGTTGGGAGATGTATGCCAATACGGAAAAATCAACAACCGGAAGAAAGTCGCTGTGTTATAACGCTGATCTGATAGACAGTGAAGGACGGCATGAGATTGCGGCAGTCGCTTATCCGCAAGTCGGGATGCAATCGAATTTGGATCCCGATTATATCGAATATCAGATACTGTCGGCTAAGGTGGCCAAGATAGACGGCTTCTTTATCGAATGGGGATTCAAGCCTCATGAAAATGACATCCTGTTGCGTGAAATGCAGAAGGTGGCGGCGAAGTATAATTTCGAGATAGGTGTAAACTGGTGCGACGGTTGGCTGTATTATGATTGGATCACTAAAATCTATCCGCAAATAAACACTCGTGAAGCGAAGACAGGATATATGGCAAAGTGTTATCAATATCTTGTCGACAGTGTCTTTACTGGTCCTACTGCACCTATTGTAAAAGGAATGTCCGTTTTCTATCACTTCGGTCCGGGAGCGAAAGTTGACGAATACCGGAAAGTTCTGTCAGAAGTAAAACTTCCTCAGGGAATGAAACAACCTGTTGCCTTACGTCGGTGGGCTGATTGGGGAAAACTGGAGAATGATAAATATGTTCCCGTCACTCGTAGTGATGAAATGGATGCATGGAAACAAGTCGGGGAAATTCCAACCGCATGGCTTCCTGCACGTGTCCGGACAAGAGATCAGGAACACGCCGAATGGGATAATTATGCCACTCAGGATGATGTCATCGAATTTATGAAACCTTTCCGTGACTCGATCTGGCACAGTAATAATCCTGCCTATACAATTAAATCCGGATTTGCAATGCCGGGTATGGATAATCGGGGATGTGCAGGTTGGGGGCGCGGACATTTCTTCTATATACCTCGCAATAACGGAGAAACATATAGTAGTATGTGGAAATTTTGCATGGCGGAGAAAGACAGTCTGGATATGATGTTCATCGCTTCCTGGAGTGACTACACCGAAGGACACGAGATCGAACCGACCATCGAGAATGGGGATCGTGAACTGCGTACCACTTTGAAATATGCTGCGGAGTTCAAAGGTGAACAGGCGGACGAGCGTGGTTTGACCTTGCCGTTAATGCTCTTCCACTTGCGGAAAGAAACCCGTTTCTTGGAAAAGTCGAAGATGGATGTGTCTGCTTGTTATCGTTCGCTTGATAAAGCGGCATTGCTGATTAGTCAGGGACGCTACCCGGTAGCGATAGGACTATTATCTCAAATAGAGAACGATATAAAGACAGCTAAGTCAGCCTTGAGTGTTGAGATGAAACGTTTGCGTGAGTCGGATATGAAGATTCAGGGAAAACGTAAATCTGGAGGATATACTGCTGAAGAAACACTTTCCATATCCTTGCCCAAAGAATTGGTTTCCAAATTACAGATGAATAACTATGTGGGATACTTATATTTTGAATATCTGGATAAAGGGAATGAAGCTCTCTTTATACGGTCGTCCACATTGCGTGAACCGAAAGAACCGTTTAAAATCGTATCCCGGATACGTACTGACAATACGGGAGAATGGAAGAGAGCGAAAGTGGAATTGTATAAGGACAACATCGTCAACGGATTTAATATGCCTACCTTCTATTTGAAAGGAAACGTTGTAATCCGCAATTTGTCATTAGGTTATAATATCTACACAGTCAAATAAATCTATTGATGAAGAGTTTGAAATATTGGTTATTAGTTTTAGGGATACTTTCGTGCTTCGGATGTTCCTCTTCAATACATGAAGATAACAGAGGTTGTTCATTTATCTGTGACAGTATTCAATATAGAGTTGAGTTTATGTCGGCGGGATGTGTACGGATTCTGTCATACCCCGAGGGTGATACTTTGGTCACAAAAAGACTGGTTGTCGATGTGGAGAAACCGACGTTTACCGATTATAAATGGGAGGAAACCGAACAAGCATTCGTCTTTTGTACTCATGAACTTCTTGTGAGTTTCGACAAGTCGGATGAGGCTTTTACTTTCCGTGAGGCATCGACCGGAAAATTACTGTTAAAAGAGAAAGACCGTAGAAAGGCACGAAACTTCAAACGTTCGGAAGTAGGCGGAGAACAATGTCTCGAAGTTACTCAGCGATTTATACCTACTGATGAGGAGGCTATTTACGGACTGGGGCAGTATCAGAACGGTATCATGAACTATCGTGGAAAATCCGTACTTCTCTTACAGGCAAATATGGACATTGTCAATCCGTTCCTTATATCGACGAATGGATATGGTATTTTATGGGATAATTACTCTTCAACTAAGTTTGAAGATACAAGCGAAGGTTATTCTTTCATTTCCGAAGTGGGCGACGCTTCCGACTATTATTTCGTATATGGTAAAAATATGGATGAAGTTGTTGCCGGTTATCGTGAATTGACGGGAGATGTGCCGATGTTTGGGAAATGGGTGTATGGTTTTTGGCAGTCGAAGGAACGCTATAAATCGTTTGATGAGTTGAAAGCGGTCGTGAAGGAATATCGTAGACGGGGAATTCCGTTGGATAATATTGTACAAGACTGGGAATATTGGGGAGACAAGCCTCATTGGAACAGTCTTACTTTCAATCCGGCTCATTTTGATAATCCCCGACAGGTCATTGACGAATTGCATCAGCAGGATAATGTCCATTTCATGCTCTCTGTGTGGCCAGGTTTCGGACCGGAAACCTCAGTTTACCACTCGTTAGATTCCATCGGAGCTTTGTTTGATGAACCTACGTGGGCGGGTTATAAAGTTTTTGACGCTTATAATCCTGCCGCACGGACCATTTTCTGGCAATACCTGAAGAAAGGGCTCTATGATATGGGAGTGGATGCTTGGTGGATGGATGCGACAGAACCGTCTTTCCGGGATGGGTTCACCCAACTGAAGCAAGAAGAGCGGACTAAATCGGCTGGAAAAACTTATTTAGGCAGTTTCCATCGTTATCTGAATACTTATTCTTTAGAAATGCTGAAAGATTTCTACCGACGTCTGCGGGCGGAAAGTAAACAGAAACGTGTATTCATTCTTACCCGTTCCGCTTTTGCTTCGCAACAGCATTATGGAACAGCTGTATGGTCAGGCGATGTCTCGGCGTCTTGGGAGAATATGCACAAACAACTGATTGCCGGACTCAACTTATCCATGTCCGGCATTCCGTATTGGACGTCTGATACCGGTGGATTCTTCGTTACCGAACGTGATGCGCAATATCCCGACGGGCTGAAAAGCAATGATTATAAGGAACTGTATTCACGTTGGTTTCAGTTTAGTGCATTCACTCCGATTTTCCGTGCTCACGGTACAAATGTGCCACGTGAGGTATGGCAGTTTGGTGAGAAGGGAACCTCCTTCTATGATAATCAGGTAAAATATATAAATCTGCGTTATCGTCTGTTACCTTATATTTACTCAATGTCTCATCAAGTGACGGCTGATCATTATACCCTGTTGAGAGGATTGGCAATGGACTTTACGGCAGATACCCGGACTTTTGATGTCGATAATGCCTATATGTTCGGTACATCTTTCTTGGTACGTCCGGTATTTCATTCGCAATCGGAAGAAAAGAATGTTACTGTCTATCTGCCGGAACATGAAGGCAGGTATTGGTATGACTTTTGGACAGGAGAGGCGTTTAACGGTGGAAAAGAATATATACAGGCAAATATTCCGGATGTACTTCCTTTGTATATAAAGGCCGGTTCTATTCTTCCTTTGGCTGAAGCGAAACAATATGCAATGGAGTATCCGGACCGTGAATTGGAACTTCGTATTTATGGTGGAGCGGACGCTTCTTTCTTATGGTATGAGGATGAAGGGGACTCCTACCGTTACGAAGAGGGAGTCTGCTCGCAAGTTCCGATGGAGTGGAAGGAGGAAGAGCGGACATTGATTATCGGGATGCGTGATGGTAGCTATCCCGGTATGCCGGAACGGGTGAAAATGTATATGAGATTGTATCTGCCTGATGGGACTGTTCTTGAAAATAAGGGGGCTGTCTATACAGGTGAAGAGATGAAAATAAAATTTTAACTATAAGTGTTTAGATTATGAAGAAGTTTCTCTATATCTTTATTACGTTGTTTGTTGTTGGATGGGCACAAGCTCAACAGCGTGTGGTGTATACCATAAACGACGGATGGAAGTTTACCAAAGGCTCTCCGTTTGAGGCGCAGTTAAATAATTGCGATGATTCTTCATGGGAGACAGTCAATATTCCTCACACCTGGAATGATAAGGATGCGGATGATGAAACTCCGGGATTTTATCGGGGACCGGCTTGGTATCGGAAACGGTTGTTTGTAGACAAAAGCCAGGAAGGGCGTCAGGCTGTTATTTACTTTGAAGGCGCTAATCAGGAAGTACAACTCTATCTGAACGGACAATTCGTTGGGGAGCACAAAGGCGGATATACCCGTTTCTGCTTTGATATTACTTCCAAACTACGTTATGGGCAGGAGAATCTGCTTGCCATTTGTGTAAATAATGCCTATAATCCTAATATTCCACCTTTGTCTGCAGATTTCACTTTCTTTGGTGGTATCTATCGTGATGTCTATCTGCAATTTATGAATCCGGTACACATTGCGACGAATGATTATGCTTCGTCAGGAGTTTATATCCGTACCCCCGAAGTGAATAGCTCCGCAGCCTCTGTGGAAATAACTACGCTATTGACGAATAATACACTCCGGCCTGCAGAAATCATTGTGGAAAATCTGATTTGCGATGCGGATGGCAAAGAAGTGAAAAGGACTCAGGCGGATATAAAATTGGTATCCGGTGAAACAAAAGCGGATATCTCTAAAAAGATAAAAATAGATTCTCCTCGTTTGTGGGATATAGACGATCCTTATCGGTATATGGTATATACGCGTATTTTTGATAAGAAAAAAGGTGCGTTGCTGGATGAGGTAGTGAATCCGTTAGGTTTGCGCTGGTTTGAGTTTGATTCGGAGAAAGGCTTTTTCTTGAATGGAAAATGGCGTAAACTGATCGGTACTGCCCGTCATCAAGATTACTTCCAGAAAGGGAATGCGTTACGGGATGAACTGCATGTGCAGGATGTGCTCATGTTGAAAGAAATGGGAGGCAATTTCCTACGTGTTTCGCATTACCCGCAAGATCCTGTCATTATGGAGATGTGTGATAAACTGGGTATTGTGACTTCGGTTGAGATTCCCGTCGTTAATGCTGTTACAGAAACGGAAGAATTTTTGACTAACAGCGTTGAAATGGCAAAAGAAATGGTACGTCAGGACTTCAATCGTCCGTCTGTAATGATTTGGGGATATATGAATGAGATTTTCTTGCGTCGTCCCTACACGGAAGGTAAGCAACTCGAAGATTATTATCATTTTACTGAAAAGGTAGCTCGGACTTTGGAAGCGACAATACGTAAGGAAGATCCTTCAAGATATACTATGATGGCCTATCATAATGCACCTCGATTTTACGAAGCTGCTCATCTGACGGAGATACCGATGATTCAAGGATGGAATCTCTATCAAGGTTGGTATGAACCGGATATTAATGAGTTCCAACGTCTGCTTGACCGTGCTCATAAGATGTATAAGGGCAAAGTGCTGATAGTGACGGAATATGGTCCGGGTGTAGATCCCCGTGTTCATTCTTATCAACCGGAACGTTTCGACTTCTCGCAGGAATACGGCTTGGTTTATCATAAACATTATCTTGACGAAATGATGAAACGTCCTTTTGTTGCAGGTTCCAGCTTGTGGAATTTGAATGATTTTTATTCGGAATCCCGTGTTGACGCGGTTCCTCATGTCAATAACAAAGGTATTCTCGGATTGGATCGGGAAGTGAAAGATACTTACTTGTTCTATAAGACAGCCTTGATTCGCCGTCCGATACTTGCTATCGGTAATAGAGAATGGAAAGCCCGCGGTGGCGTTGTGAATACGGAACAGAATGAGTGTGTCCAATCTGTTCCTGTCTTTTCTAATGCAGAAGAAGTCGAACTGTTTGTCAATAACAAAAGTCTGGGAAAGAAAAAAACGGAAAGCGGTTATGCCTTGTTTGATGTGCCGTTTGTTAATGGGGAAAATCAATTGGAAGCCCTTGCGGTAGCAGGTGATACCAAATTGCATGATATGCTTAGAATCCACTTTCAGTTAGTCTCTTCTCAGTTGAAAGACAAAACTCTGCCATTTACGGAAATAAATGTAATGCTGGGTTCTCCGAGATATTTTGAAGACCGTGTCGCCAATGTCGCATGGATTCCCGAACAGGAATATAAGCCGGGAAACTGGGGCTTTGTCGGTGGAACCCCTTATCGTCGTAAAACAGGTTTCGGTACTATGCTGGGCTCGGATATTGACATTTGCGGTACAGATATGAATCCGGTTTTTCAGACCCAGCGTGTGGGCATAGAGTCTTTTAAGGCCGATGTGCCGGATGGGGAATATTCTGTATCTTTGTATTGGGCGGAATTGGATTCGGACAAAAAGAAAGAGGCTTTGATTTATAATTTGGGAGCAGACTCGGAACAGACGCTTGTTGGAAACCGTAGTTTCGGAATCTCAATCAACGGAATAACCGTTGTAGATGATTTCAATGTTGCCCGTGATTATGGATATGCTCGTGCTGTAATCAAGAAATTTGTAGTAACGGTGAAAAACGGGAAAGGATTAAGTATCGATTTCCATAAGAAAGAAGGAGAGACTATACTGAACGCTATCCGTATTTATCGAAATTATTAATAACAAATACTGTATATAATGAGGCGAACTTTTTATTTACTGTCTTTGCTGCTTTTACAGTCCCTGTTTGTGTGGGCAGGGAATGGCAAGGATATTCCATCTTCATTGGATTTGTATGTATGTATCGGACAGTCCAATATGGCAGGTCGTGCAACATTGACACCGGAAGTCATGGATACTTTGCAAAATGTGTATCTGTTGAATGATAAAGGACGTTTTGAACCGGCAGTAAATCCTTTAAACCGTTATTCTACCATCCGGAAAGAGGTGTCAATGCAGCGTTTGGGGCCGGCCTATAGTTTTGCAAAAGAGATCTTTCTGCAAACGAAACGTCCTGTCGGGCTGGTGGTAAATGCCCGTGGAGGTTCGTCCATCAACTCTTGGCTAAAAGGGAGTAAAGACGGATATTATGAAGAAGCTCTTTCCCGGATTCGGACTGCGATGAAACAGGGAGGTATTTTGAAAGCAATCATTTGGCATCAGGGGGAAGCCGATTGTTCGAATCCGGAAGCATATAAGCAGAAACTGATTTCTTTAGTGAAAGATCTGCGTACCGATTTGGAACTGCCGGATCTGCCGGTTGTTGTAGGACAGATTTCTCAATGGAACTGGACGAAAAGAGAAGCTGGTACAACTCCCTTTAATCAGATGATTAAAAAAGTTTCGTCATTTATTCCCAATTCCGATTGGGTATCGTCAAAAGGATTGGGATGGTACAAAGACAAGACGGATCCTCATTTTAATACGGAAGCGCAGTTGTTATTAGGAAAACGGTATGCAAAAAAAGTATTGAAGTTCTATAAACATTAATAGCCATATCCCTTTTCGGAAGAATATGAAAGTCGATTGATTCATTGGGAGTCAGTCGACTTTTTATGTTGTAAATAAGCTCCTAAACTGAGTAGTGAATAACTAAATGTTACCTTGTTGATATAAAATAGCTCTATCGGGTTAACTGTTTTATTATAAATGAATTAACCTGTTGATAACTTTGTTAATATCCTTGTTGATAACGAAGATGGGGTTGTGAATAGAATCATTACAGGAGAGTCGTCATAAAAAAGAAGAACCGCATTTCTGCGATTCTTCTTTTCCTTAGTTGCGGAGATCCGACTCGAACGAATGACCTTTGGGTTATGAGCCCAACGAGCTACCAACTGCTCCACTCCGCGATGTTTAACGGGTGCAAAGGTACGGCTTTTTTTGAAACAAACAAATAATTTACTGAATATTTTTCGAATAAATCATCGGCTTTTTCTTATTTGGTTGAGAATGAGTAAAATAATGATGAAACTTTTTCTTAGCACCTATTAATATACAAATGTTAATATTCTCTCCTTTTTCTTGTACGGTCTAAAGAAAAGAGTTACTTTTGTTTGAAGATATTGTGTATCAATGGTTTATAACTTTAGTTCTTAAGTGCTGTTCTTAAATAGCCTTATTTGAACGACACAAAGATAGGATTAATTATGTATAAGGCATAATTTTGAGATTAAAATTTAGTCCGTATTGAGATGTGACAACCTGTATTTAGATAAAAAAAGCCAGCTATCAATTTTGATAACTAGCTTTTCAATTTCAATTAATTATTTTCTAAGTTAGGTATATCTCATAATACTTGGCAAAGTTCTCTGCATAGTTCTTAGCTTTTGGGCTTTCTTTCAGTTGAGGGTAGTATGTCAACATCCTCATCCATTGTTCTTCTTATAGAAGCAATAATTCCATTCTGTTGCCATCTGCTACCTTATCCTTTTCTTTCAAGATGAACATATACCTCAATAATTCAGAATGTATGTTTTGCATTAGCTTTACCTGATTCTTATCAGTAACTTTGCTGTAGATAAATCAATTAACAACCTATCTATTTTCACACAAATATGCAAGTAACAGCAAAGAAGAGCACCGTGATTCCCTATTTACCACAAGAGATTAGAGAGACCACATATACAGATATTATATATAGACCTGTGACAAGGGAGATGATAGAGCAACTATTCTCAAATTCACCCAAGAAGGATAAATGTAAATTGGTAAAGAAGAGAAGGAGATGAACTAAAAAAGGCAGCAAGTGAATGTTACTTCAAATGCTGCCTTTATCCTTATTCCTCAATTATGCGAGAACTAATTTTCTTCTGTTATATAATTTGATACAGAAGCCCAATTACTATTCTGATATATTTCTAAATAGCCTTTAGGGACAATCAATTGTTCACAGCCAAGCTCACTACTGTAATTGTAGTCAATGATTGGTGGAACAGTTGCATTACAATATATTTTACTAAATGAACTAGGTATACTAGCATAATCGTCTGAACCTGCATCAAATGCTCCTCCTCCAATTTGTCTCAATCCTGTACCTAAATATAATTCACCTCCTTCGAGTACTCCAGTGCACCCTTTAAAAGCCCTATCTCCAATAGTTTCTACGCTATTAGGTATTATCAATTTTCCTTTAAATCCTGTACATCCCTTAAAAGCTGATTCACCTATAGTTTTGATATTATCTGGAATTATAAGGTCACCAGTTAAACTAGTACAACCTTCAAAAGCTGCATACCTTATTTCTTCAATAGTTGTGGGTAATTCAATAGAAGTTAACTTTTCACAACCTCTAAATAATCCATTTAGCACAGTTATTCCTGTTAAAGAGAAATTCTCTACAGTCTTTAGGTTCTTGCAATCACAAAAGCTAGCAGCTCCAAAACGCATTTTATTATTTAAGTATCGTGTTGGTAGCTGTATAGTCTTAAGGTTATTACAATCCCTGAATGCAGCTGGAGCTATAGAGTCCCTAAACATTTCAATTTCATAGGTTTCTGCTTCGTTTTTAGGCGGATAGCGAACAAGTGCCAAATTAGTATCATCATATAATGCTCCATTGCCTCTAACAATATATTTTCCATTACCAGAACCAACCATTTTAAATGTCTTCAAATTAGAACAAAGACTAAAGGCATATTCTCCAATAAATTCTACAGATTCAGGAATTGGCATTTCTTCCACCAAAGGACATCCTCCAAATCCACCCTTTCCAATATGTTCCAACTTATTTCCGTCTTCATATACAATTGTGGTAACTTGATTGCATTCTACAAAAGCATAATCCCCTATAAATTTTACATTACGCCCTATTGTAATTTTAGAAATATGGCTCCAAGCAAATGCGGATTCTGTCCAATCACTTGCAACAGAAGGTATATCACAATCTATATAGATTTCCCCTTGAGTCGCATGTCCAAAAGCGCGTTCCCCCATGAATTGAATACTATTAGGAATATTTATATATTCAGAACTGGCACAATCACAAAATGTAGAAATTCCAATATACGTTACAGTATTGGGTATTATAATATTGATTAGTCCAGTTCCATAGAAAGCCCAGTCACTAATTTTTGTGATATTCTTAGGATACGTAATATCAGTCAACTGGCTACATTCTTTAAATGCACGTGCTCCAATCTCTGTCACCTCATTTACAAAAGAAAACGTAACCGTATGTTCACCTTGTGTAGCATAAGTATGTGTACTGGAAACTCCACCAGTACCATCCCCATAATCAATACCAATCAAACGATTGCCTGTACCCGCTATTGGATATGCGTCAATATCATTTGCTATTTTGATGGTCTGATTGGATGAGGTAGTTTTATATGTAGCAGTAAAAGTATAAACAGGAAGCGAAGGAACTACACCTATATAATCTGAAATATAAGTCGATTCACTATCTTCCAGCTTCAATGCAACCTGAACTCCCTGTGTACCTGCAAAGAAAATATCATCCAGATTCTCACCTGAAACCTTCAAACTCAATATGCCATTTTCTGCACTGACAGCCAATACAGGGAACTGTATAAAGTCAATGGCTCTAGTCCTAATACTGGTATATACTCCTTGTACTGATACTACACCGTCATATTCCGCCAATAAATCCGCACTTTCTTTTGGGGAGATTTCAAAGTCCAGTTCTATGTAACTGTCCGCTTTTGAAGTGCCAGCAACGGTTGCCTTGCCATCATCATAACGGGGGATGTATGATACGGACTTAATGCCGTTTACTATTGACAGGGTATTCTTAGGGATTGTCAGTACAGTACCACTTGGAAGGGTAAACTCCACATACCCTTCTTTTTCTTCCACGCTCTCAAAGAAACTGTCACCATCTTTTCCCGCATCTCCAGTTGCCTGTCCCATGTCAGTCCATGTCTCCCCGTTAAACAGAAACCATCTTCCGTTTCTGATTTCAAGTTGTGGGCTTACAGCGTCTTGCCCGTCCTCTCCAGTTGTGGGTATCTTATTTCCTTTCTTATCAGTCAACCACTCCCCATTCACCTTCCAATAATATGTTTCACCGTCTTGGTCTACGGTAATAACAGGGGTAGTACCATCATTGCCTTTATCACCTTGTTCTCCCTTATCCCCTTTTTCACCATGATAGATGGTGATAGGCTCACCTTTGAGGAATGAGATTGTATAGCCTGTTACTTTCTCTCCTTCCTTTATTGGGGTGACTTTGGTAATGCTGTTGTTGTCCTGCAATGCCTGTACCAGTTTTTGTAATGAACTGATATTGCCATTCATCTGTTTACATAAATCTTCCAATGAAGTAACCCTTCCATCCAGTTGGTGGATGCTGTCCCATAAATCATCAGTGTTTGTCTTGCAACTGTAAAATGTAGTAGCGAAAGTTGCAACAATCAAGAGAAAGAATGCTAATCTCTTCATCATAATTAATAAATAATATTGCCACCTCACCCCATAGCGGCTGTAACATATTTAAAAAGAAAGTGTGGAGTAATTAGTCTTTCCGTCAGTTCTTGTACAGATTCCAAACCATATCCCTGTTTTTGTTGGAACCGCATTGGAACCTTCTAACAGGAAGATACTAAACACTTTCATTATAGTATTGTCGTACAGATATTTAATTGACGTGACAAAGATAGAGAATTTTATTTATATTATTATATAGATTGTGTTTATTCTTAACTAACCTCAATTTAGGCTAAATATCAATACAAGTATAAAATCCTTACTTTAGTATCTAAAGGTCAGACAATCATAAATCTACACTTACTTTCTGCAATTGCTGATAATATGTGCTTTGCAAAAAAATAGTCCTGTATAATTAAAGGTAGCAGATGAATTTTACTCCAAATGCTACCTTTATTGATTAATAATAGTGCTTATTCCATTCTTGTAAATGTTACAGTAAAGTTTCCACTATGGCGGTGGTCTGGCTCACCTTCTGGGTCTGTTTGTACATTGTCATATTTATAACGAAGTACCAATTTATCTGATGTCAATACCTCAATTACAGGATTTGCATAGGAATCAAAGTAACCATCACTATTTTCTACAACTAACGTATGACCATTCAAGGTCACATTTTGACTGTTTCCATACTTATTCCACTGTGAACCTGAATAGTAAAATCCCATCACTGAATAATTATTATCTGTTAGCTTCTTGATAACTATCTTCTCACAATCTCCATCTGGATTAAAAGGGTCATAAGAATCGTTCCATTCATCTTTTTCAGTTGCTTCACTGCAAAGTTCCCAGCCTTCACTGCGAACTACCCCCCAAGTTCCTTCTAATTGGTTTACATCTATTTCCTCATCATCATCGCCACAAGCTGCAAAGTTCAAACTCATAATAATGGCTACTACTGCCATACCAATAAATCTTAGTGTCTTCATTTGTTATCTAAATTAAGTTAAGTGATGAAATTGTAGATGAAGGATTCCACCTACAATTTCCTTATTTGTTATTTATTTAGTAAATTCTATAACCGTACCTGTTGCAATTGCTTTACGTTTTCCCCAGAGTAGATAGAATTGATTCTTATATTGCACATTGGTGTTTATAATAGCACGTGCTTCTCCCTTTAAGTTTGCCTTTTTCAGCATATTACTCATTGCAGACTCTCTTAATGATTTCTGAGATAAACCACCAATACCAAGAACATAATTTTGCTTGCTTTCTCCAGAAACAGTTTCTATGACCTTATAATTCTTCTGATTAAGAACGATGGAGGTCTGAATTTGATTCTGATTACTTGTCGCTTCCTGAGAAACGGAGCAGCTTGTTAACATTGCACTAAATGCAATAACACTAATAAATAATACTTTTCTCATGGTTATATAATCTGTTTGGGCTTCTACGTTCCTAATAGAGAGCGTTACTAATTGAGATACAAGTGTGAGGAACACAACATAGAAAGTTGCACACTTCTTTAATAAGATTACTGATTGGTAAATTAGATAGACTGTCTGTTTCTTATATTTTTGTATTTAATGCCAACCTGTTCCCTAGAGTTGGCTACTACATACAAAAGCGTGGGAACTACTGAATATTACTACGTTGAGGCTCTGGACTGCCCTAAGTCAAGTAATAAACAATAGCCCACGCCAAACGATATATAGACTATCCATATAAGATAGGTATATAACATTGACGTGAGCGTTCTTGCTTATTATCCTTGACTTATGAAATTGTCCAGATTTCAACGTAGGATAATATTTTAAACGCTCTTCGTTAACTATGTCCTTTCAGAACTATCTCCATAGAAGTCTGAAATTG
>ERZ837910.2908-NODE-2908-length-19855-cov-4.935101_pt1 | contig 19855 bp, 20 predicted proteins | sample MGYA00519940_ERZ837910 | MGnify/ENA primary metagenome ERZ837910 (study PRJEB31850, sample SAMEA3708825) | human gut metagenome | biome: human gut; feature: human-associated habitat; material: faeces | place: China | collected 2014 ... | reverse complement strand
CGGCACGCACTTTTCTTATGACCAGCTCAGTCCCGGCTGGGGATAATAGTACTCCTGATAGGAGCGCAGCTCGTCCTGACAAACGGGATTGGCAGTCCCTGTGCTGCCCTCCTGGCTCAGCACGCTGTTTTCCACCAGCGCCGCGTATTGAAAGCCATCGGGGCCGTAAACGCTCAGCATCAACCGATTGCCGTAATAGGTGGCCACCGCCAGACTTGTGCCGTTGTAGGCCATGGCATAGCGCTCCTCCACGGTGGCGACGGTATAGGCCTGATAAACCGAACTGTTGGGGTCTGAGGGCACATCCTCCGTGAACAACCAGCCCGTATCCTCCTGATACCAATACGTATCGTCCGGATCGTCCTTCCACATCTCATAGCCATAGGACACGGTATCGCAGACAAATTGCAGGTCGTACCCCTCTGCCGATGGCGTCAGCAGCGCCAGACGGCTGCCGATTATCACGGCGGCAAAGTTGTCTCCCTGCTGCATCGATACCTCCGGATATTCGGTGCGCGTCACCTGAAGCTCCGCCGTACCGCGGTCATTTTCGTCGGGATAATTATAACGGTAGTGGGCAGACTCCGCCGGCTCACGCCACGGGCCGTAATCTTCGTAGATATAGCTGGTCTCGGTATACTCATGGGCCGTCGCTTCGCACAGCTCGATCTTCCGTACCAGATGATAGTCGCCGCTGTCCAGCACCCGCAGCACATAGCGGTCATTCTCCGCCGTTACCAGCAGGATATGGGCGCCGTCGTCACTCTGCCGCAGCAGCATGACCCGCTGCGTTCCGATATCCAGCGGATATACCAGACGGCACTCCGCCACCACCGGGAATCTGCCCCTGACGGTTTCGGGCAGCCCGCTTCTTTCATCCGTCACCTCCTGCATCCGGACAGGCATATACCACAGGCCAAAGCCCTCCGGCGCCCAGTCCGCCTCAGGCTGCACGTCAGCAGGAAAGCCCACCGTCACCAGTACGCCGTCCTCGCTTGCGGCGCAGTAGGGGGTAAAGGCGTTCTGGACATACTGTAGCCCCGAACCGCTGACATAGTTCATCTGTTGTCCCGTTTCCGTACTGTCCACCCGAAACTCCAGCTCAAAAAAGTCGTTCTCCGTCACGGGGATCCGCAGCTTGTCAAAGGGAATATTCACCCAGTCTTCGTAGTAGCCAGGGCTGTTATCGGGAGAAATGCCCTCCGTGATAGACTGCTGGGACAGACGCAGGGGATAGCTGTCGTAATAATCGATGGGATAGAGCCGCTTCATGATGCTTGTACCGCGGCTGTTCTCCCTTCCCTGTCCGCTTGCCGCTTCGTTGAGGATACCGGAAACAATGGGGTCGCGGGTATCTCTCCCGTTCAGCAGGCCGGACACGATCCACCAGTCATTGTATGTCTCTCCCAGCAAGCTATAATAGGGCAGCACCGTCGTAGTATTCCGGTTGCCGGTCACATGGAAGTCTGTGCTATTCACACCGGACGCCGGATCGTATTTCGTGTACCACCGCAGGCAGCTATCCAGCGCGATGCGGTAGTCCACTGTCAGTCCCTGTGCCGTGCTGCTGTCGCCCAGAGAGGTCAGCACCTGCATCTCGATGGGCAGCGCCGTGCGGGAAACACTGCTGTTCAGCGTGACCAACGCGCCCAGCGCCAGCAGCAGCGCCAGCGCCGTTATAAGGATGCGCCGTTTCATGTCACTCCTCCTCGCCGTTCACATCGCACAGCACCCGGCTCACCCGGTCGCTCTGGTACTGATACGTCTCCTTCACGTAGGTCATCAGATCCTTGCCCTGCTCCTCCAGCTCGTCAATGGTGCAGTCACCCACCAGCTTTCCTTTCCGCAGCAGCACCGCGCGGGAGATGAAGCTCTGCACCTCCTCCAGTAGATGGGTGGATAGCAGCACCGTCTCATGCTCCTCCAGAATGCCCAGCAGCACCTTGTAGAAATCCTCCCGGTTGAACACGTCGTTCCCGGCAAAGGGTTCGTCCATCAGAATGTAGTCCGCGCCCTGCGACAGGGCCATCACCACCTCGAACTGGTTCTTCATACCGGCGGAGAAGGCCCTCAGCGGCTTTTCCATGGGCAGCTCAAAGAAGTCCATCAATGCCTGAAACCGCTTTTCATTGAACCGGGGAAAATGGGCCTGATAGAAGTCCCGGTGGGCTTTCGGCGACAGCGCCGGAAAGAAGGAGTGCTCGCAGGTGGCGAAGCTGAGCCGCTCGATGTTCTTTTCGGTGATGGGCGCGCCGTCCAATGTGACGCTGCCCTGATGGGGCAGCAGGCCCAGAATGCACTTCATCAGCGTGGTCTTTCCCGCGCCGTTTTCACCGAACAGGCCCACGATCTGGCCCTGCGGAAGTGTAAAGGACACATCCTCTACCGCTTTCGTGATTCCGTACTTTTTGCTGACGCCTTTCAATTCGATCATATGGCACACCTCCTATTACTGGTAGTAAAAATTGAGTCTGGTTCGATCCAGAGCCTCCAACCGCGCGATATTCTCCGGCGTGGGCAAACATTCCGCTGGGGTCTTGAACCGCCACAGCAGCCAGCACAGCCCCAGCAGCACCGCGCCGCTCAGCAGGATCGTCAGTGCCCAGCACACCGGCGCCGTCCACACCTGCCGCCGCAGCAAGCTGCGGCCATCTGGCAGGCGGCGCATCAGATAGATGCTGCGGCTGCCCTGATAGTAGGAGCTGTACAGCACCGCCGCCGTGGCCAGCGCCACCACCGCCAGCACCGGATACACCAGCAGCGTCCAGACAGCGCACTGGGCAAACGGCGCCATCAGCGCCCGCAGCTCTCCGGGCCACGGCGTATAGGCGGACCACCACAGCTGATCATACGCCTGATAGTATCTGACAAGGAACAGTATGGCGCATACAAAGGCCGGGGCCGTCAGCGACCAGAGGATCCAGCCCTGTACCCGATCCGTCTCCATATTGGGCGGCAGGATTGAGGAAAGCTTCCGTTCAAGCCGCATCCTTGTCACCTCCTATCAGCATGACGAAGGCAGCGCCCGCCACGCCCAGCAGAAGCACCATCAGCAGGGCATTGGCATTTTCGCCCAAGCCGCAGAAGAAGCTGCCGATGGTACCAGCCAGCGCCAGAAGCACCATCACGCTGAAGCTTCCGCGGCGCTGGCGATAGGAGAACAGCACTGTGCTCAACGCCGCCGCCAGCACAGAGGCAATCCCCACGCCCCATGCCGCCACGTCCCGCAAGGGCAGCAGATGGTGCAGAAACGTATCGGTATAGCACAGCAGCAGCATACTCTGCGGGCCATAGGTATACACGAAGTAATCCACCGGCACATCCATCTGAAGGCGCAGATGCATCACGCCGTACAGTACTGCCGCCAGCGCCGCCCAATAGATCACCAACAGCACGGCATGATAAGCCGCCCACAGGAGCACTGCCTGCCGCTCCTTCACCCGCAGCCGCCGGATGGTGTACTCCGTTTTGATGCCGTAGCCGCAGCCGGTCAGGCTCATTACCGCCACGATCGCCGCAAAGCCCGCCGCGCATACCACCGGCGCGCCGCTGCCGCTGACTACGCCCTCCAGCTTGGGATAGGACGCAACCAGCTGCGTCGTCTCTCCCGTTTCCGCACTGACGTAATTTTCATCCAGCACCACCGTTCCTATCGGATAGCGGTACACCAGGAAGCCTGCCGCCAGCGCCGTTATCAGTATGATCGTCAGTATTTTATAGAGGTTCCACCGGGCATACAGCCCGACGGTGGACAAATATCTGTTCATTTGTTCTCCTCCTCCGCGTACAGCTTTTCCACCAGCGCCGCCGCTTCCTTCGCCGTCAGCCCCATACCCTTCATGTTCCGCACCATGCCGCGCAGTTCATTCTCCGTCAGCTCCCGCCGCAGGGCGGCACGTTGCCGCTCCGTGGCGCATACAAAGCTTTTGGCTCCGGCGTGGGACTGCACCAGTCCCTCCTCCTCCAGCAGGCGGTACGCCTTCTGGACGGTATTGGGGTTCACCGTCAGATAGGCCGACAATGCCCGGCGGGAGGGCAGCTCCTCCCCATCGGCGATGATTCCGGATGCCAGCCCCTGTTTGATGTACCGCATGATCTGCAAATAAATGGGCTGTCCCTCCGTCTGGACGAAGCCCTCGAAGTCGATCAACGTTCCCGCCTCCTCTCTCTTCAACCGTACTATATGTATAACACAGTTTCTAACTGTATTATATGCATAGCACAGTTCGTTTGTCAAGCTTATTCTTGCGGAATTTTACTTAGATTTTACAAAACAGCACCTGAGGATTTGACAATCCCCTGCTATGCTGATACTGGACGTAAAATGATCGTAAGAAAAATGTGAAACATGGATTGAGGAGAATTTGCAACATGGATATTTTTAAGGTACTGACCATGATTGGCGGCCTGTGCCTGTTCCTGTTCGGCATGAACCTGATGGGACAGGCTCTGGAGCGCCGTGCCGGCGGCAAGCTGCGGACGCTGCTGGATAAAATGACCAGCAACGTATTCGCCGGATTCCTGACGGGTCTTGGCATCACCGCCATCATTCAAAGCTCGTCGGCCACCACCGTGATGGTGGTAGGCTTCGTCAACTCCGGATTGATGACGCTGCGGCAGGCCATCAACGTCATCATGGGCGCCAACGTGGGCACCACCGTCACCGCGTGGCTGCTGAGTCTGGCAGGCATCGACAGCGGCAACATGTGGATCAAGCTGCTGAAGCCCACCTCCTTTACTCCTGTGCTGGCGCTGATCGGTATCATCTTCTATATGTTCTGCAAGGACACCAAAAAGAAGGACACCGGCATGATCCTGCTGGGCTTCGCCACGCTGATGTTCGGCATGGACACCATGAGCGGCGCGGTGGCGGGCTTGAAGGATGTCCCCGGCTTTGCCGAACTGTTCATCATGTTCAAGAACCCCATTCTGGGCGTGCTGGTGGGCGCGGTGCTGACGGGTATTATCCAGTCCAGCTCCGCTTCCGTAGGTATTTTGCAGGCGCTGGCTCTGACCGGACAGGTCAGCTATGCCGCCGCCATCCCCATTATTATGGGCCAGAATATCGGCACCACTGTTACGGCGCTGCTGTCCTCCGTGGGCACCAGCAAAAACGCCAAGCGGGCCGCCGTGGTGCATCTGATGTTCAATGTCATCGGCGTGGTGGTGCTGCTGACGGTGTTCTGCATCGTCAAGGCCATCTTTGCCCCGGCGATCCTGAACGAATCCGCCACTATGTACGGCATTGCCATCGCCCACTCCTTGTTCAACATTCTGTGTACCGCCATGCTGCTGCCCTGCGGCAGCATGCTGGAAAAGCTGGCCATCCGTCTGGTGCCCGACGCAGCACAGGAGGAAAAGGCCGTGGAGCTGGACGAGCGTCTGCTGGCCACCCCCTCTCTGGCGCTGCAGCAGTGCCGCACGGTAGCCAACGATATGGCCGTCTGCGCTGTGCGGTCTCTTGAAAACGCGCTGACCGCTTTCGATCAGTACACGCCGGAACTGGCGGAAAGCGTCCGTAAGGACGAGGATCGCTGCGACCACTATGAGGACGTGATCGGCACCTATCTGGTGAAGCTGAGCGCCCAGAAAATGGGCGAAAAGGAAAGCGAGGAGGCCACCGAGCTGCTGAAATCCATCGGCGATTGGGAGCGTGTTTCCGACCATGCCGTGAACGTGCTGGAATCGGCGGAAGAGCTGCGGGAGAAGGGCCTTGCCTTCAGCGGCAGCGCCCAGTCGGAGCTTGCCACGCTGTCCGACGCCGTGCGCGAGATCCTGACGCTGGCGCAGACCTCCTTTATCCAGCAGGACGTTTCCTCCGCCCTGCAGGTAGAGCCGCTGGAGCAAGTCATTGACGCGCTGAAGGAGAAAATGCGCACCCGTCACATTCTGCGGATGCAGCAGGGTCAGTGCAGCATCGAGGCCGGCTTCGTCTGGTCCGACCTGCTGACGGATCTGGAGCGCACCTCCGACCACTGCTCCAATATCGCCGGGTGTGTCATCGACGCCGCCCAGCATAACCTGAACCTTCACGAAACGCTGCATGCCATCCGCCACAGCGACGAAAACTTCCAACGCCGCTTCCGTTCCTATCTGGAAGCCTATTCCTTACCTACTCTCCCATCCATGTAAACGTGAAACGCCCTGCGCCTTTCGGCGGCAGGGCGTTTCACGTTATTCACTTACAGAAAGCCCCGGATGTCCACCGCAAGGCGTTCCTCCAGCGCGATCAGCCGCTTGGTGATATTCTTGGACGTCTCGTCCGCCGCCTTGTACTGGTTCAGATACTGGCTCAGGGACTTAACGCCCATATTGCAGCCATCCGTAATGAGATCGGCGATGGTCTGGTCAGAGTCGTCCATTCCCAGCTTCATGCCGGTTTTCATGTGGGACATGCCCTGCGCGATGGGGTTGGGGTTCTTCCCCTCGTCGCCGTACTTATCCAGCAGCGCCTGGATCTCCGCTTTCAGCTTGTCGTGCTCCGTCGCACAGTCCGTCAGGCTGCGGCGAAAGCGCTTGTCCGCCACACGATCCACCACGTCCTCAATGGCAGATACGCCCATTTTGATGCCCGCGTCACACTCCCGCAGCAGACGAATGGTATCGGGTTCCACCATCGGTCATCCCTCCTTTGTTCAGATGACCGTAGTGTGCCCCGCGCTGCGTCGTTTTACACGCACCTCTACGCCGCGAAAACGAAAGTTGCCGCGTCTCTTACCTGTCATAGACCTTGTTCCAGTCCTTCTGCTCCTGCCAGCCGATATCGGCCGCGTCCACACCCTGTTCCGCGCAGGCTGCGGCAAGCTCCGTCTCCGTATAGGGGCCGCTGACGGTGCCGGAATCCAGCGCCACCATATAGTAGGCCATGTCGCCCTTGTCCTTCTCCGCACGCTGCTGCACATAGATGGTATTCTCGTCCCATGCCACGGCGTACACATAGCCCTCCACCACCGGCTCGGCAGTCAGGCCGTCCGCATCCACGCGAACCAGCGGGATCTTCCGGCTGTTGATCCGCCACACGGCGTAGTCCCCCGGCAGCTCCTCATATTTCCAGTCTCCCGCCCCGGCGCAGGCCGTCAGCGCCAGCACCAACGCCAGCAGACACACGATACCCGTCAGTTTTTTCATGATGCATCACCTCTCCCCTATTATAACACACGGCAGCACTAATTGCCAAGGGCAAACAGCGGTGTAAAAAACGCTCTGCGGGATTACCCGCAGAGCGTTTTTGTTTATTCCTCCGGCGTTTCCTCCGCCTTGGCGGCTTCCCGTGCCGCCACAATGTTGACGTACAGCTCCTCCGGCTTGTGAGGCTTCACCCACAGGTTCCACACCAGCAGGAACGCCGATACCAGCACCATCACCGCCGACAGCGCCTGAGACACCCGGATGGGTGCGCCGCCGATGGTCCAGTCGAACAGGTACAGGCTGTCAGTCCGCAAACCCTCGATCCAGAAGCGGCCCAGACCGTACCACAGGAAGTAGCACAGGGTATTCTCGCCGTCAAACCTCCGGTGCTTCGCCACGATCAGGACGATCAGCAGCAGGCCCACCAGATTCCACAGGCTTTCGTACAGGAAGGTGGGGTGCACCTCGATCAGCTCTCCGGTTTTCAGCGTCAGCTGCATACGGCAGAAAACGGTAGTCTCCGTGCCGAAGGCCTCGCGGTTCATGAAGTTGCCCCAGCGACCCACGATCTGGCCGATCAGCAGCCCCATCACCACCAGATCGGTCAGGGCGCACAGCTTGAAGCCCTTGCGTTTTGCCATGATGACCGCCAGGATCACCACCGCAATGACCGCGCCGTAGATGGCAAGGCCGCCATCCCAGATGGCCACCGCCTTGCCCCAGTTGAATTTCCCGTCGGCGTCCCGGAACAGGTCAAGATAGAAGATCACATAGTACAGTCGTGCTCCGATGATACCGCAGGGAATGCCCCACAGGATGCAGTCCATCAGGTCATCCTCGCCGATGCCGTAGTGCTTCCGCTGACGCAGACAGAACGCCACCGCCAGCAGCAGGCCGCAGGCAATAATGATGCCGTACCAGTAGATACCGTGGCCGATGTTGATGGCCTTGGAGGACGCGGTAAACGCCCAATCACCGAACAGCCCCGGAAAGCGGATGGGACTGTCTGTCATGATCATGCCGTTCGTAAAAGATCACTCCTTTGCTTCGCCGAGAGGCTCGATAATGGACACGGCGCAGCGCTCCTCCACCAGATTCTCCCGGATGAAGTCCAGCACATCGTCTGCGCTGATACTGTCGTAGATCTCCGGGAAACGGTAGGGATCATAGTCGTGGAATTTGCCCTCCGCCATGGACACGGCGATGCCCTCGAAGCTGTTGAGAGCCTTCAGCGCCGTGCCGAAGTTGGCGTTGCGCAGCCGCAGGTAATAGGCCGGGTCGATGCCCTCCTTCACCATGCGCTGGGCCTCGTCCAGCACCGCCTTCACCACGGCGTTGGGATCGTTGCTGTCGCCGCCCAGATAGACGTAAGCCACGCCGGGCAGAATATCATAGCTGCACCCGAAGGAGCCGTTGATCAGCCCCTGACTGTACAGCCGGGCATACAGAGGACTGGACTCGCCCGCCAGCACGTCGATAGCCAGCTCACCCAACGCCGTGCTGCGTGCCTGCTCCTCGCCGCCGTGCTGGGGCGGACACTTGAAGCCCGCCATAAACGTAGGCATGGCGATCTCCATACGACCCCGTGTCTCCTTCTGACAGGGTGTCAGGGGCTCCTCCACACCATAATCACGGGGGATCAGCGGGCCGCTGGTCTTGGGAAGGACTTCCTCCGCCAGACGCAGCACTTCGTCGCCGTCCACGTCGCCCACCACCACAAGACACATATTGGCGGGGGTATAGAAGGCCTTGTGGCAGTCGTACAGGGTCTGTGCCGTGATCTGGCGGATGCTCTCCACGCTGCCGGCAATGGGGGTGCGGGCGGGACTGTGGTGATACAGGCCCTGCATCAGCTGCTTATAGCACTGCCATTCCGGGTTATCCTCGATCATGCCGATCTCCTGACCGATGATACCTTGCTCCTTCTCCACCGACTCGTCGGTAAAGTAGGGAACGGACACAAAGGACAGCAGGATCTTCAGGTTCTCATAGAACTGTTCGGTAGAGCTGAAATAGTAGCAGGTAATGGCGTTGGAGGTAAAGGCGTTGGGCTCCGCGCCGTTTTTCGCCAGCTCCTGCAGGGCGTTGCCCTCGGCGGTATCAAACATTTTATGCTCCAGATAGTGGGCGATACCGGCGGGAGTGTCCAGCCACTGGCCGTCCAGCTGGAACTTCATGTCCATGCCGCCATAGCGGGTGGCAAACAGGGCGTATTTCCGCTGGAAGTCCTTTTTGGGCACGATGCAGACCGGCAGTCCGTTGGGCAGCGTCTCCCACCGGGCGGTCTCGCCAATACGGGTATAATTGGTCAGCATGTGGCCGCCTCCTTTCCCTTCAGGAAGAATACCGTGTCAAGCTGGCAGCTCTGAGCCGCCTTCCGGATGCGCTCCGGCGTCACCTGATGCAGCGCCGCCATCAGATCCTCCGGCGTGTCCTCCGCGCCGATGGCGGTCTGGCCCAGACAATAGTTCTCCAGAGCGCCCTGCGAATCGGACAGTGAGGTCAGGGACGAGCACATGGTGGCCAGTGCGCCCTGCAATTCCCAGTCCTCCCACTGGCCCTGCTTCACCAGCTCCAGCTGATGCAGGATCTCGTCGTGTGCCTTCTGGAAGTCCTTCGTCTCGATACCGGAGGAGACCGTCATGATCCCCTTGGAGCGGGCGTAGCTGGAGGACGCGTAGTAGCACAGCGACATCTTCTCCCGCACGTTCAGGAAAAGCTTGGCGTTGCTGGTGCCGCCGAAGATCAGGTTCGCCATGATCATGGCGGGCACATCGTCGGTGCCGCAGCGCCAGCCCATGGACAGCTTGCCCTGGGTCACGTCCATCTCCTCGGTAAGATAGCGGGGCTGCTCCGGCGCGGCGATGCGGCGGATGGGCTCACCCTCCGTCACCACGCCGCGGGGCAGCGCGGCAAACGCACGGCACAACGCGCCCTGCACCCGCTCCTGCTTTGCGCTGCCGCAGTAGAACATCTCCACGCGGCTGGTGGCCAGCAGCTCACGGTAGTGGTTGAACAGCTTGTGATTGTTGATCTTCGCGGCGGATTCCTCGTCGCCCAGACGCAGCACGCCGTAAGGCTCTCCGGCGCACATCTCCTGCATCAGCCGCACGTCGGCCCAATCCTGCTTGTCGTTGCGGATGGCCCGGATGGCGTCGATCAGATTCTGCTTTTCGCTGTCCACATACTCCGCCAGAAAGCGGCCGTTGCGGGTCACGGGATCAAGAAACAGCTCGCCCAGCAGGTCGGACACCGGCTCCAGCAACTTTTCTCCCGCCGGGGCAAAGGCGTCATCGATCACGGAAGCCACAAAGCCGATGCACTGGCGTTCGCCCTTCTTGCGAACGGTATAATCGATCTGCGCGCCGTACAGGGTGTCCAGCGCGGCGGACAGGCTCTCCATATCCGGGCAGCGCATGGTGCCGCGGCGCAGCACCGCCGGAAGCAACGCGTTGGCAGAGGCCGTCTCCTTGCTCAGCGGCGTCACCAGATGGGCGCTGAGAACGCTTGTTTTGAATTTACTGGCAGGCAGATATGTCAGGAAAACATTCTGCATAATTTCTGTTCTTCGCTCGTACACAGTAAACCTCCCAATACATATATGAATACAGGATATAGTATACACCAGTTTTCCCGGAAAGAAAAGAGGAAAATCCCATATCAACGATAGTTGACGGGCGGTGGGAACCGGGCTATAATGCAGAATAGGAGATTTTTCTTTGAGAGGAGATGCTTTGTCATGACCGCAGCACAGCGCCGTAGCGCCATTTACGACCAGTTGACCGCCGCTCAGACGCCTATCAGCGCCACCGCGCTGGCCCGGCAGTTTTCCGTCACCCGGCAGGTGGTGGTGGGCGATATCGCCCTGCTGCGGGCCGAGGGACACAGCATCACCGCCACGCCCCGGGGCTATATGATCCCCGCCGAGACGGGGCTGCGCCGCACCATCGCCTGTCACCACAGCGGCGAGGACACGCAAAAGGAGCTGTTCGCCATGGTGGACTGCGGCTGCACGGTGGTGGACGTGATCGTGGAGCACCCGGTGTACGGCCAGCTGACCGCGCCGCTGGCTCTGTCCAGCCGATACGATGTGGAGCAGTTCATCCATCGGATGAAGACCTCCCACGCCCAGCCCATCAGCGCATTGACCGGCGGCGTACATCTGCACACCCTCTCCTGCCCCAGCGAGGCGGTATTCGCCCACCTGAAGGAAACGCTGGCCGACATGGGCATGCTGTACGACGCCAACTGAAAAACACCGCTATTGACAAATCCCATAACTTGTTTATAATGGAGTAGACATGTGTCTTGACACATGTCTACTCCATTAGATTTTTCGGGATTATGAGGTACATACTATGGAAAAAGTCCGGGCATTTCTGGCGCGGAAGAACATCACCTTCTCCGCCAAGCGCTATTTTATCGACGCCATGTCCGCCATGGCGCAGGGCCTGTTCTGCACGCTGCTGGTGGGCACCATTCTGGACACCATCGGCAAGCAGTTCGGCATCGGCTTTCTGACTGACACATTTCTGACCATCAAGCAGGGTGACGTGACCTTCTATTACACCATCGGCGGTTTCTGCTCGCTGATGGTAGGCCCGGCCATGGCCGTGGCCATCGGTAAGGCTCTGGAGGCCCCTCCGCTGGTGCTGTTCTCCCTCATCACCGTGGGCTTTGCCACCAATGTTCTGGGCGGAACGGGCGGCCCGCTGGCCGTGTTCTTTGTGGCGATTCTGGCCGCCGAGGTGGGCAAGGCCATCAGCAAGGAGACCAAGATCGACATTCTGGTGACGCCCATCGTCACCATTCTGGCCGGCATCGGCTTTGCGGCGCTGGTGGCGCGGCCTATCGGCACAGCAGCTACCTCCGTTGGTGACGCCATCAAGTGGGCCACCGAGCTGCAGCCCTTCTTCATGGGTATTCTGGTGTCCGTCATCATCGGCGTGGCGCTGACGCTGCCCATCTCCTCCGCCGCCATCTGCGCCAGTCTGGGACTGACGGGTCTGGCGGGCGGCGCTGCCGTAGCGGGCTGCTGCGCCCAGATGGTAGGATTCGCCGTCATGAGCTTTCGGGAGAACCGCTGGGGCGGTCTGGTGGCCCAGGGCATCGGCACCAGTATGCTGCAAATGGGCAACATCGTCCGCAATGTCCGCATCTGGATCCCCCCTACGCTGGCCTCCGCCGTTATCGGCCCCATCGCCACGTGTTTGTTCAAGCTGCAAATGAACGGCTCGCCGGTGTCCTCCGGTATGGGCACCTGCGGCTTCGTGGGACAGATCGGCGTGTACACCGGCTGGCTTAATGACATCGCCAGCGGCACGAAGGCCGCCATCACCGGCTTTGACTGGATGGGTCTGATCCTGATTTCCTTCGTTCTGCCCGCCGTGCTGACGTGGCTGTTCGCCATCCCCCTGCGGAACTGGGGCTGGATCAAAGACGGCGACCTGAAGCTGGATCTGTAAGGCAGGATAAACCATTTGACAAACTGCGGCCCATTGCCTATAATGGCAATAGAATTGAATCTGGTTGAGTGCCCCGTCCGCCGCAAAAAAGGCGACAGGGAGAATAGAAAATCGGGTGCAAATCCCGAACGGTGCCGCCGCTGTAATCGCGTAGGTATCACACAGGCGAAAGTCGGCCATCGGGCAGCCGAGAAGGCGTGTGATGCTGTGGATGCGTAAGTCAGAAGACCTGCTCAACATGTTCGCCGCACGGTACGCAGCATACCGCAGGCGGCAATCAACACGGAAAAACGGCCGTGGCAATGAAGCTTCATTGCCACGGCTTTTCTCTGCCCATTCCACCACGAAAGGAGGCCCGCATCATGTCCGATACCTTTTCCCGCTATCATCCGGTGGTGAATTTTCTGTTTTTCGCGCTGGTGCTGGTGTTCTCCATGGTGCTGATGCACCCGGTGTGCCTGCTGATCTCCCTGTTGGGCGCGGTGCTGTACGTCATTCAGCTCAACGGCCGCAAGGGTCTGCGGCTCAGCCTGAGGATCGCCCTGCCGGTGATGCTGCTGGCGGCCCTGGTGAACCCCGCCTTCAACCACGCGGGCATGACCATTCTGACCTATCTCCCCACCGGCAATCCCCTGACGCTGGAGAGCATCCTGTACGGCCTTGCGGCGGGATGCATGCTGTGCGCCGTGCTGCTGTGGTTCGTGTGCTACAACCGCGTTCTCACCTCTGATAAGTTTGTCTACCTCTTTGGCCGGGTGATTCCCGCCCTGTCGCTGGTGCTCAGCATGACGCTGCGGTTCGTCCCCCGGTTCAAACAGCAGATGGACACCGTGCGGCAGGCACAGTTCTGCATCGGGCGGGACGCCAGCAGCGGCAGCGTGCGGCAGCGGGCGAGGAAGGCCGTTACCATCTTCTCCATCATGGTGACTTGGGCTCTGGAAAACGCCATCGAGACCGCCGACAGCATGAAAAGCCGGGGCTACGGCCTGAAGGGCCGCACCGCCTTCTCCATCTTCCGCATAGAGGAGCGGGATCGCTATGCCCTGCTGTGGCTGGGCTTCTGCGGCGTGTATCTCACCTGCGGTGCTATGGCCGGAGGACTGAAATGGTGGTACTTCCCGGCGCTGACGGGCGTGCTGGCCCAGCCGGTGACCACCAGCTTTTATCTGGTGTATCTGGCCTTGTGTCTGACGCCGGTGATCTTGGGCAGAAGGGAGGCGCGGATGTGGCGCTGTTCACCATTGAAAACCTGACATTTTCCTACCCGGAGCAGACCGTCCGTGCCATCGACGACCTGACGCTGACGGTGCCGGAGGGCGCGTTCGTGGTGCTGTGCGGCCCCTCCGGCTGCGGCAAGTCCACGCTGCTGCGGCAGTTGAAGCCTGCGCTGGCCCCTCACGGCGTCCGGTCGGGCCGCATCCTGTTCCGGGATACGCCGCTGGAGGACGTGGACGCGCGGACACAGGCCGCCCGCATCGGCTTTGTGCAGCAGTCTCCGGAGAACCAGATCGTCACTGACAAGGTGTGGCACGAGCTGGCTTTCGGGCTGGAGAGCTTGGGCGAGGACACCCCCACCATCCGCCGCCGCGTGGCGGAGATGGCGTCGTTTTTCGGCATCGAGGGGTGGTTTCATAAGGACGTGACGGAGCTGTCCGGCGGCCAGAAGCAGCTTTTGAATCTGGCATCCGTCATGGCCATGCAGCCGGACGTGCTGATCCTGGACGAGCCCACCAGCCAGCTTGACCCCATCGCCGCGTCGGACTTTCTGGCGGTGCTGGGCAAGATCAACCGTGAGTTGGGCACCACCGTCCTGCTGACGGAGCACCGCTTAGAAGAAGCCTTCCCCCTGGCCACCACCGTGGCGGTGATGGACGGTGGGCGGCTGCTGTGTACCGGAACGCCCGCGGAGGTGGGCCAGCGACTCAAGGTCATAGGACACCGGATGTTTCTCGCCATGCCCGCCGCCATGCGCATCTGGGCGGCGGTGGAGTCCGACGCGCCCTGCCCCGTCACCGTGCGGGAGGGTCGGGATTTCCTACAGGAGTTTGCATCCCACAAGCCCCTGCTGCCGCTGACCGAGGAGCCGAAGCAGCCCAAGCGTGAGCCGGTCATCACCGTAGAGGGCGCGTGGTTCCGCTATGAGGAAAACAGCCCCGACGTGGTAAAGGGTCTTGACCTAACGCTGGGCCAGGGCGAGTTTCTGGCGCTGCTGGGCGGCAACGGTGCGGGCAAGAGCACCACATTGAAGCTGCTCTCCGGGCTGAAAAAGCCCTATCGGGGCGATATTGTGGTGTCCGGCACGTTGGGCATGCTGCCCCAGAATCCCCAGACCTTATTTGTGAAGAAAACCGTCCGCGAGGACTTGTTTGAAATTTTCTCCGGCAGCAAGCTGCCTAAACGGCAACAGGAGGAGCGGGTGGCCCGGATGGTGCAGCTGTGCCGTCTGGACACGCTGCTGGATCGCCATCCCTACGACCTCTCCGGCGGCGAGCAGCAGCGGGCCGCGCTGGCCAAGGTGCTGCTTTTGCAGCCGGAAATTCTGCTGCTGGATGAGCCTACCAAGGGCCTTGACGCGGAGTTCAAGCAGCTGTTCGCAGAAATTCTCCGCGCCTTGCTGGCACAGGGCGTCTCCCTGCTGATGGTGAGCCACGACGTGGAATTCTGCGCCCGGTACGCTCACCGCTGCGCGTTGTTCTTCGACGGCAGCATCGTGACAGAAGCATCTCCCCGTGCCTTCTTCAGCGGCAACAGCTTCTACACCACCGCCGCCAACCGCATCGCCCGGCCTCTGGAGCCCCAGGCGGTAACGGCGGAGGACGTGATGACCGTCTGCGGCGGCCACGTGCCGCCCATGCCGGAGCTTCCGCTGGAGGCCCCGCCCTTGCCGGAACCGGAAGAGGAAACGCCGGACTGGAAACCGAAAAAGCTGCCCCTGTGGCGCAAGGCGCTGGCAGCGGTCAGCGGTGCTGGCGCAATTGCCATCTTCCTGTACGCCGCCAACAGCACAGACCTTTCCAGAGCCGTCACCGCAAGCGGCCTGACGGCATTGGGTGAAAAGCAGTTGGGGCTGTATGCCCTGTTCTGCGTCCTGCTGCTGGTGCTGGCGCTGGCCATCGGGCGGCGCTCCCAGCCGCCGGTGATGGCGCAGATGCCGGTGGAAAAGCGGAAGCTGCCCAAGCGCACTGTGGCTATGGCGGTGTCCGCCCTACTGCTGATCCCGGTGACGCTGTTCATCGGTGTGTTCTATCTCCAGCGGCAGCAATACGCCATCGTGTCGGTGCTGGTGCTTTTTGAGTGCATGCTGCCCTTCTTTCTGGTGTTTGAGGGCCGCAAGCCCCAAGCCCGCGAGCTGGTGGTCATCGCCGTGCTGTGCGCCATCTCCGTGGCGGGCCGGGCCGCCTTCTTCATGCTGCCCCAGTTCAAGCCGGTGATGGCCATGACCATCATCTCCGGCGTAGCCCTGGGCGGCGAGAGCGGTTTCCTGGTGGGCGCACTGTCCATGCTGGTGTCCAACATGTTCTTTTCCCAAGGCCCGTGGACACCGTGGCAGATGTTCTGCATGGGCATCATCGGCTTTCTGGCAGGCGTGCTGTTCCGCAAAGGACTGCTGCGCCGCACACGGGGCAGCCTGTGCGTGTTCGGCGTGTTCAGCGCCATCGTGATCTACGGCGGCATCATGAACCCCGCGTCGGTGCTGATGTGGGCCAATACGGAAACGCTGACGTGGAAGGTGCTACTGACCTACTACGTCACCGGCTTCCCGCTGGACTGCGTCCACGCCGCCGCCACAGCCTTCTTCTTGTGGATCGCGGCGGAGCCCCTACTGGAAAAGCTGGATCGCATCAAGCGGAAATATGGTTTAATGGAATAAAAAATTGGCGGTCTGACGGACCGCCAATTTTTTACTTGTTTCTGCCTACCATCCGGTCGGCCAGCTCCCACAGGAACATGTGATCCGACCAGTTGGCCACGGCGGCCTTGGCGCTCTCCGTGCAGCGCTCCACCTCCTGAGCGCAGCCGTCCAGCCCCAGTACATCTACGAACGTGACCTTGCCCTCCTCCTTGTCGGAGCCAATAGGCTTGCCGAACACGGCGGCGGCGCCCACCACATCCAGCATGTCGTCCCGGATCTGGAACGCCTTGCCGATGCCGTCAGCGTAGGCCAATGCCTGAGAGCGCATGCCCTGATTCATCTTGGCCGCCACGCAGCCCAGCTCCGCCGCGCCGGAGATTATCACGCCGGTTTTCAGGCGGTTCAGCTGGGTCAGCCCCTCGGCGGTGTCCACGTTGTACACCGTGTCCAGCACCTGACCGCCCACCATGCCGTCCGCACCGCAGGCCTTCACCAGCACCCGCAGCGCCTCCAGCTTGGTGTCGGCAGGCAGCATGGGCGCTTCCAGAATCAGCCGGAACGCCTCCGGCTGCAAGGCGTCACCCGCCAGAACCGCCAGCGTTTCACCGTAGGCCTTGTGACAGGTGGGCTTGCCCCGGCGCAGATCGTCGTCGTCCATGCAGGGCAGATCGTCATGGATCAGGCTGTAGTTATGCACCAGCTCCAGCGCACAGGCAAAGGGCAGCGCCAGATGCCAGTCGATGCCGCCCAGACGGGCGAACTCCAGCGTCAGCACCGGGCGGATGCGCTTTCCGCCGCCTAAAATGGCATACCGCATGGCCTCGTACAGCTTGCCGTAGGCCACTTTTCCGGTAAACAGGCCGTTCAGATACTTCTCGATGGCCTGCTGATATTCCTGGTATCTCGCTTCGTATTCCATATTATTCCTCGCTTAAAAAATCGTTTTCCACCGGCGCACCATCGGGGCCCTTCATCAGCTTGACCACCTGCTGCTCCGCCTTATCCAGTTCTGTCCGGCACTGGGCGATGAGCTTCGTGCCCTCCTCAAACAGCTTCAGAGAATCGCTGAGCGGGGCGTCGCCCTTTTCCAGTTTGCCCACAATCTCCTCCAAACGCGCCATATTTTCCTCAAAAGTTTTTTTCGCCGCCATATGTCAGTCCTCCTTACGGTCAACGGTGCAGTCCAAGGCGCCCTGCCCCAGCCGCACGTGTATCCTGTCGCCTTCCTGTACCTGCTGGCTCGTCCGCAGCACCGTGCCGTCCGCCGCCTGGGCCATGGCATAGCCCCGGCCCAGCACCTTCAGCGGACTGAGGGCGTCCAGCGACGCCGCCAGCGTAGCAAACCGCTGCTGCCGCCGGCTCAGCTGCCGGTGGGCTGTCAGACCCATACGCTGCTGCACGCTGTCCAACTGCATCCGCCGGTCGTCCACAAAGGCCATGGGGTCGGTCAGCACCCGCTTGGACGCCAGCGTTTTCCACTGGGCGTCCGCCTTTTCCAACGTGTTCAGCGCGCCCTGCGCCATGGCGCGGCCCGCGCTGTCCAGCCGCTTCCACAGCTCCGCCTGATCCGGCACGGCGATCTCCGCCGCGTTGGAGGGCGTGGACGCACGGCGATCCGCCACAAAATCAGAGATGGTCACATCCGGCTCGTGCCCCACGGCGGAGATCACCGGGATCTCCGAGGCATAGATGGCCCTGGCCACCCGCTCGTCATTGAAGGCCCACAGATCCTCGATAGAGCCGCCGCCCCGGCCTACGATCAGCACATCCGCCAGCTGCCAGCGGTTGGCGTAGCGGATAGCGCCCACAATCTCCGGCGGCGCCTCCACCCCCTGCACCCGTACCGGCAGCAGCAGCACCTTGACGATGGGATACCGCCGCCGCAGAATGCGGATCATATCGTGTACCGCCGCGCCTGCCGACGAGGTGACGATGGCGATGCGCCGGGGGTACAGCGGCAGCGCCTTCTTGTGGGCGGGGTCGAACAGCCCCTCCCGGTTCAGCTTGTCCTTTAACTGCTCGAAGGCCACGTACAGATCGCCGATACCGTCCGCCGACAGCGACGTGCAGTACAGCTGATACGCGCCGTCGCGGGGATAGACGCTGATACGTCCTCCGGCAATGACCTGCATGCCGCTCTCCGGGCGAAACCGCAGCCGCCCCGCACTGCTCCGGAACATGACGCAGCGGATGGCGCTCTCGCCATCCTTCAGGGTAAAGTAGTGGTGTCCGGAGGGATAGACCTTGTAGTTGGACAGCTCACCCCGGATCAGCAGGTCGCCCAGCTGGGGCACGCCATCGATGATGCTTTTGATGTATTGGTTGACTTCCGTCACGCTGAAAACATGCTGTTCCATGTGCGCTCCTCTACGAAAAAGGGCAGGGTCTCCGCCCTGCCCTTCTGTGTTTACTCCTTGACCTCCTGCCGCGCGAAGCTGCCCAGAATGCCGTTGACGAACTTGGCCGTCTCCGGCTCGTCATACTTGCGGGTCAGCTCCACTGCCTCGTTGATGGCGACGCCGTGGGGGATATCCGGCATGTACATGATCTCATACATGGCCAGCCGCATAATGGCGGAGGCCACCAGCGAGATACGCTCGAACCGCCAGCCCTTGGCGTACTTTTCGATATACGTATCCAGTTCGGCGGCATGCTCCGCCACACCAGAAACCAGACGGCGGATGTATTCCTCCTGCTTAGCGTTGGGACGCTGGGCGTACAGCTCACATTCCGGCGCCAGCTCGGCAAATTTCTCCTCCGACAGATACTGGTTCAGGAATTCCCCGATGGGAAGGTCGGTAAAGCTCAGTTCAAACGCCAGATGCATGGCGATCTCACGGGCGGTATTGCGTGTCATATTCTTCTCTCTCTTTTTCGTTTAGTTGAAGCTGATGCCGCCCACGTGGACGTTCACGGCGGATACCGGATAGCCGGTGGTGCTCTCCAGCGCCTGATACACGGCATTCTGCGCCTTCTTGGCCACCTCGCCGATGGTGCAGCCGTAGCGCACCATGATAAATACGTACACCACGATAGCCTCGCCGTCCATTTCCACACGGACGCCCTTGGCCGTCATCTTCTTGCCGCCCATGAAATCCGACACATTGGCGCCCATCAGGCCCGTCACGTCCGGCACCTCCTGCACGGCGGCAGAGGCGATGGAGGCCACCACCTCCTCGGAGATCTGGATGGTGCCCAGCTCCTCCTGATGGGTCATATATTCTTTATTTTCAGGCATAGCGTTTCTATCTCCTTGCAATAAAACTCATTCGTAATGTTCAGTATACCATTTCCCGCCGGAAATTACAACCATAATTTGCGGCGGGAAAAGATGTTTTTGATGTGATGCAGCCAAAAGCCTCCCTCTGACGAGGGAGGTGGCTCGGCGTAAGCCGAGACGGAGGGAGAG
>ERZ837910.2901-NODE-2901-length-19865-cov-4.235588_pt1 | contig 19865 bp, 20 predicted proteins | sample MGYA00519940_ERZ837910 | MGnify/ENA primary metagenome ERZ837910 (study PRJEB31850, sample SAMEA3708825) | human gut metagenome | biome: human gut; feature: human-associated habitat; material: faeces | place: China | collected 2014 ... | reverse complement strand
CCGGCGGTGTTGCGGTCATCAAGGTCGGCGCTGCGACCGAGACCGAGATGAAGGAGCAGAAGCTCCGCATCGAGGACGCGCTGAACGCTACCCGTGCAGCCGTTGAGGAAGGCATCGTAGCAGGCGGCGGCGTTGCATATGTAAACGCTATCGCAGCTGTTGAGGCTCTGGCAGCAGAGGCAGCCGGCGACGAGAAGACCGGCATGCAGATTGTCGCACGCGGTCTGGAAGCTCCGATGAAGCAGATCGCTGCAAACGCCGGCATCGAGGGCGCTGTTGTTCTCGACAAGGTCAAGAATTCCGACAAGGTCGGCTACGGCTTCGACGCTGCAACCGAGACCTACGGCGACATGATTGCAAACGGCATCGTTGACCCGACCAAGGTAAACCGTTCTGCACTCCAGAACGCAGCATCTGTTGCTTCTATGGTCCTGACCACTGAGAGCCTGATCGCTGACAAGAAGGAACCTGTTGCTCCGGCTCCGGCAGCTCCGGACATGGGCGGCATGTACTAAGCCGTTCCGCACAGATAAACGAAAAATGTGCGTAATGCACCGTAAAACCGCATAAATAAAGCAGGACCGAATGCAGAAATACGCATCCGGTCCTATTTTTGCGCACAAGAAAAGGCTGACCGCTTATTTTTCGGTCAGCCTTAAATTTTACGTTTCGTTTTTGTTCAGCTTGAAGTGGTTCCGGCGATACTCAAGCATTCCCTCATCGCGCATACGGCTCAGCTCCTTGGACAGGGCGCTGCGATCGAGATTGAGGTAGTCTGCGAGCTGCTGGCGGTTGAAGGGAATATCGAACTCGTACCGACCCTGTCGTGCGGCCTCGCCGGAAAGGTAAGTCAGCAGCCTGCCACGCACATTTTTGGCCGATGTACAGAAAATACGGGTCGACAGCGTCAGATTTTTCTGCGCGGTAAGCAGAAGAATGCGCTGCATCAGCTTGCCGTGCCAGCTTTCAGCTGCATTGTCTCCGTCAAGCAGGGGGAGGAGGCTGAGGAAAAGGATTTCGCAGTCCTTCGCCGCAACGGCATCCACCATAAGCGCTTCACCGCAGAGCGCATAAGTCTCCGCAAACACGCCTCCGGCTTCGACGCTGCTCAAAATACTGTGTGCGCCCCAGAAATCGCTGCTTTCAATGTGCACACAGCCTGAAACGACAATACCCATTTCGCGTGTACGGCTTCCGGCACGCAGAATGAGCGCGCCATGCGGAAAACGGTCTGTGCGCATGCAGCCGAGACTGCGGAGAAGCCGCAGTTCCTGGGCAGTAAAGCCGGAAAAGAACGGTAATTCTAAAAGATTCATGCGCACCTCGCTTCCAATTCGATACACCTGTATGCCTGCATTATACTATAAAAACGTGCGAAAAGCAAGCAGAACCCCTGCTTACTGCTGCTGTTTCTCCCACTCTGCGTGAAGCGCGGAAAACGGGCGCAGCGCACGGTCGAGAATGCCGTGAATCTGCGCAATGGCAATGCCGTAGTTGGTGACAGGGATACACTGTTCCGCTGCGCGGCGCAGACGTGACTGCATTTCGCGCTCGCCCAGCATGCACGCGCCGCAGTGGATGATGAGCGCATAGGGTGAGAGATTTTCCGGGAACTCGCCGCCGGAAGTAAATACAAAGCGAATGTCTCTGCCGGTATACTGTCTGACCCACCGCGGCAGCTTTTCCGTGCCGATGTCGCCGCACTGGCGGTGGTGGGTGCAGCCCTCGGAGATCAGCACAGTATCGCCGTCCTTCAGCCGACGCAGTGCGGCCGCGCCGAGCACCGCCGTGCGCAGGTCGCCCTTATACCGTGCAAAAAGAATGGAAAACGAGGTAAGGCGAACGGAATCGGGCACGATCCGGCTGACCATGCCGAAGGCCTGCGAGTCGGTGACAACGAGCGCCGGCGGCTCGCGCAGCCGGCTGAGCGTGCGTGCGAGCTCGGTCTCGCGTGTGACGACCGGAATACAGCCTGCGTCGAGCAGTGAACGGATGGTCTGCTGCTGCGGCAGGATCAGACGTCCCTTGGGAGCGGCGGAGTCGATCGGGGTGACAAGAACCACTGCATCACCGGGTGATACAAGATCAGCGATGAGCTCGCGTGCCGGCGGCACAGAGTGTACAAGAGCAGCGATCTTTTCCTTGAGCGCATGGATGTTTCCGTTTTCGCGTGCCGAGACAAAAATCATATTTTCCGGGATGTTCTCTGGAACCGTTATCAGATCCGCCTTGTTCATTGCGATAACGTAAGGGATGTGCCGTTCCTCGAACAGCTGTGTCAGGCCGCGGTCGGCCCGTGAGAGACCGGCGGCCGCATCCACCACGAGAACCGCGATATCGGTCTGGTCGAGCACGAGGCGCGCCCGGCGCACCCGTTCTTCACCGAGCGTTCCCTCATCATCCAGTCCCGGCGTGTCGATGATAACGACCGGACCGAGGGGGAGCAGCTCCATCGCCTTGCGGACAGGGTCGGTCGTTGTACCGCGCACCTCGGAGACTACAGAAAGCTCCTGCCCGGTCACACGGTTGACCAGACTGGATTTGCCTGCATTGCGCAGACCGAAAAAGCCGATGTGTACGCGCTCCGCAGATGCCTGTGCATTGAGACTCATGGCTCAGCCCTCCTCAGAAGCGGAAATCGCGGCGGTTGGACGAGCGGATGTCGCTGATGTGCTGTGCTGCAAGCGTGCGGACTTTTTCGTTCGGGATCTTGTGCAGTTCGCGGTCGATCAGCTCCATGCCGACGCGGCGTGTATCCTCGCTCGCGTAATCGACGAGAAATTCTTCAAGCGTCATCAGTGCGTTCGGATGGCAGCAGTTGAGGATCTGACCGGACTTGCACAGACTCATAAAGCGGTCGCCCGTGCGTCCCTCGCGGTAGCATGCTGTGCAGAAGGAAGGAATATATCCCATCTCCATCAGCCACCGGACGACTTCGTCGAGCGAACGTTGGTCGGAAACATCGAACTGCTCGGTGTCGTGCGGACGCTCCTGCTCGGTGTAGCCGCCGACCGAGGTGCGGGACGCACCGCTGATCTGAGAAATGCCGAGATGCAGTGCGCGCGCACGTACCTTTTCGCTCTCGCGGGTGGAAATGATCATGCCGGTATACGGAACGGCAATGCGGATGCACGCGATAACCTTTTCAAACAGCGGATCGGCAAGACCATTGTCGAATACGTCCGGGTCGATGTCGTCGGCGCGCTTGATGCGAGGCACGCTTATGGTGTGCGGACCAACGCCGTGCACCGCCTCGAGATGCTCAGCGTGCATCAGCAGACCGGCAAATTCGTATCTGTACTTTTCCAGACCGAACAGCACGCCCAGACCAACGTCATCGATACCGCCCTCCATCGCGCGGTCCATCGCCTCGGTGTGGTAGTCGTAGTCGTGTTTGGGACCGGTCGGATGCAGCTCAAGATAGCTGTTCTTATGGTAGGTTTCCTGAAACAGGATGTAGGTGCCGATACCGGCATTCTTGAGCATGCGGTACTCGTCGACCGTCGTTGCAGCGATATTGACATTCGCGCGGCGGATCGCGCCGTTTTTATGCTTGACGCTGTAAATCGTGTCCAGACATTCGAGAATATATTCGATCGGATTGTTCTTCGGGTCCTCTCCGGCTTCAATAGCAAGACGCTTGTGTCCAAGATCCTGAAGTGCGATAACCTCGGCGCGCACCTCATCCTGCGTCAGCTTTTTGCGTGCGATATGACGGTTTTTTGCATGATACGGGCAGTAAACGCAGCCGTTGATACAGTAATTGGACAGATAGAGCGGCGCAAACATAACGATGCGGTTGCCGTAGAAGGCGAGCTTGATCTCCTCGGCGAGCTTGTACATCTCGGCGATCTTCTCTGGGTTTTCGCAGGCGAGCAGCACGGATGCCTCACGGTGGGTCAGACCGGCGCAGTGAACACCGCCGGCGGTCTTTTTCGGACGTGCCTTCTCGAGAAGACTGTCGATCAGCTCGAGATTATTTTTGTTGCGCTCGGCGTATTCGAGCGTTTCGAGAATCTCCTCATGGTTGATGAAATCATCAGCATACATGGATTTCGGGTTATAAACAGCCATTTATATTATATCCTTTCTTGTTCGGAACAGATTTTACGATTTTACGTCGCCGCGGTCGATGACGATATTCGCGCCGACCGACTGCACACGCCGCGACAGGCAGCCGATGCACTGCGCCGCCTCCTCGCCGGTGCACAGCTTGCCGTCGTAGAGTGCGTATTTTTTTCGCACGGAAAGCGGCGAGAGATTGGGCATGACGACATTCGCTCCGGCGGCAAGCCCGCGTTCACGTCCGTCCGGGAGGATGGTTCCGAGGGCGGTCGTAGCCGGGAGCAGCAGCTTCGGCTGCATGAGCCGCAGCAGCGAGAGCAGGTAAACCGTCTGCTCCGCCGTTCCTGCGGGTCTGTCGCCAAAGGGTGTGTCCTTCTGGGGGATGAACGGGCCGATGCCGCACATCGCAGGGCGGAAGGTTTCGATGAATTTAAGGTCCTCAGCGAGCGTTTCGGGCGTCTGGAACGGCGAGCCGACCATAAAGCCGCAGCCGGTCTGGAAGCCGATGTCCTTCAGGTCGCGCAGGCAGCGCATACGGTTTTCGAACGACATTTCCGCCGGATGCAGCTTTTCATAGTGCGTCCGGTCTGCTGTCTCATGCCGCAGCAGATAGCGGTCTGCGCCGGCGGCAAACATGGCCTCGTAAGCTTCCCGCGGAAATTCACCGAGCGAAAGCGTTACCGCACAGTCCGGGAATTTTCGCTTGATGCGGCGTATCGTGCGGCAGATCGGATCAACGCCGAACGCGCCGTCCTCGCCGCCCTGCATGACAAAGGTGCGGAAGCCGAGCGTATAGCCCTCGCACGCGCATTCGAAGATCTCGTCCTCGGTCAGCCGGTAGCGGTCGGCGTGCGTGTTGGAGCGGCGAATGCCGCAGTACAGGCAGTCGTTGCGGCAGATATTTCCGATCTCGATCAGACCACGGATATAAACGTCCGTGCCATAGACCTCACGCCGGACACCGGCGGCAAGCGCCCCCGCATACGCTGCGGTCTCTTCATCCTGCGCGCGCACAAGGAACGCATAGTCCTCCTTTGAGAGGCTGTGCTCGCGCGCAAGACGGTCGATGAGTTTTTTTGCGTCGTTATTCATCGGCAAGCACATTGGAGTAGGCGGTTTTGACGCTGATGCCGTCGAGGCTGCCGATCTTGCCGGAAAGCGCAGAGATCACATCCTGCGGCGCGTCGATGGCGATGGAGACAATGTTGATGCTGCGCGCGCGGTAGGGGATACCCATGCGCCCGATGATATAATGACCGTACTCGTGCAGCAGATGGTTCAGCTGCTCGACCGAATCCGTGTTTTCTACGATGATGCCCATGACGGCGACTCTTGTCTGCATAACTTTTCCTCCGAGACAAAAACTGCGGCTGCACCCGAAAGCAGGCGCAGCCGCAGAGAGTCCTGCCCGGAAAAAATGGAACGGGCAGGGAGCTGTTTTCTGTCAGCTGCACCTTTCACGCAGTCGCCCGCAGGGCAGCTTAATGTCAGGCGCAGGGAAGCGCGTCTGAAAACGCGCGTCTCTTACTATATAATATAGTATAACGTCGAAAAACGCGATGCGCAAGCGGAAATTTCAGACGGTCCAAAATCCGTCAAGCAGAAAATCGCCGATTTTACGGCCGAATTTTTGTGACAGATTTCGGCGAATTTGGTCTACCATCGCAATATCTTGTGTGTTATAATAGTCACTGCTACAAAATAGGAAGAAAAGGAGTGACGACGATGGTCCGCGTCATCAAGAAAGACCATACCCGAGAGGCGTTCAACATCCAGAAAGTTGTGACCGCCGTCAATAAAAGTGCGAACCGCGTGCTTTACACGTTTACCGACGACGAGCTGAAATCGATCTGCGATCATGTCGAAGGTTATATCCGTGACCATGCCATGACAGATGTACAGATCTGGCAGATGCACAACATCGTCGAGTCTGCCCTCGAGGCCGTGCGCCCCGAGGTCGCGAAAAGCTACCGCGACTACCGCAACTACAAGCAGGATTTCGTCGGCATGCTGGACAGCGTCTATAAAAAGAGTCAGTCCATCATGTACATCGGCGACCGTGAAAATTCCAATACCGATTCCGCGCTTGTCTCGACAAAGCGCAGTCTGATCTTTAATCAGCTCAACAAGGAGCTGTATCAGAAGTTCTTCATGAATACCGAGGAACTGCAGGCCTGCCGCGACGGCTATATCTATATCCATGATATGTCTGCGCGCCGCGACACGATGAACTGCTGTCTGTTCAATGTGAAGCACGTGCTGAAGGACGGCTTTGAGATGGGCAATCTGTGGTACAATGAGCCGAAAACACTCAATGTCGCGTTCGATGTCATCGGCGATATCGTGCTTTCGGCGGCAAGTCAGCAGTACGGCGGCTTTACTGTGCCGAGCGTTGATCTGCTGCTCGAGCCGTATGCCGAGCGCAGCTATAAAATGCTGACCGAAAAATACAGTGCGCTCGGCCTTGATCCGGAGACGGTCGAAAAAGCCGTCATGGCGGATATCCTGAACGATTTTGAGCAGGGCTTCCAGGGCTGGGAGTACAAATTCAACACGGTCGCATCCAGCCGCGGCGATTATCCGTTTATCACCATGACGATGGGCACCGGCACGGGCCGCTTTGCGAAGCTTGCTTCCATCACCATGCTCAACGTCCGCCGCAAGGGTCAGGGTAAGAAGGGCAACAAAAAGCCGGTTCTGTTCCCGAAGATCGTATTTCTGTACGACGAGAACCTGCACGGCCCCGGCGGCGAGCTTGAGGACGTCTTTGAGGCCGGCATCGAATGCTCTGCACGCGCGATGTATCCGGACTGGCTGTCGCTGACCGGCGAAGGCTATGTACCCTCCATGTACAAAAAATACGGCGCGATCATCAGCCCGATGGGCTGCCGCGCGTTCCTGTCTCCGTGGTTTGAACGCGGCGGCATGGAGCCGGCGGACGAGGAGGACAGGCCGGTGTTCGTCGGCCGCTGGAATATCGGCGCGGTATCGCTGCATCTGCCGATGATCTACGCCAAGTCGCAGCAGGAAAACCGTCCGTTCCATGAGGTGCTGGACTACTATCTGGAGCTGATCCGCAGACTGCACATCCGTACCTATGCGTACCTCGGTGAAATGCGTGCCTCCACCAATCCGCTCGCATACTGTGAGGGCGGCTTCTACGGCGGCCACCTCAAGCCGGGCGACAAGATCAAGCCTATCCTTAAAACAGCGACGGCTTCGTTCGGCATTACGGCGCTGAACGAGCTTCAGGAGCTTTATAACGGCAGGTCGCTTGCCGAGGACGGTGCGTTTGCGCTCGAAACGCTCAAGTACATCAACGAAAAGGTCGAGCGGTTCAAGCACGAGGACGGAAACCTGTATGCGATCTACGGTACGCCGGCTGAGAGCCTGTGCGGCCTTCAGGTCGAGCAGTTCCGCAGAAAATACGGCATCGTCGAGGGCGTGTCCGACCGTCCGTATGTATCCAACAGCTTCCACTGCCACGTTACCGAGGATCTGACTCCGATCGAAAAGCAGGATCTGGAGGACCGTTTCTGGAATCTGTGCAACGGCGGCAAGATCCAGTATGTCAAGTATCCCATCAGCTATAACCGCGAGGCCATCCGCTCGCTCGTGCGCCGTGCGATGAAGAAGGGATTCTATGAGGGTGTCAATCTCTCGCTCGCATACTGCGACGACTGCGGTCATGAGGAGCTCGCGATGGATGTCTGTCCGAAGTGCGGCAGCCGCAACCTCACCAAGATCGAGCGAATGAACGGGTATCTGTCCTATTCCCGCGTCAAGGGCGACACACGCCTGAACGATGCAAAAATGGCAGAAATTGCAGAAAGAAAGAGTATGTAACACACCATGCAGTATCATAATATCACCAAGGACGATATGCTGAACGGCGACGGGCTCCGCGTTGTGCTGTGGGTCGCGGGCTGCGGCCATGCGTGCCCCGGCTGTCACAACCCGATCACGTGGGACGAAAACGGCGGTCTGCCGTTCGACGAGGCGGCAAAGAAAGAGATTTTCACCGAACTCGCCAAGGACTATGTGTCCGGCGTGACGTTTTCGGGCGGCGATCCGCTCTATCCGGCAAACCGGGAGCAGATCGGTGCGCTCGCTCGCGAAGTCCATGCGCGTTTTCCGGAAAAGACCATCTGGCTGTATACAGGCTACCGCTGGGAGCAGATCGCAGATCTGCCGTTCCTTGATGCCATAGATGTTATCGTCGACGGGCCGTTCATCGAATCGCAGAAGAATACACAGCTCTGCTGGCGCGGCAGCGCCAATCAGCGCGTGATCGATGTTCGGCGTACCCGGGAGACCGGCACGGTCTGTCTGCATGAAAATACTGACAAATAAACAGGAGAGCATGAACGATGGAAAAAATCGCACAGTTTTATAAGGTAAGTGAAGAACAGTTCATCAACGACTGGCGCGCCGCGACCGGCAGCAGCGTTGAAGAGGCAAAGTCGGTCTATGCGAACATCCGTCTGCCGCGCCGCGCGACTAAGGGTTCCGCCGGATACGACTTCTTCGCGCCCGAGAGCTTCACGCTCGTCCCTCACGAGACGATCCTTATTCCGACCGGTATCCGCGTCATGATCGAGGACGGCTGGGTGCTTCAGCTTTATCCGCGCTCGGGTCTGGGCTTCCGTCATCGCCTTCAGCTCGATAACACGGTCGGCGTCATCGACAGCGACTATTTCGAGGCAAAAAACGAGGGCCATATCCTGATCAAGATGACAAGCGATGATCTGAACGGCAAGATGTTGTCTGTACAGTCCGGCGATGCGTTCGCGCAGGGCATTTTTCTGCCCTACGGCATCACGGTAGACGATGATGCAGACGGTCAGCGTGAAGGCGGCTTCGGCTCGACCACCGGAAAGTAAGTCAAAAGAACAGCAAGGGAAACCGCTCGAAAGGTGGTTTCCCTTTGTTATGCACATTTTTCCTTCTCCGCGCTTATACTGAAAGCAGGGGGGATGCGGAATGCTCTGCCGCGGTCAGGCCATCGGCCTTGCGGTGCTGTTCTTCGGCGCAGGCGTACTCATCGGCAGTCTGCTGCCGCCGTGCTGGACGGTACGGCTGCTGGCGGCGGCAGTCATTGCAGCGGGTCTGCTGCTGTGTCAAAGCCTGTGAGAAGGGAGGAAAGCGTGATGAAGGTTGCTGTCTGGAAGAGCCCGAAGTGTCTGTGCGGCATTCTCAGATACATTTTCCATATCAGATAATCTCAAAAGGCCGGATCAAACCGGCCTTTTGAGACTGCCGAAAACATCGCTTTTCAACTGGTCAAGAAAAAGTTTGCCATGCAGTTATATTTATGCTATAATAGGTCTGTAAATAAAAAGGGAATGAAGTTCTCCCGCGGCGCATGCCGAAACCGCAGTTACTGCTGATGACTTCTGTGAGATTTCACAGGGGGTATCAGCTTTTTTTATGCCCCCGGAAGGAGAAAAACTATGTTAACATCACTTGCCTTCGTTTTTCTTGCCGGACTGGCTGCCGCAGCAGTCTGTTCGGCAATCAAGCTGCCGCGTATCATCGGAATGCTCCTCGTCGGCATTGTTCTTGGCCCGCACATGCTGAATGTACTCGACGACTCGATCCTGTCGATCTCGTCCGAGCTGCGACAGATGGCGCTTATCATCATTCTGCTCAAGGCCGGTCTGTCGCTCGACCTGTCCGATCTCAGACAGGTTGGCCGTCCTGCCGTCCTGCTCTCGTGCCTGCCTGCGACCTGCGAACTCGCCGGATACATACTGCTCGCGCCGTATCTTCTCGGTGTCAACCGCATTGAGGCCGCTGTTATGGGGGCCGTGCTTGCAGCGGTCTCTCCGGCCGTTGTCGTGCCGCGCATGGTCTTTCTTATGGAAAATCGATGGGGCACGGACAAGAGCATTCCCCAGATGCTGCTGGCCGGTGCATCGTGTGACGACATCTACGTTATCGTACTGTTCACGACCTTCACTGGTATCGCGCAGGGAGGAAATGCGAGAGCGGCAGACTTTCAGAACATTCCGGTTTCGATCGTGCTCGGCATCGCAGTCGGTGCGGCAGCCGGTTATGCTCTGTCGAGATTCTTTGAAGCGGCATTTGCCCGCAACCACATGGTTCGCGGCAGCGTCAAGATTATCATCGTGCTGAGCGTTTCCTTCCTGCTTGTGGCGCTCGAGACTGTTCTCAAGGGAAAGATCGCGCTGTCCGGCCTGCTCGCGGTCACGAGCATGGCGTGCATGCTTGCACGAAAAACGACCGGCGAAGTCCGCGCACGCCTCAGCGAAAAGTTCGGAAAGCTCTGGATCGCGGCGGAGCTCATTCTGTTTGTGCTCGTCGGTGCCGCAGTTGATATCAGATATGTATCCGAGACCGGTCTCGCAGCGGTTTTGATGGTGTTTACAGCACTGATTTTCCGTGCAGCAGGTGTTGTGCTCTGCCTTGCAGGCACGAAGCTCAGTCGACGCGAGCGCTTGTTCTGCGTCATTGCTTACCTGCCGAAGGCAACCGTACAGGCAGCGATCGGCTCTGTGCCGCTCGCGATGGGGCTGCCGTGCGGCAAGATCGTGCTGTCTGTGGCGGTGCTCGCGATTTTGATCACTGCGCCCCTCGGCGCACTCGGCATGGATGCAGCATACCGGAAGCTGCTGAAATATGAAGGCTGAACAGCCTTTTTCACGAGAAAAACAGAGCGAACACTGACAAATACTTGACAAACAGGGCGCCACAGGTCTATACTTGACAGAGAAGCAAGGGTGCCGCAGGATGCGGCTGAGAGGGAATACCCCCAACCTTTTGAACCTGTTGGTTAGAACCATCGTAGGGAGCTGTCGCATCGCAATTACAATGCCGCAGTTTTCGTCAGAGGATGAGGACTGCGGCATTTTTATGCAGGAACGGTATCCGGACTTGCGGAGCTGTTCCGGAAAAGAGGAGAATTCTATGAAAAAAGTGCTTACGATTGCCGGTTCGGACTGTTCGGGCGGCGCAGGTGTGCAGGCTGACCTCAAAACCATGGCGGCGCACGGCGTGTTCGGCATGAGCGTCATCGTGTCGGTCGTCGCAGAGAACACCGCGCGCGTTATCGACATTCAGGACATCAGTGCGAGGATGATCGAGGAACAGATCGATGCGGTGTTTGAGGACATCGTGCCGGATGCGGTCAAGATCGGCATGCTTTCCTCGCCGGAATGCATGAAGGCAGTCGCAGACAAGCTGCGCCAGTATCGACCGGCGAATGTTGTCATCGACCCGGTCATGTTTGCCAAGAACGGTGACCCGCTGATGGACCCGAAGTCGGTCGGCGCGCTGATCGAGACCGTGCTGCCGTTTGCCGATGTGCTGACGCCGAATGTGCCCGAAGCACAGTATCTGGCAGGCATGGAGATCCACACGCCCGCAGATATGGAGACCGCAGCGCGCAAAATTGGTGCGCTCGGCTGTAAAAACGTACTGGTCAAAGGCGGAAAAAACATTCCTGGCGCTGTGGATGTGCTGTTCGATGGTGAGACCTGCCATCGTATCGAGATCGAGCAGATCGACAGTACCTCGACGCACGGCACGGGCTGCACACTGTCCTCTGCCATCGCGTCCAACCTCGCTCTCGGCAAAAACGTGCCCGAGGCAGTCCGCCTCGCGAAGGAGTATGTCACCGATGCAATCCGTCACGCGCCCGGTCTCGGACACGGCTGCGGACCGCTCGACCATTTCTGCCGTATTTTTAACAGGAGTGAATCAAAATGAAAGAGAAAAACATCCGTAAACTGACCATCGCAGGCGTGCTTGTTGCTGTTGCTGTTGTCGGCAGCCTGTTTTCCATCCCGGTGCTCGGCGCGAAGTGCTCGCCCGTACAGCATATGGTAAACGTACTCGGCGCGGTCCTGCTCGGCCCCGGTTATGCGGTCGGCATGGCGTTTGCCGCCGCTCTCATCCGAAATCTCCTCGGTCTGGGCAGCCTGCTCGCTTTTCCGGGCTCCATGATCGGCGCGCTGCTGTGCGGCGTGGCATACAGGCTGTGTCCGAAGCTGCCTGCGGCATATGCAGGCGAGGTATTCGGCACCGGCATTCTGGGTGGCCTTGCGTCCTACCCGATCGCCGCTGTCCTCATGGGCAACACCAAGGCAGCGCTGTTCACCTTTGTACCAAGCTTCCTTATCTCGACTGCGGTCGGCGCGGCGATTTCTGTTCTCGTGCTGTCCGCGCTCAAGCGCACGCATGTGTTCAGCAGCCTTGAGGGGGCTCTGCGTTGATCGAAGAACTGAAAAAAGTGATTGAGAGAACGGTCTCGTGCCGTCCGATGACCCATTGTATCACCAATCCGGTGACAGTTAACGACTGCGCGAATATCATCCTCGCGGCCGGCGGAACGGCTATCATGGCACAGGATGAGCGCGAGGTCGAGGAGATCACGGCGCACGCCTCCTCGCTCGTTCTCAACATGGGCGCGGTGCGCGCGCAGGAAGCCATGCTGCGCGCGGCAGCAACCGCAAAAAAACTCGGACATCCGGTCGTACTCGATCCGGTTGCCGCAGGCGCGAGCCATCTGCGCGGTGATATGTGCGCGAAGCTTCTCGCGGAAGGCCTTGTCTCAGTCATTCGCGGCAACGTGTCTGAAATCCGTGCGCTGGCCGGTGGGACGGAGCAGGAGAGCGGCGTTGAGGCCGACCTCAGCGACCGCATTGACGAGGACAATCTTGCGGAATCCGCAGCCTGGCTGCGCGATTTTGCGCATCGTACCGGTACGGTCGTACTGCTGACCGGTGCGATGGACGTGATCACAGACGGAAAACGCACCGCAGTGCTGTGCGGCGGCAGTGAGCTGCTCCGCCGCATCACCGGGGCAGGGTGTATGCTCACCTCGCTTGCCGGCGTGTACTGCGGCGCTGCACCCGATAGATTATTTGAAGCCGCAGTCACGGCATCGGAGGTGATGAAGCATTGCGGAGAAATCGCAGATGCGCGTGTGCGTAAAGAGATGGAGGGCACCGCTTCCTTTCGGACACGCCTGATCGACGCAGTCAGCCTGCTTTCAGCGGATGAACTGACGTCGCGCATCCGTCTGATCTGATACAGACGGAAAGTGCTGCCGGCAGAGTATGCCGACGGTCTTAGGATACGATCAACATCAATTCATTGGGGGTACCACCTTGAAAAACAACAAAACAACCCAAAGACTGCTCGATGCAACGCGCGAGATCTGGGAGGGCTATCTCAAGCATCCTTTCGTGCGCGGTATTGCCGACGGCAGCCTCGAAATTCAAAAATTTCGTTTTTATCTGTTGCAGGATTACGTTTACCTGTTTGACTATGCCAAGGTCTTTGCACAGGGCGTTGTCAAGTCACGCGATCCCGAGGTCATGCGCATGTTTGCGTCCTCGGTCGCAAATATCCTCGGCGGCGAGATGAACATTCATCGCGGCTACATGAAGCGTCTCGGTATCACGGAGGAGGACGCCGAACGCGTTAAGCCGTCGCTCCCGAACAGCTCATATACTGCCTACATGCGCGCTGTCGCGGCAGAGGAAGGCCCGGCGGAGATCATGGCAGCGGTGCTTTCCTGCGCGCTCAGCTACGAGTATATCGCAAAATGGATCGTCTCGAATTATCCGAACGCGGAAAAGCATGAATTCTACGGCGAATGGATACAGGGCTATGCCTCCGAAGGTTACGCCGCAGAGAACCGCCGCCTCATCGCATATATGGAGCAGCTGGCCGAACACTATACCGAGCCGCAGCTCGAGCGTCTCACCGACATTTTTGTCGACTGCTCGCACTACGAGGGTATGTTCTGGGAAATGGCATGGAACGGGGAACTGTAAATGCTTGAGTTTCGCAACGTTACCTTTCAATATGACGTCGAGGATTTCAATATCATTGACGATCTGTCCTTTCACATCGGAAAAGGCGAATTCGTTTCGGTCATCGGCCCGTCCGGCTGCGGCAAATCGACGATTTTCCGTCTGACCGGTCAGCTGCTCACGCGCAAGAGCGGCAACATCCTGGTTGGCGGAGAGAGCATCGACGGCAGGAGAGGCTACTGCGGCTATATGCCTCAGCGCGACCTGCTGTTCCCGTGGCGCACAGTGAACGAAAATCTTCGTCTGCCGATGGAGGTGCGCGGCGGTATTCCGCGTGCGGAAATGGACCGCCGTGTGGCAGAGACGCTGGAGCATGTCGGTCTCGCCGGCTGGGGTGACAAGCGTCCGGAGGAGCTTTCGGGCGGAATGCGGCAGCGGGCGGCCTTTGCGCGCACATTGCTGACCGGCTCCGAACTGCTGCTGCTGGACGAGCCTTTTTCAGCGCTCGACTTTCTCACGCGCATCACCATGCAGGAATGGCTGCTCGATCAGTGGGAGCGCGACAGCAAGACCGTACTGTTTATTACGCATGATGTAGAAGAGGCGATTTTCCTTTCCGGCCGCGTGCTCGTGGTCGAAGATACGCCCATCCGCAGACTGCGTTCTTTTGAGGTACCGGCACCGTATCCGCGCACCCGTGCATGTCTCACCGAGCCGCGGATGCTCGAGCTGCGCGAAAACCTTATCTCGCTGCTGCGCAGGGAGGTATCGGAATGAAAAAGAATACGAATGCAAATCTGCCCGTCCTTATTTTCATGCTGGCGCTGCTGATCATCTGGCAGGCGGGCGCGATGGGTATGAACGCAGCATACATTCTTCCGTCTCCGACGCAGATTCTCGTGCGTCTGTGGGAACTGCGCAAGCCGCTCTTCACTGCACATCTGCCCGCAACCATGCTGTGCACAGGCGTAGGCCTCGCGATTTCGGTCGCGCTCGGCCTGCTGCTTGCCATCGTGATGGACGCCAGTCCGGCGGCGGAACGCATGCTCTATCCGCTCATCATCGCATCGCAGACCATTCCGACGACCGCGCTCGCGCCGTTATTTGTGCTCTGGTTCGGCTATACGATCTGGAGCAAGGTGCTCGTGACCGTGCTCATCACGTTCTTTCCGATCGCGATGACGGTTTTCGATGGCTTTCGTTCGGCTAAGACCGATATGGTGGATATGCTGCGCACGTTCGGAGCAGGCCGAAAGGAGATATTCCTTAAGCTGAAGCTGCCGGCGGCACTGCCGTATTTCTTCTCAGCCATAAAGATGGCAATCCCGATGTCGATCATCGGCGCTGCGATCGGCGAATGGCTTGGCGCGCAGGCGGGTCTCGGATATTTCAGCCGCCGCATGATGACGCAGCTGGACGGCGCAGGCGTTTTCGCGCCGATCGTCCTGCTGAGCGCGGTCGCAATGATTGCGGTCGGCATCGTCAGCTGGCTCGAAAAGAAGATTGTGACCTGGAGAAGCAGCCTGTAACGACGCTCGGGGCGTTATGCTGATTTCACGCACACATATCATGCAATTAGAAAACAACAGAAAAACAAACTTTTGAATATTCAAGGAGAAAATTACTTATGAAAAAGCGATTTCTTGCACTTCTGGCAGCAGGCGCAATGCTGCTGACCGGCTGCGGCGCACAGGGCGCTGCAAACAGCAATGCCGAAGCAGGCGGAGACGGCGGCGCGAAGGATAATCTGCACCATCTGACCGTTGTGCTCGACTGGTATCCGAATGCTCTGCACGCATTCCTGTATGAAGCACAGGAGAAGGGATACTTTGCTGAGCAGGGTCTGGATGTCGACATTCAGTCTCCGGCCGGTGTTAACGATGCGATGAGTATGGTCGCAGCAGGCAAAGCTGATATTGGCCTGTACTATCAGCAGGATGTCATTCAGGCGCGCGCTGAGCAGAACGTGCCGATCAAGTCGATCGGTGCGGTTGTGCAGGGCCCGCTGAATATCGTTCTTTCGCTCAAGGATAAAAATATCACCTCTCCGAAGGATCTGGAGGGCAAGACGGTCGGTTATGCCGGTACGGAGCTTTCTGAGGCCCTGATCCGCAGCATCATGAAGAACTCCGGCGCAGACCCGGACAGCGTAAAACTGGTAGATGTCGGCTTTGATCTGATGAGCTCGATGACCACCGGCAATGTAGACGCAACCATCGGCTGCCTGGTCAACCATGAGGTGCCGCAGCTCGAGAAGGAGGGCTTCGAGGTCAATTACTTCTTCCCGGATGATTTCGGTGTGCCGAAATACTACGAGGGCATTTTCCTTGCAAGCGACTCGATGATCGAGAACGAGCCAGACGTTCTGGCCGGTTTCCTGACCGCGTGCAGCAAGGGCTTCGAGGACTTCAAGAACAGCACGGACGAGGTTCTGCAGGTTCTGCTCGACAATCAGGATGAGGCGAACTTTGCGCTGGACCCGGATGTAGAGAAGAAGTCCTGTGAAACGCTGCTTCCGCTCATGGAGACCGCAGATGCAAAGTTCCTGTCTCAGACCGAGGCCTGCTGGCAGGAGAATATCGACTGGATGTACGATGAGGGTCTGATCTCTGCTAAACCGGAGGTTTCCGACGTTATGGTAACGATCGCTTACTGATACACTCCGCAATACAAAACGGCATGGACGCACGTCCATGCCGTTTTCTTATTTATGGTTTTGCGGTAATACCTGATGAATTACCATGAGACTGTACCAAAGGCAGCGAACAGGATTTCCGCAAGGCGCCGCAGATTTAATCATCCAGTGCCGTCCTTATTTATTGCAGCTGTTTGCGGTGTTTGTACGGCAGCCGCAGCCGGAATTTGCGTTTGCACCGTTCACGCCATTCGCGCCCGTGAAAAGGCAGTTTGCACGCTCTCCGCGCGGTGGGAAGAAAGCGTCAATAGGGAATTCAAAGTTCGAGAAAACCTCGCAGGGGTCGGTCTCACCGCCGATATTACTGTTCGAGCAGTCGCGGCGCGGCAGACAGATATCGTAGGCAGGCATAAGCAGCTGAATGTCACGTTCAAGGCGGATGATGGAGAACTGGCCGAGTGTTACGAACAGCTGGTAACCGTCGTTCGCAAGCACAAGATCATCCCCGTCAAAGCACGAGCAGAGCTGCTTCGGCACTTCGTGCAGAGCACAGCAGCAGCAGTTGCATTTCGTCTCGGGAGCAACGACCCGGGCATCCAGCATAACGGGGTCGACGACCTCGATCACTGCGGTTGGACGGTTGGAATTCGGACGAAGCTGTACGTCCGTGCCATCCTCGATATAGTGCGAGGAGAAGATCCGCGCGCCGCCCTCGCCGCCGAACAGCATGACGCGTTTGTCGAATACAGCGAGACCGTCTACAATGCGCGGCCGGCCGACCGCACAGCTCACCTCGCACTCAATGCGGTAAAAGAATCGGCTGTCCACACTGTACAGACCGCGATTAAACTGCACCGGCTCAACGTCGATTTTCACACAGAGCAGATCAGCTGCACCGGAATTGCGAAGGTATGCGTTAGGGGTGTGAGAGAATTTTGGGATGGATTGCGATGGAGAGGTCGTTTTCTGTTGACCAGCGCTGCTTTGTGGTTTTATGGTAGTCGATTCGTTCGATGACCTGCTTTAAGAGTTTGTTTCGCTCTGCCGGGCTGAGCTTGCGGTCGTAGACGTCGAGCACGTGACGTATGCGTGGGGCGGCGTCCTCGCGCGAGGCGATTTCGGCTTTGCCGAGCTCGATCTTCTGCCAGATTTCCATACGCGCCTTTTGCAGGCGCTCCATTTCACCGCTGATCTCGGACTGACGCTGCAGAAAGGTCTCTCGCGTGTAAATACCATCCTCTACGAGCTCGAATGTTTTCGTCAGGCGTTTCTTCTGGTCCGCAAGCTGGGTGTCGATGCTTTTAAGCGCGTCGTGCTCGGCTTTCATATCGGGGATCTCCGGCGTTTGAAGTTCGAGATTCTTCAAAAACTCCTTCAGGCTTTGCAGGACTAAGCTTTCGACCTCTTCCAGGGGTGCAGATACGGTGGGACAGCCGACAGTGACGCAGTTGTATCGCTCGAAGCTGCGGCCTGTCTGGGGGTGACGCTGCATTTTTCTGCCGCACTTATCACAGTAAAGCAGTCCGGCGAGAGGGTTGTGCTGCTGAAGAGCGCTGGCAACGCGCGGCACATGGTTCCGCGTGATATTTCTTTGCGTTTCTTCCCACATCGCGCGCGGGATGATCGCTTCGTGCATGCCTTCATACAGCTCACACTGCTTGTTGAGCGGACGCTTCACGGTGATCGCGCCGTCCTTTATCACCTTTTTATGAGGGTGCATTGCGCTGGGGATGAGTCCGGCGTAGTGCGGATTGCGCAGGATGAGTCCGACTGTCTGCCGCACCCATCTGCCCTGCGCAGGGGAGGGGACGGCGATCAGATTCAGGTAATTTGCAATCTCACTGGCGCCTTTGCCGGACAGGAACATTTCATAGATCTTCTTTACCGTTCCGGCCTCCGGCTCGACCGGACGGATGGACCAGCCGCGGCCGGGCAGCTTACAGCGCTCATAGCCGTAGGGCGCGCGGCTTGCCAGATAACGCCCTTCCTTTTTGGCAGAGCTCGTTCCGGCGGTCATACGTCGGCGGATCATGCGGTACTCCTGGCGCGACATGAACAGGCCGAACTCCATCCATTCCTCATCTGCCTCCTGCGTGGGGTCGTAGGTCTTGGACGGGGTGACGATCAGCGTGCCCGAGAGCTTGAACGCCTGGGCGACGATGCCTTGATCGATCGTATCGCCGCGCGCCAGACGCGAGGTCTCGGTGACGAGGACGCCCTTCCAGCGGCCGTCCTCCACCTCGGAGAGCAGCTGCTGCATGACGGGTCGGTTCGCGATGCGCTCGCCGGAGACGATTTCACGGTAAATTGCGCCGATGGGCAAGGCGCGGGACTTGGCAAGCTCCATCAGGATGTGCTCGTGCCGGGCGAGAGTATCGCCCTCGCCGTGCGCCTCGGCTTCGAGGTCCGCGCGGGATTTGCGGAGATAGAGGGCGTATTCTGTCTGCATGGAGTTACCTCCTTTTATTTTCCTTTAATGACGGCGACTATAAATGCAAAAATTGAAATACCGGCAATGAGGCAGACGAACGGAAATACGACAGCATCCGTTTCGCCTATTTTCCATTCCGGCAGGGTGAATTTCTTCTTTGTTTCGATTTTTCCGTTGATCGGCTGCGATTCGCCGGACGTGTGGATCTCGCTGCGGTCGATGATGTCGTTATCAGGTGCGGAATCACTCGCGGCGTAGCCGTCGCGGTATCCCTCATCATAACCATCCTGACGGCCTTCGTCCGATCCGCTTTCCCTGCCTTCGGCGAGGCCTTGCTCGTAGCCCTCATCGTAGCCCTCGTCGTAGCCTTGGCTGTAAGCACTGCTGCTATAGGTAGAGTCGTTTGAATATTCGATAGCGGAAGCATAGCCGTTTGCCCAGGCTTCACGCTTTGAGTCAAAATCGGTTTCGGCTTCCGGGCCGTAGTCATATTCGTATTCGTCATCGGTTTCTAACTCCTGTGCTTCCGGCTGTTCGTAGGGGCAGACGCCGTTTTCGTGCTGATGGGCCGGATAGCCGTGGTGGTAATGGTATTCACCGGTGCTGTTGTCCCAGTGTCCGCCGTTGGCATCGGTTTTGCCGGAGTGCGCAGATGCGAACGAAGTCAACAGCAAAGCACAACAGACGGCTGTTACAGCTCTTTCTACAGATGGTTTCATTATATTTACTTCCTGAGTTTCTTATTTTATTCATGCCTGCTTTTCCATATCGGAAAGGTCAGGCATTTTTTTATGCGTTTGTTTTGCCATATACATGGTCTGACGGATATATTCCTGTCCCTGCTCGTTCAGGGAACGGTAGTCGTCGATGAGCTGGGTTTCATCGGCGGTGAGGTCGGAAACCGGTGCAGCAGGTGACGACAGACCGTAATGCGGGTCGGTGATTTCGT
>ERZ837910.2882-NODE-2882-length-20017-cov-4.264052_pt1 | contig 20017 bp, 8 predicted proteins | sample MGYA00519940_ERZ837910 | MGnify/ENA primary metagenome ERZ837910 (study PRJEB31850, sample SAMEA3708825) | human gut metagenome | biome: human gut; feature: human-associated habitat; material: faeces | place: China | collected 2014 ... | reverse complement strand
TGTTTATTCGCTTCGTCCATTTATCCTGTTTAGAAATAAAAATACTACGTTCTAAGCCAGAAAGGATATTTTCTTCTTTCGCAATATCATATGTCGTGCGTTTATCGTAATTTGCTGCAATGAACGATTTCAGTTTAAAGTCTGCTCTTTTATAAATCTTCTTACTAATTCTATAATTCATAATATTGTCCCTTTTTTCTGTTGAAACTCTTGTTTCCTTGTTTACATATTTTTTTCTCTCTTTCCTCATCCACGCACCCCTTTACGGGGTGCGACCTGTGTTTTCGCTAATCACCTTACATACCGCTCACTATCCTTCCTTAATAAATATGCAACACAATTTCCTTGTCCTCTCCCAAGTTAGCCAAAATGAGAAAAGCGCAAAATAAAGCAATGTTTTCATTATACATATTGTGCCTTTATGTAAATCGTCAAAGGAATTTATGAAAAATCTTCTGTAAAAGTCGATTTTTACCCTGACACTTACGGAAACACGTTTCCCATTCGCGTTTACAGTGGCACCCCGTGGAGGGGCGCAGGGGTTGAAACAAATATATAAAATGATGGACACCATATTTTTTACGTTGCACCCCACAAGTGGTGCATGGACTAAAAAAAGGACAAAAGAAAAACCACTCTTGGAAAATTCCTTGAGTGGCTTTCTTTTTTTGCGTTATACTATTAAATATCAATAGCAGTTATCAAATCATCAATGTGTTTGTAGTGTCTCATAGTCCCTACCTGAGTTAGTGATGCCATATACCGCAAGCAATGTCGGTATCGAGTTTGCCTTGCCTGGATATGTCGCACTGTCGACGAAATTATACGTTTTCCCGTTGGCTGCAGTAATCGATCCATTGTCCATAAGCTGTGAATATCTCAGGTTGTAGACCGCTCCGTATGCTGTGATACGTGCTGTTTCGAGGATCATGTATCGGTTCTCATCTCCATGTTCTTTGAGGTAATCTGGGTCATATTTCTGGTACGCATAAATCTTATCCCCGGTATCCTCGTCGGTAATCATATCGTAAGGATTGATATGCTGCTCTTTACCATCTTTATCCACGGTCACATCCGTAAATTTTGCAGAAGACGGCAGCCCGAGTGTTACGTGCCAGCGGGATGCACAGAAACTGTACTCATCCTCTGAAACCCCATTAGATCCAAGGTCATTTCCAATAGCATCAAATTCCTTGAAGAGCTCCTGGTCATCATCACCATTAATATCTTTATGGAGTGCTGTAACTTTACTGTTTCCAATAAAAGTACGGGTACGTCCATTCAGGTACAGGAACTGCGCGTTACCCTCGCGGTAGCCATCCCCCATCGGGATAGACAGCGGTGCAACAACCTCTTCTTCCATACCAGTTAATGGATTTTTTTGGGTCATCGGCATTCCATTTGCATCGAGTATTGTACGGCCGAGCACTTTCGATGCCGTTTCGGTCGCAGCCTTCTCTTCATCGCTGTAGTTTCGGCGTGCCTTCTCATCATCCCAGTTCAGTAACATGGCATGGTCATAAATTTTGTCCTTTTGTTTGTCAAAATAATCTGTTCCGTACTTATCCATGAGACCAAACTCATTGACAAGCGTTACATCTTCATTCCGGCTGCCCCACACATCCACTGCCATGAGCTTATCCTTCTTAGTATCGAGGATGTAATATTTCGGCTCGATCTGGACGTTGCCATCCGCGAAATCCCGGCTTAATACCTGGATATCCCATAAGAGGTTGTATCCCAGCTGAAGCTGCTCACTCTTTCCCCGCAGTGCTGCGATGTTATTCTTTGCTGACTCAAGCGGGGTTGATACGCACCTGCCGGAGTCCTCACCTACATCAGACCACTTTGCGGTATGCCATGTATTGTACCACTGGTTATATGCGGATACCTTTTCGCCTCGGATATCCGTTGCGGTATCCCCATTATTTTTGTGCCATGACAGGTATGCGTTCTGTATACTCTTATCTACCGCATGAACAACACCATCTATATACCATTTATCATCATTTGTCTTACGTTTGAACAAATTGCTAAAGCGAAGGTCGGTACTGTCTTGCACCATGAGGTTTCCTATGCGTGATATTAAATCGACAAATGTTTGTTTGTATGCTGAATGTTTTGCCGTCAGGTCAATTGCACGTCCTGCATTTGTAATGCTTGAGTTGTCCTGGGAGCAGTCAAGTGATAACGCTCCGTCGCGGTCGTATGGGTTTTCACTGCCGCTCGGGGAAGGCTGGTTGTTGATTGCTTCCACGGCATACTCAATGGTAGCCCCACTCATCTCATGGTTGTCAAGCTGGGCGTAGAACTGATACGTAAATCCATCATCACGCTCCGACAAGCTGGTCAGATCGTAACAGTTGTTTTTAACGTTGCGGTTCGTCACCTTGTCCGTAATTTCCAGCTGGAACCATTGACCCGCAGGGTGCTCCTCAAAGGTTCCGTTTCGATTATACAAAACAGAAAATGGGAATTTAATCCATTTCTCCCTGGTCCACTCCGTGCAGTCATAATTATTCGTATATCCTTTTCCCTTCCGCTGTTCGGTCTGGGCGATTCCATAATCATCTGACTCATAAAAGTCGCCACTGTTTGGAAAGTAAATATAAAAATAGTTATCAAGCAGGACGAAATCTCCAAATTCCAGTGGCTTGGACGTTCCCGGTTTTCCTGCATTCGCCTGCTCTGCACCCTTTTTATGCAGCTCATCATTATGACATGCATCATAACAGATCTCATTGCCAGCATCGTAATGTCCAATCTTTCCGTTAACTGCCTTATGATGCGGTTCCCTGCACTGCAGGACATAAGTGGTCTTGCAGTCCTTCGTGCATACATGGCTGTCGTAGATGCACTGACAGCTCCAGAACGGGTTTATGATGGTATGTCCATCTGTAGTGACACTGTCCGGAATCAGTGAATAATTATTTCCGGCTGCCTTCTTAACCAGGTCAAACACTTTGTCTGGATCATAGTCAGTATGCGCCTCGATAACAGTGATCTTTGCGTACCCATTTCCGCTATGCTCTCCGGCTATACCGGATACATCTGTCAAGGATGAAGAAGCGTATCCTGAACCACCGCCACCAGCGGTTCCACCACCACTTTGATTTTCACCGGCGCTGCCGCCATAATAACCGCCGCCACCACCGCCGGATCCATAATAACCGCTTGAACTTGAACCACCTTGTCCAAAGCCAGCTCCATATGATCCATTATTTTGTGATGAACCGGTTGTTGTTCCACCATATCCACCGGCACCATAGCTTGAACCGCCATAGCCTTGTTGTCCATTTTGGTTTGCACCACCTCCAGCACCGCCATTCCAAGATGTACATCCACCGGATCCACCACCGCCAGCAACCAGTAATACAGAATTTTTATTATTGGCAAGTGCAGAAAGCTGCCCATTAGCTGTTGCTATTGATGTAGCTCCACCTCCATATGTTCCATCAGAGGAATAGCCGTATCCACCACCATTAAAAGCTCCTTCTGCTTGCCCAACAGCTATATATACTGTTGTTTCACTATTAAATGTTACGACACCTGTCGAGTATCCGCCTTTTCCACCGCCTGCTCCGTGCTGTGAATTTCCACCGGATGCTCCCCATGCTTCCAGCTTATATTTACCAGCCGGGAGGGTAACGCTTTTCACGGATCCGGAATAGTCATAGGTATAGGTCTTTCCTGCAGCTACGCTGCCTGCAGATCCGCCGCTGCCACTTCCATAGCAGTTCTTCAGATGATCCTTAATTTTGCCCCATACCGCAGATCCAAGCATTTTTTCAAGGTCCGCAGTGTTTCCGTTGCTTGCTTCATCTACTGCAATCTTAAAACCTTCCGATGGTGTGTCCACGCATGCTTCTGTATGTACATGTCTGTTGTTTTCTGATGTCTGTTTCTGGTAGCCATCATCAAACTTGCGTGTCCAGTCAATCGTTCCGGCTGCAGTGATTTTTACAAGACCGTTTCCACGGCGTACCCCGGACTTCATTTCTGTGTTTGTAAGACCGGATGCTGTATATCCCGAACCGCCGGCACCGCCGCCATTATTTGCATTAGTAACATATCCGCCGTACCAGCCACCGCCGGCACCGCCAGAATCAGTTCCAAATGTTACAGATTCCCCAACACCCTGTTTATATCCGCTGCCCTGGGTTCCTCCCATTCCGCAGCCGCCCATATTCTGATTGGCTGAGTTATAGTCACAGGATGCAGTTTCAGAGTCTATCCTCATCCGTGAAGAACCCCTTGCATGGAAACAGAATTCCCAGATAGTATATGGATTCTGTCCGGAATCTGCAGAAGTTCCGTCGGTATTTGTTGTAGAGGTAAGTCCACTTGGTACGGTAAATGAATATCTGTATTCATTACTGTTTGCTGCTTCAACCGTATAATTTCTTGTCTGGTATCTTCCATAATTGGTATATACAACCGGATATCCGTTTGTAAGATTATCACCCCTTACTGTTATCGTAACCTTTTGTCCCGGAAGATAGGTTTTATATGGGCCAAATACGCCCTGTTCACTTCCATTTGTTACTGCACTGTTCCCAGAAAGTGTTGTCCCGGTACGCAGTGATAAACCACTTGTCGGCGTCCATGTCGCATTTCCGGTAGATTTCATGTTTTCAATGTATGCATTTTCACCATTCTTTCCACCGCCATTTCCACCGCGTCCATCATCGGACCCGCGGCCTCCCCCAGGGTTGTCTGCTCCGCCACCGCCGCCGGCAGCCAGAAGTGTCCCGTCAGGGTTCCAGCTTGTTGTTGCGGGATTGTTTGTGGTGGAAATATGTGACATTCCTCCACCAGAACCGCTGTCGGCAACACCACCGTCACCACCGCCGTTGTAACCACCAGCTGGTCCTCCAAAGCGGTTTGCCCCGGCTCCATATTTTCCAGCACCGCCAACAAACACATAGATTTTCTGTCCTTTCTTTAAGCTGACATTTCCTTTGGAATATCCGCCATTTCCAGCGACAGAACTTGTATTTTCCCTGTCAACACTGTTGTCATATCCATCACCACCAGAAGCTCCCCATGCTTCAAGGGTATAAACTCCATCTGCCGGGGCAGTGAATACCTGCACGTCACCCGTATAATTGTAAGTATACTGTACGCTTTTATCACTTATGCCATTGTAATAGTCCTGTGTTGTTCTCGCGTGTTCTGTTACACCCGCAAAGCAGGATAAGGTATGCCTGTATGAAATACCGTTTGCATCCTTTTCCGGTGCAAGCCTTGTAACTGCAAGATTATCCAATGAATAGCTGCAGTCATAAACGGCATTATAAGCTGTACCATTGGAAACTGCATCGTCCTGAACTGCATCGTCCTGGTTACCGAACCAGATGCCGTCACCAATGTAATTCGTCATATCCCCGGAAGGATTCTTTGTTTTTGTAAAGGAAATTTCCTTTCCATCAACAATTACGCCTGTATTGGCATCCACGGTATAAGAACCGCCTTTGTAGTCAACCTTCTTAGGGGATAACATCACGGAATCCATTCCAAAATGATACTGGATGGCATTCTTCCCATCCTTTGCCAGGAGGGAAGCCGCAGATGTATATTCGGATCCGTCTGCAAGCACAATCTTTAAGGAACCATCCGGCTCTGCAAGAAGCTTGGTTGCCCGGGTGGTAAACAGTGCTTTTTCTGAATCCAGTGCATTGTGGAAATTAAATACTCCCTGGAGTTCATAAGTATCATTCTTTGCTTCTTCCGTATCTACCCCCATTGCGCTCCATGACATTGCAAGCGATGCACTGCCGTTTCCAGAAAGGTAACGGTCCGGCTGGTCCCTGTCATCTTCCGATGTCCCTTCAAATGCCCCAAGCCCGTCATAGCGCCTGATCGAAAATCCACTGTCTGCGAGACTTACATCCATGTAAGTGCCGCCCGGGGCAAGGATATTACTGATAATGGAATCATAGCTGTGTACAACTCCATCATCGTCTTCCACATCACTGTGCTTTGCATTGTCAACATTAAATGCCGCCCTGCGTACAGGCTTTCCATACTGGCAGTTTAACAGCCGGTACTGGCATTCTTCTGCCGTTCCCGGACATGTTACATCATCTGTTTCCTTATTCATCTCCGCTGCCCCGCTTTTATCATCGCCGAGCACACGCTGATCCATTTCCTTGTTTACCGTAAGGATATTTGCCCCTTGTACGGATACCGGGTCATGGACAACGATGTTGTTGACTTTCGTCTGTCCGTTTGTGTAGATGGAATCCATGGTATAACCGGTTCTCCCGACTACGCTGTCATTCCCGTCTGTATACTTGAATGTATAGTTGGTAATATCATGCGATTCGGCGTTTTTATCAGCGCCAAAGTTCGTATATGTAACCAGCGGGATAAAGAATGCACGGGACTGTCCTGTGACATATTCCTGGTTCGGGTTCGTCGGGCACTGTGCAATACCGTCCTGCATAAGCACAAGTCCGGCATTACCAAACTGCGCCGGTTCCGGTGCATCCGTCTGTCCGTTCAAGGAAGGGAGAATCCGGTTAATCCAGCTGTATTTTCCCCATACATCCTGCTTGGTAGGTGCAGTATAAACATCCGCAGTATTTGTTCCCATCCGCGCTGATCCGCTGCCATAAGTATCATAGTTTGTTCCGCCATAAGTGTTTCCACATCCAGGGGAACAGATATTCCCGTCAATCGAATCCGATTTTGTCTGCATGATGGTTTTTACATCGTCCATCTGCTTCTGTTTTGTTTCAATCGTCCTTGCAGATGTTACTTTTGCAAGGTCCAGGGTATTTCCATTCTCATCGGTATCTGTGATATGGTTATATTTCTCTTCATCTTTATCAAATGCGGTTTCTACAACTGCATTGCCCCCTGTGCCCTGGTACTTTGTGGATGTACTGCTGTAATTACCATTATAGCTTCCTACATTAAGGTTTGATGTCTTCTTAACCAGAGGGTTATCCGTCCACATCTTATCGGTCCACATCCAGTTTGCCTTGCTGACATTCTCTTTTTTGAGATTGTTCATATCTGCCGGCTTGGAATACCACAGGGTATCCTCATAATTTTCCTGGCACTCATGGTGTTTTGTTTCTGCAGTATCCTGATAGTAGACTATACTCTCATTGCCTGAGCTGGTCTGTAAAATCAGGAAATCTGAAATAACGGTTGCCTTGCAGTTTAACTTACGTCTCTTATCAAAACGTTTCCACTCAAACGTTGTCTTGTCCACTGCATCGGCTGTGTTATCGGTATATCCAGTCTTGGTCTTTGCTGCTTCCCCGGCTTCTCCTTTTTCTTTCCCGCTTGTCTTGGCATTGTCGTGTCTGTTGCGGAGGTTGCTGTATGTACTGTTTGTATACAGGCATCCCCTGCACCAGCTCTTTTTATGGCCGTTTGCCGTAACCACAACCGGGCTTCCTCCATGGGATGCAGTCTGCCCGTCACAGAAATCTGTACGGGTCAGCTTTTTATCACTATTGAACTCCGTCCATGTGACATTATCATCCTGCCCGGTCTGCAGGCTGTAGCGGATACGTCCGGCTTTTGAGGTATCTGCCTGTGCAATGTTATAAAAAATATTCGGGTCGTACCTTACGATCTTTGATTTTACAATATCAAGGTCATTTTCTGAAGTGTCCGTCCAGGTTTCTTCCCCTTCTGCATCCGGGTCATCCCCTATATCCCCAGTCTCATAGTCCGGGACAACAAGGTCACCGTTTTCATCATACTCTTTATCGTTTGCAGCTTCCGTGCCTTCCACACCGGACAGGTCCGGGTCAACGACCTGGGTATTATCCTTATTATCTTCCTTCTCTTTCTTTACTGCATCTGCTTCTGCTTTTCCTGCTTCCCCTTCAATGCTGCTTCCGCTGCCATCGTCTGTCTTACGGATCTCCCCCATGCCTTCGGCATAGCCTTCCTGCAGCTTCCATACCTTAAGGTTCGTGAAACGGATGGTATCGAAACGCAGCTTCTGGATCCAGGTATCCTCGATTGCCGGGAGTACATGCTGGCAGCATGCGCCACAGAGGTCATGTGATCCAAACTGAGTCAGGCCGCTTTTCTTTTCTACTTTCAGCCCGCTTTCCCCGGCATTGCCATCATAGTTCTTTGCCGTAATGCTTCCATCCCTGAAGGTTACTTCAATTTTGTACTGGATGCTGGAAGATTTCCCATCCACGGATCCCTTGTATCCGCTCCAGCTGGAGTGTCCGGTTACTTTTCCATGTTTATCCGTTGTGTGGGAGCCGGAAGCAGAGGCTATATTACCTTTAGTATAGCTCCATCCTGTTCCAAGGTCGGATGACGTATTTGTCCTCTTTGCACCTGATACAAGGTTTGATGACGTATAGGTTCCACCTCCATAAGACCGTGAGGAACCGGTATCATAGCTCTTTTCCCCTCCGGTCAGTGTTACATTGATCGTGGCAGTCCCTACGTGATATACCCTTTTATATCCGTCAGAGTCATCAATACGGTAAACCGTACCATCTGCACTTTTACCGATTTCCTCCATCTTCTTGGCCCAGTCTGCAGCCTGCCCTAATGCTGTATTGTAGGCAGAAACATCCCAGTTTGCCGGGGTCGGGGACATGCTGTATACTTTACCGGCATTTCCGCCCTCACATGGTTTTCCGGACGGGCTTACATTCGACCCGCTCTGTGACCACCGGGAAGTATTGTTCCCGATCGTCCCTGTCCATGTCGCGTGGAATTTGGTTGTGCTGTCGTGTCCGTTTACGGTCGTGTTATAACCGGCAGCGCCCTGCGGGTTTACGGCACTGTTCTTTTCCGCCGTGACCGTTTTTTCCTGTTTCTTATCATTGGCATCTGCAACAAAAGTCTCTTCTTTTGTATTCCCTGCGGTAAGTGATTTTAAAGTATCACCTTTTTTGTACTCACAGTCCACGCTGTTGAAAATACTCTTATAGCGTCTTCGGGAACGGTAGCTGTCTTTATTCCCGCCCGGGACTTCTTTAAGATAATAATCATCATAGACTGCCTGCATGTTGACAATGAATTCTGACCCGCCAGTTGCAAAGTACAGGGACCGTGTGCTCGGCACACCTGCCATTGCTTCAAACGTCTCATTGTAAATGGAACCTTCCTTCAGCTCGGCATATGCCTCCGGAATGGATTCATAGGTGCCGGAAAGGTTCACATCCTTCGTATCATCCTTGTGGTAGATATACTGTGCAATGACATTGTTTGTTGTTGCGCAGCCTGCCTTTGTCAGATCAGATGCGGTTGGTTTCGTCTTTGTTGCGGAGTAGGTAGCATTAAACGGGCTTGTCCACTTGGCTCTTGCACCGCTTCCACTCTTCTTAAAGATATATACCTCTGCTTTCCAGTTAACGTACCAGCTTCCCGTACCATTAAACTTAAACCCTTTGGTACGCACATCTGCATTGGAAATGCGCCAGATCAGGCTCCGGTTTGCCTGCAGGTCTTTACCACCAATCTGTTTTGCAGACACAAGCTTGTTATAATTCTGTTCATCTCCCTTTTCTGACCCTTTGTTTGTAGAATCATACTGGTTGAGCGCCTTATAATAGGTAACTTCTTTTTTTGCATCATATTTGGTTCCTGTTTCCGGATCCGTTACCTGCTGGACACTTTTTACAATTTTCGGATCGAGCAGGCTCGCAGCGGTTGTCCCGTCTGCATTTTCAAACACAATCTTTACATAGTATTTATCCGACGCAAGCACCTTATCGAAAAGTTTCTTGGATTCCTGGTCTTTACCCGGCGACAGTTTCACATACAGGTTGTCCTTAATAGTTGCTGTCTGTGTTTTTCCTGCCGTACTGTAAGACTGGAAGGTATCCTTGATGTCTTTTCCATTCTGGGCCGGTTCCTTACCGTTCACATCCTTGCTGTAAATGGTAAGGTTAAATTTCACATCCGGGGTATCTTCCGGCTGTGTGGAAATCCAGTAAAAACCGTTAACTGCGTAAGTACCATACTGCCATGCTATATTTTTTGCCGTACCTTTAAATGCATTAATACCATGCTGGGACCCGACTGTTTGAAGCAGTTCGACCGTGGCCAGCCTGTTGTATACCCTTGCATTCGGCTTCCCGTTTTTATTGGACATGCTGTAATAAGCCTTTGTCGTGCGCATGATGACCATGCGGCTGTACCAGTCTTTGCCGCTGCCCGTGACGGATTTTGTATTCTGCACTGCCTTTGAAAGCCTGTCATAGTACGTGCCATAGCCAGCATCTTTATACTTTGATTTGGTGACAACGCCTTTTTTCGTCGCGACCTCTCCATTATGCGCCTGGTAGTTCTGTCCGGATTTATCATCAGATGCTGCAAAACCAATAAACCCTTTGTTCAGGCTCTTTGCATTTACACCTTTTAACGATGCAAAGGCGTCTGCTTTGCCGGAAAAGTTGTAATGCTTATTAATGACACTGCCGCAGGAGGCATAGGTGACCTCTTTGCTCGTGGCATAAACCATTCCCATGTCCAGACGGATGACAACGTTTTCCAGGCTGCTGCTTCCGCCCTTTCCATTGCTTCCATCGGCCGCTGTTTTCGCATATGTTGTTACAGCTTTCAGCCATTCGTTTGCTGCTTTTTTGTCACCGCTTGACTGGGCGAGGGCGTAACCGCTTACTAACAGGTCAAGGTAATGCGTGTTGTACTCATCATTCAGGACACGTTTTTTTACCTCGTCCATTTCCATGGTGGCACCCGGGGCAAGTACCCTTTTAAAACGGGAATTGCCCTGGTAAATACTCCGGAGTACCTGGGACCCGACCATGTTTTTGTTTGCGGCATCCCTTACCCCTTTCTGGGTACCGTATAATCCCTCTTTTGTCCCGTTTTTGGAGAACATTTCCGTGCCATAGGATTTACTGCTGAGTCCGGCAGCTGTCGTATACCGGAGGAAGATGTCCGCCATTTCCGGTGTTGTCGTATACTGCCCCTTGCTTGTTTCATTTACATTTGCGATAGAAGAATACAGTCTTCTGGCACGGGCAAGGTTTGTTTTCCCCTTGGATGAAAAACTTTTCCCGTTAAACCCGATAATCTTATTAATATCATTTTTACTCATTTCCGAGAAATGTGCATAGTTGCACACCTCATACTTTTTCTTGGAGTCAACGGATGTGACTTCCACAAAAGATTTCTTGTTTTTTGATGATTTTTTCTCTTTGTTCTTGATATATTTCTTTAAATCGGCATAATAAATGCCTGCCTTATTCTTCCTGCTGCCGGCAATGCCGTCCGTGACACCCTTTGAAGTTTTCTTGAAGCTCCCGGCATCCTTTTCCTCATACCACGGATCAAGATCGTAAAAAATAGACTTTTTATTCCCTTTCGCACGGCCGGTCACAACGGAACTCTTTCCCTTCATTATCCAGGAATGGTGGTTGCTGGACGTGATGACACGCGGGACGAATACCAGGGTGCTGTCATCATATTCATACGAGTTCTGCATCGCGAGGATGTTGGACGTAATCGCATGATGCAGGGCATTACTGTACTTGTAGATTGTTTCCCCCTTATCCGTGGTTCCCATTTTATCGATCCAGTATGGGTAATAGTCCGGCTGGTCTTTGGGAGCTTTGCCAGACTTTGCATATTCCTTCTTGGCAGCCTTTACGACTTCCGGGTCGTTGGTGGATGCTACAAGAGCGGCTTTTTTATTTTCATTATCCTTTTTTCCACCGTAATACAGTGTCCCTTTCTTGCTGACCTCATTCAGGTCGTATGTAACCACCGATACCCCGATGACGCCGGGCTCGTAAACGGTCGGGTTATTGCCACCACCGCCAATATAAGATGGGCTGGATGTATTGCCCCTGGTTCCGTAATCATTCGATGCCTCGTTACCCTTTGCTGCATAAATGATTGTGGCCTCGGCACACCCAAGGATGGCTGAAACCGCAATCAGCACCACTGCTGTCAGCGCTGCCCCATGCTTTCCCATCCACGCAGCAAGCTTTTTGAAAAACCTGCTTTTGTATCTGCTGTCTGAAATACCATTGTTCTTTTCCATGGTTTTCCTCCTTCAAATAATAATATCTATAATAAAACCGCCACTGCGGTAGCTTTTTTAATTTCAATCTGTTACAATAAATGTGAAATACTGTTTTTGCAGCCTTATTTTTTTTGTTGGATGCGGGGCCCGGAAACCGGGGGAAAGTGAAAACGTAAAAACCGGGAAATGTGTATGTGGGAAAAAGTGTAAAAAATTTTCCGTTTTCCCTTGACGTTTTTTAAAATGGCTCAATATATAAGGTGAAAGGGACAAAAGATTTCCTTTCAGCTACTTATTCAAATATAATATATTTATGGAATCCAAAGGAGGGTTTTATCATGAAGAAAAATGTTTTAAAAAAACTGATGTGTGCAGTCCTTGCCGCTGCATGTGTTGCCACTGCTGTTGTACCTGCAATGGCGGATGATGTTGTTACTGCAGAAGCTGCTACAAAGAAAGTCACTTCTGCGTACAGGTACCATATCGATGGTTACAACAAAAAGGGATACCCTGCCAGCTATTCTAAAGCGTCATTTTATAAGGATTTAAACTCCCTGCCGGCTGTTAAAACAGGAAAAACAACCATTAACGTGCCAGCTGTGACATCCTCAGTAAAATCTGTATCCAAAGAAAAAGACAATCCTGAATATGAATCCTTTGTAAAATTTAAAGCCCCAAAGACAGGGAAATACGTGTTTACGCTCAACAACCTGCAGGGTACGGATGATAAGTCTTTAAAATGCTTCAGTGGAGGTATTTATAGGCCTGTTAAAAATGGGAAAAAATATACATTAGAAGATCTTTATCCTGACGAAGTTGGTGATTACACCACCCTTTACGAGAACAATTACCTTGCAAGGCTCCGCACAATCCTTGACAATTATAAGGCAGAGCATCCGGAATATGCAGATGTTATTGAGGAAACGTATAGCGATGAAACAGATTTTGTAAACCATCGTCCTGTTAATAAAATCAAGTTTACCACCCGACTCAAGAAGGGACAGATCTATGTATTCGTCATTGACAATAGGGGAATGGCTAAAGCTGTCCCGCCTTACTTTACTACCCATGGCAGCAATGAACAGAGTTGTCTGTGGGGTGGAAACTACCTGAAAGCATATTCATTCGACATGAATATCGAGTACAGGAAATAAACTATTTGCATAGTTGCACCCTCCGGGGTGCATGGATTGAAATTTACATTGCACATGTGAAGCTTCCCCGCCCCGCCCCAACACCACAAAAGGTCAACCGGGGCGGGGCTTCCTTTACGCTACAATAAAGCCAGGGGGAAACCGTTCTTCCACCGCCCCTGTTCTCCCCCAAAAAAGAAAAATGGCTCAATATATAAGGTGAAAGGGACAAAAGATTTCCTTTCAGCTGCTTATTCAAATATATTTTATTTATGGAATCCAAAGGAGGGTTTTATTATGAAGAAAAATGTTTTAAAGAAACTGATGTGTGCAGTCCTTGCCGCTGCATGTGTTGCCACTGCTGTTGTACCTGCAATGGCGGATGATGTCATTACCGTTGAAGCTGCCACAAAGAAAGTCACTTCTGCGTACAAGTATCATTTAGAAGGATATGATAAAAAAGGCTATGTTATGGATGGCTTTTCAAAAACTTCCTTTTGCAAAGATCTGAACTCCCTGCCGGCTGTTAAAACAGGGAAAACAGCCATTAACGTGCCAGCCGTAACGTCCTCTGTAAAATCAATCTCTAAGGAAAAAAGGAATCCCCGCTACAAGTCCTTTGTGAAATTCAAAGCACCAAAGACAGGGAAATACGTATTTACGATTGACAACCTGCAGGGTACAGACGATAAATCCTTAAAATGCATGTTAAGTGGTGATCTTTGTCAGATTTTCAAAACAGGTAAAAAATACTATTTGGACGGAGTCGAAGATTCTGACACAGTTGGCAAATATGATACCCTTTACGAAAACAATTACCTCGCAAAATTCCGCATCATTTTTGATAACTACAAAGCAGAGCATCCGGAATATGCGGATGCTATAGATGAAACTTATAATGATGAATCAGAGTATGTAAGCAAACATCCTGTTAACAAAATCAAGTTTACCACCCGGCTCAAGAAAGGACAGACCTATGTATTCGTTATTGACAATAGGGGAATGGCTGAACCTTGTAAGCCTTACCTTGATGATTTTGGCAGCGATCATCAGAGCTGTCTTTCTGGTGGAAACTATCTGAAGGCATATTCATTCGACATGAATATTGAGTATAGGAAATAAACTATTTACACAGTTGCACCCTCCGGGGTGCATGGATTGAAATATATTGAATGCAGGAAATAAGCTATTTACACAGGTGCGCCCTCCGGGGTGCATGGATTGAAATTTATATTGCACAGGTGAAGCTTGCCCGCCCCGCCCCAACACCACAAAAGGTTAACCGGGGCGGGGCTTCCTTTACTTCTGCGACATGAATATTTGGCAGTCCTATCCTTTTCTTTTTCCCCTCCTCTTTTCCCATCGTTTTGGTCAGCAGCGGACTTTGCGCGGAGGCAGGAAAAGGAATAGGGGGAAAGCTGATCTGACTTTTTCAATGTCCACTTTTTCTTTTCCAATGTCCACACACACAAAAAAGGACCACCCAAAATGGATGACCCTTGAATTCTGCTGCTTATTTGATTGACTGTGCTAGTGCCACCGTGTGAGCATCTACACCGCTTGCAATAATCTGCTCTGCCGTTTCGCCATTTCTCAAGCGGTTAACCACAGCCACAAGCAGGTTCTGGCCTTCTGCAAGACCTTTTTCAATTCCTTTGCGTTCCAATCTTTCTGCTACATCGCACATACAACCAACCTCCTTTTTATTGTCAGATTGTAAAATTTCCTCGTATCTTCGATCTCCAGCCATTACTGCCAAGAGTTTTAACATGGCATCGACATGCGTGATGACGGTTTGATCGTCCGGTACATAGTTCGGATTTTTTCTTCTCTCAGAAAAGAATCGAGCAACAATCCCAAAATCACTTTTAAATCTAGCAATCTGCTCATCCGTAAGCCATGCGATCTCGAATACATGGATGTTGTAATCACTCACATATTCATCAAGTCCCGCTGGAATATCCAAAAGTTCCTTGATGCTTTTTGGTGCTGTCCAATGTTCATTGCCAAAATACAGCACTATGGTAATCACTGGGACGATTTTATTCTTCCGGTCCAGCAACTGGCTCCTGTACGCAGTTCCGTCATAACTGAACACTCGAAATGGCATAAACTTTTCGACTTTAGTCTGATTTTCCATGCCACATAAGGCGATCCGGACATTTCCATCCATCCAATATTTTGCGACATCACGCTCCAATTCATGAAGTTTTTGATCACTTGCTTTGTATTGAGAATGAACAGAACTGTTTCTCAACGAATTCGGATGTACTACATCTTTCCCTTCAAATACAAAAGCATTTATGATATCTGCAAAAACATCATTGTAATCCTCAAGTATTTTTTCGGTTAAATCTTTTTCACCCATATTTTTTCCTCTCTTTCCCTGTTTATGCAAATTTTTTGTTTCTAATCAGGGAAAGCTTAGGCATCCCTGATTATTTCAAATCAGGGACCATCCCTTATCTGATTTTATTATAACACCCGCAATCGAAAAAATACAGTGGGAAAATGGTCAGATAGCCATGTGCTGCGTGCTCGCATGTTTCTTTTCTCCCATAAATCCTCACTCTCCTTTCGATACGTGTTTATTATTTCAACTTTAATATGAAACAAGAAAAGTTTCCCACCCCGGCTTCCTGCCACCAGAACACGGGTAGCTGGCGGGGCGCGAACCTCGCCATTCTTGAATTGGATTCCGGGAAAAAAGATCGCGGTGAAACCATCTGAGATTAAGATTTTGGAAGAATAGCATTTGAAGGGAATATGACAAGGAATTTTGTTTCTTGTTTTCCCATTCAATTTTTGGTACAATAAGTATGTAATCGAACAGAAGTACGGATGCGATTTTCCGATTGTTAACTGCCCTCTAGTATTACGAAAGAGAGGGTGATGCCCTATGAGTACATCAGAAGTATTAACTTTGCTGCTTGTAGTCTTCGCGGCACTGTCTTACATAGACAATCACAACAACAAAAAGAAATAGCATCCCACGCCCAAATGTGATGCTATTTCTTTATGAAATATATTTAACTGAGGGCAAATCGGAAATTGCTTCCGATCAGCTTCTAACTAGATTATAACGGAAGGCGCTTGAGAAATCAAGTGCCTTCCGCTCAATAAGGACTTCCTAATTCCTTACGCAGAATACAGCTTCCCGATTTCTTCCCACCACTCTTGCGGTATTTCCGGGACATCCGCTTCATCTTCTGCAAAGGCAAGCGCCTGCAGGATATCCGACAATCCAATAAAAAACTTTCCCTTCTCGTCCCCGGCAACCGCAAAGGTATGCTCATCCTTCTGCAAGGAGAATCCATCCGGGAATGCCTTTTCCAATGCTTCTTCTTTTCTGTTCATATGCTTTCCTTATATTTCCGGCATAAACTTATATCTTCAATATGCAATATGGGAATGATGGGGAAAGGCAGGAATTCGTTTCCTTTTTGCATCGTTTCAAATATACTGTAAGATGTATCAGATTTGAGTAAATGCATAGCACCAATATCAAGGATACTGAGGAGAAAAAAAGACACAGCCGAAGCTGTGCCTTTCATAAAATTACTTATACCAAAACATATTTTCATCATCACAATCCATATATGACGATTTATTAGTACATGGATATTTCTTTCCATCGATCCTGACATACTCATCTTCAAGTATTTCGCATTCAAAAGGATATCCATCTTCCGTCTCTAATTCTGCCGGATCATAAGACTTAAGAACATTGACTTCATGTGTAAAGAGATTAATTTCAGCACGCGATGTAATTTCGCCTTCGCCATCCCACACGGAAGTGTATGTTCCAGGTACAATCTTTTCTGATACACAGACGTGAAGACCTTTGGATTTTAGAAACGAAATTAGAATGTTCGTATGATACTCATGTAAATCACGATACCAGCCTCTTATTTGTTCATCCGTATAATTCTTAAATTTTTCATCGTTTCTAATACAATCCATAAATTCTTTTTTCATAGTCGTTTTCTCCCTTCGTTAATGAATTTTTATTTACACATTTAATATGAAATAAAAAAAGACACAGCCGAAGCTATGCCTTTAATGCAATTGGAGCCCTGTAAATGGGTTGTGGTATCACTGCATCTTGCACATATAGCACCACAGCATTTCTTCGATTGCGTTTTTCTTCGTAATCTCATATCCATCTTCAAGGAATCTTTCCTCAAGTTCCGCCACAATCTCATCCCCGAAATTTTCTGGAAGGATTTCGCTTTCCTCATATATTTCGTGAAGAAACTCTCGGATCTTTTCTTTCTTTGTATTGCGAGCATTTTTAACGGATTTTCTAATCACAATCTCATCGTCAACAATTTCAACTTTGGATAAGTCGAGATTGAAAACGGGGGCGACCACATAGTCGTCGCTCTGATCGTTGTAGGAGACGCCGCCATTCGAGTTGACATACCACGCGCCGCCGCTACCGTAGACGGTACCAAGCCACGCATAGTTGTCGGGAGACCCGAACGAACAGGCGTTTCCCGCTGCTGCCTCCAATGCCTGCCAGTAGTTGCCAGAGCCAGGATGACCCCATTCCGTAAAACCAACTTTTTCTTCGGAGATAAGGTACAGACCCTTGCCATAAGAAGCAGATGTATTTTCTGCATCCTTGATGGTATCGTACAGTTCTTTCATCTTGTTGTCATAGGCACTGATATCTTCGCCATCAATGGATTTAAAATAGTAATTGCTATTTCCAAACTGCGGCATTACAAAGCCCGGCCATTTTCCATGGGTTACACCATGGGACTGGATCACAAGGGTTTTACCTTTATTGATCAGCTCACAGGCTGTCCATTTATAACCAGCAAATTGGTATGTTTTTCCGAGTTCAACGGCAGAATTTTCTTTTCCATCTGTATCAGGAACTTCATCTGAATCTGGCTGGATCATCTTTTCACAGATTCTCTCGATTTTCCAGATTTCGTTTGCAGTGATGTAATCATCCGCATTGCAGCAGATTTGGTCGATGGTCGTGCAAGCATCTTCCCAGATAATTTCAACAACCCATTCATTGTCGTTGAGATGCTTCTCAAATTTGATCAGGTAACTGTCTCCTTCGTAGTCCTTGAATATGCCTTCCCCGAACCACATCTGGAAGGTATCGTCATCCAGCCAGTTTGTGTTACAAGGCATGATTTTTCCACGGAAATAAATTCCGAGTTTAAATCCTGCATGACAGAATCCGGTTTCATCTGACAGGTGATCAGAAATCTCCTCATCGTCCACCATTCCATCCGGAATCCGAATTTCTTTTGGAAGACTATCTAAGATCTCCTGATCTCCGTCTGTGTCCCATTTGATGTCATAAGCATACAGGGCAGGCAGATCTTCCATTTTGGAACTCTCAGAAGGTTTGCTTTCCTGAACCATTACATCCAGTCCACGACGCTGTAACTCTGCGATCAGCTCCTCATTGGAGGCTTCCCTTACGCCGATTTCATCAGCAGTCAGATCCTCCACCTCGTTGTCCGTGATGTAATATCGGCCATCATAGTCACCGGAGTAGCAGATCTGTCCATTAAGGATGATGCCTGCTTCCTTGCACTTGTCGGCAACCTCCTGCAGAGCCGGTTCAATATCTCCAAATACTTCATGGACGCTGATTCCTGCTTCCTCCGGCGTTGTTCCATCGTCTTCGTAAACCGGAACTTCCTCCACGCTGTCATAAATTCCTGCAGCCACAAAAATCTGTGCAACCTCTCCTGCACGAGTCTTGTCGTTAATGATGATTTCTCCCTCGTTCATAATAGTCATAAGTTTTTCTCCTTTCGATTGTGTTTTATTTACCCTTACAATATGAGATGAAAAAAAAGACACAGCCGGAGCCATGTCTTAAGCGTAATAATTCTGGAAGGGACTTTCCATTACTTAATACCGACTTTTCTTCCCCATATCTGCCATCTTTCAAAGTCGTGGAAGTCATGTTCGTTATTTTTCATGTCATAGTAATACTTATACAATTCGGTATCCTTTTGAGTCTCCAGTGTTTCTTCCACTGCATCGACCATGTTTTTGAAGCCTTTTTCTCCAAAACAACGCTTATTGTCGTTTGGTCGCAAAACAATATGTTCGCAGAGTCTTTGTAGAATGTAATCATGTTCGTGTATTTTCTGAAGAAAATACTCTTTTGTATATTTTTTCTGCCTCAACTTCCACACACCGTCTGATGCTTTGTGTAACGCTGTGGGAAAATCCATGCCCTGGCTCATATATCTTTGCTGTAATCTTTTTTCCAATTCTCTTTCATTTTCAATTTTTGTCATTTCTCTTTTTCTCCTTTCAAAAATGTTTTGTCTACATTCTCAATATGAAATAAAAAAAAGACACAGCCGAAGCCATGTCTTTGAATTAAATTCGCAATAGAATTGTCTTTTTATAAATTTGTTGCGTTTCCGTCTGCATCATATTCAATTGGTTCAATATGAACCGCATATCCGATTTTATCAATTTTGTCGAAAATTTCCATTGTTCCCCCAGCTGCAAATTCGAATGAATATCGTTTGTCATCAGATTCAAGAAGTTTAGCTAAATGACATACCAACTCATTTAATTTTCTTGCATTTTCTCTCTGCTTCTCAATTTTCGCCATCGATTTCTGCTTATCAGTCGTGATTTTTCTTTGGTTGGAGTTACAAATATCTTTAATGATAATCTCATCCCCAGCAACCTCAACCTTTGATAAGTCAAGATTGAAAGCGGGGGCGACCACAAAGTCGTAGTTCTGATCGCCGCCGTTGTAGACGTAGCCACCCGAGTAGACACACCACGCGTTGTTGCCACCGCCGACAGTACCAAGCCACGCACAGCTGCCGGGAGACCCGAACGAACTGGCGTTTCCCGCTGCTTTTTTCAAAGCCTGCCAGTAATCGCC
>ERZ837910.2872-NODE-2872-length-20058-cov-13.271109_pt1 | contig 20058 bp, 23 predicted proteins | sample MGYA00519940_ERZ837910 | MGnify/ENA primary metagenome ERZ837910 (study PRJEB31850, sample SAMEA3708825) | human gut metagenome | biome: human gut; feature: human-associated habitat; material: faeces | place: China | collected 2014 ... | reverse complement strand
CACATTTCTTTCTTCGCAGAAAGAAATGTGGCCGCCGGAGGCCGCCTCCCCGCCAAGGGAAAGCCAACTCGCCGCCGCGGCGGCGAAACCCTCCCAGCGCCAAGGGATTATTAAACCGTAGGTTTGAGTGGTTTTCTTTGGTAACTTTCTTTTGACAAAAAAAGAAAGTTACTCGTGCCAGGGCACGAAACTCCCCATCCCGCGCCCGCAGGCGCAACACCTGCTCGCCGCCGCAGCGGCGAAACCCTCCCCCCGCCGCGAAGTATTGACGCAAAATCCCCCGCCGTTACTGCCACGCCGCCGGTACCGGCGGCATAATACGCCGCACATCTTTCTCCATGGTATCCCCCGCCGTGGGCACAAAGCCCAGCCGCGCGAAGAACAGCCGCAGCCCCTTGTCCGGGCAGTCCACCCGCAGGATATCCCTCCCCCGCCGCAGGCAGGCGTCAACAGCCTGCCCCATGGGTGGGATACCCAGGCCCTTCCCTCGCCATTGCGGAGTCAGGCCGTACCAGCTCAGCCGCAGGGCGTCCCCCTCGTCGGACAGGCTGAAGGCTCCGATCAGCGCCTCGCCGTACCACACGCCGGTAGCCTCGCCCCCGGCGGGCATACCCAGCGCCGCCCGCTTCTCCTCCGGCAGCGGGCCGTAGCCCTCGCCGGACTCCACCATGTTCTTCTCCTTCCACCAGCTCTGCCTGGCAAAGGTGGACAGTCCCCGTTCCGTCAGATGGCTGTTGTCGTCCCGGTATACCACCCGGAACGTCCCGTTCTCCCATTCCAGCAGCGACACGGCGGTGTTGTCCCCGTGGGGCGTCTGCCCCACCTCCGCCAGCGTCTGCCCCTGCAAAACGCCCAGCACGGTCCGCAGCGCCATCCCATGGGAAAATACCGCTGCGGTGCCGCCCTCATGGGCCCGGGCCACGCGCTCCAGCGCCGGGATAAACCGGTCCACCACCTGCTGCGCCGTCTCGGCCCCCGGCACACGCCACAGGTCGGCCCGCCGGTTGAAGTTGTACATCTCCTCCGGGTATCTCACGTTCAGCTCATGCCAGGTGTGGTCCTCCCACTCCCCCATGCAGATCTCCCGGAACGCCGGCTCCAGATGCAGCGGCAGGGCCTTGGGCAGCCAGATGGCCCGTGCGGTGATCTGCGTCCGGTACAGGTCGCTGCTGTACACCGCGTCGATATCCACCTTCCGGAACCTCTCCCGCAGAGCGTCGATCTGCTGATACCCCCGGTAGTTGGTGATCAGCCCGTTGCAGTGGCCGTGTGCAACGCGGTACAGGTTTCCCTCCGCCTCCGCGTGGCGGATCAGATACAGCCGCGTCATACCACCGTCACCCACTGCTTCCACGCGCGGACCGCCTCCTCGACCGCCGCCGCCGGCTCCGCCGCGTACTGCAAAGCACTGTCTGTCGCCAGCGCCCCGTGACCCATATCGTCAAAGGCCGGCAGCGCATTCTCCCCGTCGCAGTCCTCCAGCAGCAAAAACGCCCCCGGACATACTCTCCGCACGTCCCTCACATCCAGACTGTACCCCGTGGACACAGCCAGCGCTGCGCCCCGGCGTGCCATCTGCTCCGCCACGGACAGCCACAGCGCCCGGTCGCCGGCCACCAGACTCTGCACCTGTCCGCCGGTCCGTACCGCCGCGATGGGCAGCATCTCCCCAGCCTCCAGGCACCCGCTTCCGCCGTAGGGGCACACCGTCACGGCGTCCGCCCCGTACCCGGCCCAGCACTCCGGCTCCGCGGTGTTCATATCCAGTATCACATACAGTTCCTTGGCATGGGCCGCGCTGACAAGGTTCGCCAGTACGTCCGCCCCCATCATCCCGTGACGCAGATACGCTCCGCCCCGCAGCACCACCGCGGGCAGCTTTCCTGCCGCCGCGTCCAGCAGCGTCGTGCCATGATACCGCAGCGCCTCCGCCTGGGCCATGGGCGTGTCGCCGAACATATCGATAAAGTTCTTCACAAACTTCCCATTCAGCTTCTCCGCCTCCGGCGCCAGCGTCAGCGCCAACGGTGTTTTTTTCTCGCGGATACGCCGCTGCAATTCCAAATCAAACATCATGTTCTCCTTTTTTACCTTTGCGCTCCCATATACACGCACTAAGAGCACGCAAAATGACAAATGGCATATAAATAGTGTATAGATAACCTATAAACAACATCTACGCAAGTGTCTGACATCGTCTCATGGTATTATACCAATTCCGCCCCCGCTTGGCAAGAAACACCGCCGTCTTTTTCGCATTTTTTCACCTCTGCCGGGCATACTGTACACAGGCCGATAAAGGATAAAAATGCAACGAAAAAGAGGTGAACACGATGAAAACGTGTACTTTCCTCAAGGGAATGGTCGCCGGCATGGCTGTCGGCGTCCTGCTGGACAACGCCCTTCGTCCCTCGCCCAAGTTCCGCAAGACCCAGGCGGGCAAAACCCTCCACCGCCTGACCTGCGCCCTTGACGACGCCGTGGACGAGGTCTGCTCCAAGCTGCAATAATCGCGGTATCGCATCCGGGCGGTGTATGGTTATGTAAACTATACACCGCCCTATAATCAGCAGATTTCCATTGTTCAAAATTACACATTATGTTAACTTAGATATTTGCTGTCAATTCCACAACTCACCCCGAAAATTCCATCTTGACAAACCTGGTATTTTTGGTATAATAGTCCATGCTGTTTGTCAGCGAATCGAATATGCAGTGGTATCGAAGAGGTCATAACGAGCACGACTGGAAATCGTGTTGTCGTCAAAAGCGGCACGAGGGTTCGAATCCCTCCCACTGCGCCAACGAAAAACCCTGTAACCATGCTGGTTACAGGGTTTTCTTTTATGCCAAAATGGGGGTTTGACCATAATTTTGACCACAAATGTGGTTACTGACCCTGTTTTCCCTCGCCTTTGGCGAGTCCTCTAAAATGCTTCTGTATACCACCCACCACCTCGCGTTGCCGCTTCTCCGAAGGATGGGCGTACACGTCGAGCGTCATCGTTGCCGTGGTGTGACCCAGCATGTCCTGCAGAGATTTTACGTCCGAGCCGATGGCGATCGCAACGGTGGCCAAGGTGTGCCGCAGGTCGTGGGGACGCAAATCCGGACGCCCAATTTTTTCGGCAATTCTCTTGAAGTGCTTGTAAAAAGTCATGGGGATTATGTAGCGGCCAAGGTCGTTCGTGAAAACCAAATTCCACTCGTTATCCCACAGTTCGCCGGCCAGCTTCGCATTTTCCTCCTGCCGCTTTTTCTCGTCTTCCAAGCAGGCTACCGCATCCTCCGTTAAGTAAACTGTGCGCTGCTTTTTCGTTTTTGTCGCATTTTTGATGAAGTATGTACCGCTCTTTTGGCGGTCCTTCTGGAGCTGCTGCTCAACAGTAATGCACTTGCCTTTGAAGTCCACCTTGTCCCACGTGAGTCCAAGACATTCGCCCTCGCGTATGCCGGTGAAAAGGCAAAACGCGTAAGCGTTTTTGAACTCCGGGTCCGCTTCGATGGCCTTCAGAAATGCCGGAATTTCATCGTCAAGCAGCGGAGTAATTTTATGTTTTTTACACTTTTCAATGTCTAAATTTTCGCAGGGATTTTTGACAATGATGCCCTTCTTAACAGCATAAGCTAAAGCTGTATGGAGCACCGTGATGACGTTCTTGACGGTCTTCGGGGAGAGCTTCTTCTTTGACAGCGTTTCTGCCATATCTTCGATGTCGCCCGGCTGCAAGCTCTGCACACGAATCCCGCCCAAATTAGGGTTGATATGATTTTTGATGATACCAGCATAACTTGCAACGGTCAGCGGCTCTCGCTTCATTTTGACTCTTTTTTCGAACCACTCATTTACGCACTCTGCAACCGTTACTGTGCTACTATCACAGTAGGCACCCTGCTTTACTTCGTAGAGGAAGGCAATGGCTTTGTCCATCGCCTCCTTTTTTGTTGCACCATAGAAGCTCTTGTATTTCCTTTTGCCATCGCTGCCGAACCGCCGCGTATCAAGAACGCGCGCCTCATAACGACCGTCCTTCCGCTTAAAAACGCTAATGCCGTCTCTGTCAGAACACTTTTTGTTCATGGTCCTTCATCCTTTCCAAAAAAATGTATTCAAACATAACGGCATCGAAGCCAAGAACCCCAACGCGCAGCGTCCGTCCTTGCCGCAGCAAACCGTCCGACGGATGGGAAAGCGCATTCAAAAAAGTGGAAAATATACAAAAGGATGAAGATTCAGTTGTGAGGCCGGTTCAGGCATGATTTGTGGTAGCAGCACCTTCTTTCCTGTAATCGTTAATTTCTTTTTCTCACTGTACGCATTCGCATCTATACCACATCTTGTTATGCATAGTATACCATACAAGCTAAATATAGTCAAACCTTTGTTCCAGATAAGGTCTATAAATTTGTGGACTCGGGGTAGTTGACAATATGTTGGTTTATGGTAACTTTGAATTAGAGAGAATGTAAAGGAGCACTCGTTATGAAAAAATTTTTGACTATTTCCGAAACAGCCGAAATGCTGGGCGTCTCCCGCCCCACCATCTACAAGATGGTCCATGAAGGGAAACTCCCTGCAATTTGGTTAAGGCGCAGGGTGGTTATCCCTGTTGGCGAATTTGAGAAATGGGTACGCGCTGAATGTTGGAAAAACTATGGAACCACCGCATAGGCGCAGGCTCCCGGTGCTACCGGCGGATCTTCGATCCGCCGGTAGCACCCACATTACTAACAGGGGGGTTGGGCATACAAGAGAGGTGTAGATAACAGGCACATAGAGGAGATTAACCGATGAATGAGAACAAAAACTGCGTACATATTGATTATCTTTCGTTCACGAAAAAAGGGCTAACCTTACAAGAGATTTGCACTGAGTTGGGGTTGAGGCATCTTCAGTTTCTTGAAAGTCGCAAGGGGCCTTCAGCCGATTATAAAACCGGTCTCTCCTTTGGTGGAATAACCCTTTACCATCAGGGGTTCGACAAAGAAGGTGTCTTGGTGAGTCTCTCGGGTGAGGGGTGCAAAACATTCGAACGAGAGTCTTCTATTGGTTGGGACGTTTTGGGAAAAGTCGCTACTGCGTCTGATGCTCATGTAACGCGCCTCGACCTGGCATATGATGATTTCAATGGTAGCCTCGATATAAGGGAACTCAAGAAATTTCGGGACGAAGGGAAATATGCATCGCGCTTGATAATAAACAATGAAACCCGCACCGGCAAAAGAATCGAAAATGGGTTGACAGTTTCTTTTGGAGTTAGTGGCGGCGACGTATTTATTAGATTTTATGATAAGGCTGCCGAACAGAGAATTCACGGAAAGCATTGGATTCGAGCCGAGATTCAACTTCGGAACCAGCGTGCAGATAATGCTGTGAGGGCTGGCTTACCAATAGATATACTTTTCGCCTCCGTCATGGGTAAATACCTCACTTTCAAGGAGGCGAGTACGACAGATAGTAATCCCTCGAGATGGCCGTTGGCTCCTTTTTGGGAACCCATTGTTTCTAAGGCACAACCAATCTGTCTGACAAGGCCTTTGGAGACACGTGACGACAAGACAAAAAACCGCATCGATAATTTTAAGAATATCACGCGGAGTCTTGCTGAGCACGTCGGCTGGTCGTGTATCTTTGATATACTATGCGAAATTGCACATTCCGAAACAGGTGACAACTTCTGCTGGATAAAGACTCCTGATGGAGGGCGATTTGCCCCATTTATCGAAGGCGCGGGAACTGCCATTCACCTGCAGAGAGGACATTCTTCGGCTCAGTCTGCCGTCCACTCGTAGTACCCCAGCCCCGCTGTGCCGCGCCGCAACGGGTTCAGGCAGGGCAGCGCATCTCGCGCTTACCACGCCGCGCCTGAGCCGCTATGCGAGTGCACCACCGCACGCCGCTGATCACCGCCGCGCAGGCGAAGTGCTTCGCGTGCCTGAGGCTTCATCTAATCTGAACAGCTTTTTGCGGTGAGGTCGATAGCGAAATCCATAAATGAAAATAGAAGGCAAAAACAGGAAGGAGCTCCACTCCTTCCTGTTTTGTCTGAGAGTTTTCTGCAAAGCATCAACTGTCCTTTAGAGCTTTTCTGAGCCATACTGCAAGAGCCAGTAGGACAAGGAGCACACGGGTAGCCCACGCTTATCCATCCGTCTGAGCCCCTGTACGGGCGCAAAGCGTGTACCTCGTGAATGGGTGCTACTTGCAGCAGTCATCGCAAAGAGCACGAATGTCACTTATCACATCATCCCAAACAATACCTGCTGCATAGTTGTTTTTTCCTTGGTATCTTTCCCATTGTTCCCGCATCAGGGGGCTTATTCGGATTTCATCAAGCGTTCGCTCATATAGTGCCAGTGCCTGCTCACTGCCTCGTTTGCGGGCAGTCGCAGTAAGGGCTGCCGCAAGGGTGGCTTTGTCAATCTCCAGTCCTGTATCCTGCAGAACATACAAATCGTAAAAATCGCGCAGCCGCGTATTCAGAACCGAGCGCGACAATACCGTTTCTATCTTTTCCGCCAGCACCGTTTCAAGGTTATACGCCCAAAGAGTGATATACCTCTCTTCGAACATCAACTTGTATTGGTAGTTGACAGCGGCTGGCGTAATCGCGTCTCCCGTGGATATATCGATTTTCAGCGGTATTCGAGTTGCGTCTAAAAACGCATTGAGGGAAATACGGACACCGCTATACTCCGCATCATCCATAATCGTCCCAAAATCATTGATTTCAAAGCGGATATTGTCATCAACAGGCACAGCAATGATTTCTTCAACCATTACTTTTGCGGCTATCGTATCCAGCGACATATTGCGAATACTCGTATCAATATCCATAGTGGCGCGGTTTTCAAGGCCCACCATGGCAGATACAAGCATCCCACCCTTTAAGATGAAATTATCCCTATGCTCCGACAGAGATACTCGCTCTAAGAATCGTTCCATACCATAATTGCGTATCAGTAGTTGTGCCTTGGCACTATCTCCTCGTGCCATGTTTCGGACTTTGTCCTTAAGCTGCCGTGAAGTCTTAATCATCAGAACAACACCCCCATCACCTCGTTCACTTGTTTTTCCATTCGCATGACCGATGCATAATGGCTTAAGTTGACAAGATTTTTGTCTTTCTTTTTCATATATTCCCTTATTGCATAGTTGAATGCTGCGCTGTCCATGTCTGACCGCTTGCGGATTATATCGCAAATCGTCCGCTCCATATCATAAGCATGGACAAAATGGCCGCCATTTGAAGAAATCAGACAGATACCCATGGCATACCAGTCCGCTTTTGTATAATAGACCTTTACACCCTTTTCCACCAATCCTCTGCTGTTGTAATTTGCCGCAACAGTAACAGAAAACGGCAGCGGCTCCTTCTCGGCGAGGTTGTGCAGATATAGCGCCGCTTCATGTGAGAAGACTGCTTTTGGGAACTGCGCTTGCAGCAGGTACATCTCATCCGGGAACACATCGGGAGATACATAAACACCGTGTGCGACCTTTTCCAGCCCTCTTTCCTTTATATACCGATAGAAAGCGTCTTTCGTGACACCGGCAGCCAAAACATCGGAGGTTTTCAGAACGCCTTGGTTTTCAAGAGACAGTTTTTCGATTACATCGTTTTTCAAGCCTATCACCAACTTTCACGCTGATATTATACGGCAAAACCAGCGTGAAAGTCAACTGCATAATGCTTTTTTGCATCGGGAGTTTATTCACAACGCACCGGCTATGCTTTGAGATGCTTCTTGCGCCCTCGGCACAGTCGGAAGGCGCATACCTTGGCTTGCCACGCCCCACCTGAGTCCCCATGCGGATGCATCTCCGCACGCTGCTGATCGCCGCCGCGCAGGAGGAGGTACTCCGCGTGCCTGAGGCTTAACCCACATCTCGCTTCGCATAGCAAAAGAGCCACCTGCTTCTCCGGCAGGTGGCTTTAATTTTCACTTGATACTTCTATAGGGTCAGAAACACTTTCGAGAACGACCGAATCGCCGCTGCCATCCGCATCCGACGCATACACGGATGTGGGAAGCATTCCGACCATCATCACCAGCGTCAACAGCATTGCAACAACGCCACGCATCTTCTTGTGTTTCATGGTATTTTTTGTCTCCTTTCAATGAAATTATTTAGAGAAAACCAGCCTTCTTATATTTATCCATTTCTTATTATTGCCAACTCAAAACGAATAATGTAAGGAGGCGGATTGCCCTCCATGTTTTCATGGTAGCATATTCAAGCATATTGTCAACACATCCGGACTCGCAAATTTTCAAGAAGTTTCTTTTCATAAAAAAAAGAAGGCAACGGATAACCCGTTGCCTTCTTCAATATTATTTCCTTTTATGCATAATAAACATAAATCTCGTGGTATCCAGCAGAAGCATTCCACCGAACAGAACAATTCACGGCAGATGCTTCACCTTCCTTTCCGTCCACGTGTGCATAAAAACGACCACAGTTCTCAAGAGAACTCTTCACATAGTCAACAGCCTGCTTGATTGTGGCATCAACCCATTCCTGATTCCAGCAAGATTCAGGGCAATCGCGCTCCAGATAAATCGGAGGGAAATAGCTGCGGCATCCATTCCAAATCTCAAAACCGATGCTTTCTGCGTAAGCATTCCCTGTTGCAATAGCAGCCGCGCAGTCAATGTCCGCCTTGGTAGGCTTGGCGGGCTCAGAAGGAGTGGTAGGAGCCGTGGAACCACCACCCGTGGAACCGGTAGAGCCGGTGTTTCCAGTGTTCCCAGTGTTACCAGTGTTGCTGCCAGAAGGAGTTTCGGGGGTGGTAATCTGCTTGTTGCTCTGGTAGTATGCCCACGCCTCATCAGCGGTGCGTCCACCGGCGGCCTTCTTGGAGCCTTCACCCCACTGACCGTCCGCGCTTACGCCGTACCAGCGCTGGAGCTCCTTCACCTGTGCGGTGGTCAGAGAACCATTATCGTAGCTGGGCGTTGCGGGCTTCTGGGGCTCCGGCTTAACCTCAGGCTTCGTTTCGGGCTTGGTCTCAGGCTTCGTGGTGTCCTGCTTGTTGTCAGCGGGCTTCTGAGTTTCCTGCTTGGCATCATCCTTCTTGGTCTCGTCCTTCTTAGTGTTATCCACCTTGGTGTCCGTCTTCTGTGCGTCGGACTTGTTCTCGCCATCGGGCTTCGCAGTATCCTCAGGCTTCTGAGTATCTGCCTCGGATGCGTCGGTCTTGTTCTCCGCATCCTTTTCCTCGGACTTCTCGTAAGCCGTGATGTCCGCCGCCTTGACGACCACCACGCCCTGCGCGTCCACCACATTGCCTTCGTCGTCCAGCGCGTAGTCGGTCACGGCGTTGCCGTCCTTATCCACCAGAACCTTCTCACCGGACTCGGTGGTCTGCACGTAACAGCCGATATCCTCTCCGGTCTTGGTCTCCTCGTCAGTCTTGTTGCCGCAGGCCATCAAACTCATGGTCATCACCAGAGCCAGCAGCAGGGCGATAAAATTCTTCATCTTTTTCATAGTTCTTGTCCTTTCTTCGCTGTGTATTTGCCGTGCATTATTCTTGTCATCGTTTTTATTCCGTCAAATCAATGTATCAATCGGGTTTGTAACCAATATTATAGCACTCGCGGTGGCACAAATCAAATATAATTGAAGTCATAACGGTTACAATATATCATTGAGGTGGTATAGATGAACTGCTACGGATACGACAACGCACTGCGGAAGCGGCTGTCCCAGCTCCGAGTCCAAAAAGGGGTATCAGCGCGCGAGATGAGCCTGTCTCTTGGACAGAACACCGGGTATATCAGCAACATCGAAAGCGGGAAGACGCTGCCCTCCATGACCGGGTTTTTCTATATCTGCGAATATCTTGACGTGTCCCCCTGTGATTTCTTCGACTTCGACACGCAGGCGCCGAAGGAGGCTTCCGAAATGATGTCCCGCCTGAAACGGCTGAATGCCGTGCAGCTCAACCACGTGGCGGCTATCATAGATGACATACTGGAGTAATACAGCAGATCGCGGTATCGCCGCGATCTGCTGCTCTGCTTTCACGAAAAGAACAGCGTATCCGAGGGTTCTTCCGGCTCGACGACGCTCAAGTCGATGAAGTCATCCAGCGACGGCGCGGAACGCCGCAGGTATTCGTGTCCTCCGTCCACAGCACAGGCACCGCACGAGCAAATTTTGAAGTCGTGTGTCGAGGTAGATTCTATAACATCCCCGCACTTTCTGCATTTGATGGCGTTTTTGATAATCATGTCGTTCTCCGTATCCTCGGTCCATACAATTCAGGCGCACACGCACAATCGAATTCGTGTGCCGCGCAGGGCGGGAAAAGCGTGCAATCATTGCACACTTTTCCCCTTGTTTGCCTTACGCGCTCTGCTGAATGACAATACCCTCTTCGTCCCATGTAGCCAACCGGAAGTTGTAGGGGCGTCCGTCAGGCGCGGTCAGGCTGTTCAGGATGTCCCGCAGCTCCCGCACCTCTGCCGAATGCCGCTTGGCAATCAACACGGCCTCGTCCACAGGCTTGTTGTCCAGCGCACAGCCGTCCACATACATACGGAGCTGGTACAAATCCAGTGCCTTCGTCTTGCCTGCCTTGGCCTCGTAGATGGCTACACGGTCGATGTAACCCACGAAGAGGTCTACCTTCGCCTTCAGTCCGATTTTCTGAAATACTGGCTCCTCGCGGCTCACCCGCAGGGCGGAGGGGTCCTTCTCCCGCTTGGCGGTCAGCGCCTTGATATACCGCAGCTCCACCGAGTCCACATCCTTTGCCGGGGCAGGTACATAAGAAGCTATCCAGCTGAGCAAATTTTTCAGGCGCGGGTCACCTTCACAGAAGGACGTCTTCGTGTTCTTCGTGGCGGGCAGTGCGGCGGGATTGTCCGTAATCAGGTCTACCTGAACAAGAAAGCGGTTTTGGCTGGGGTGAATAGCCTCACCCCAAACTCGGTCGAACAGCCCGTGTTCGATGGCACGCCCGTTGATACGCAGCTCCACACCGCTGGAGCTCATATTGCACTTATAGTAGACGGCGTTTGCCTTGGTGGGCAGGATGTTGCCGTACTTGCAGCGGATGGTCAGCGGGCCTCCACCCAAGTTGCAGGGAATCTCACCATAATCCTTCACGCTGCCCTGCTCCCACGCCGGCAGCAGCGGCGTCAGTGTGTGCCGTTCTTCTGCACCGCCGCGGATCTCCAGCACCTCCATGGCGATATCCGTATCCGCCAGAACACCCGCGTAAACGTACCGCAGCTCCTCCATAACATACCGCACGAGGCTGTGGAAATCAGAGGGAGCTGCCTTGCGGTCAGGCTTCACCGTTTGGAACTTCACCATAGGGCAGCGGACGGAGACCGCCGTGCCGGTGACATGGGGCAGGTTGCCCGTACCTGAGTAAAAGCGCATCTTCATGGGCTTGTCCTCCTCAGAAGTGCCCATGGAGTAAGGCGCCGTAACCTCGCGGTACCGGTCTGCTGCCGCGTCCCCTTTCGTCCGCGTCCGGATACTCCACTGCTGGCTGGGGCTGCTGTCGCAGGACGCCAGCGCGTGCTTCAGCCCGAAGCCGTGCTCGTTCAGCGGCGTCTGCGCCCCGTCCCGGCAGGCGATGGTCAGCGCACTGTTCAAGTCGGAAATGCCCGTGCCGCCGTCCACCACGCTGATTTCCACCGCATCGCCCAAGTCCTCAAAAGACAACACCACTGTCATGGACAAATCAGGGTCGTTGCTGTTGGCGCGGAGGTTGGAAATGGCATCATCCGCCAGCTCACAGATGACCTGCGCCACGCTGTTGAAGTTGTCCCCGATTCCGGCAAACAGGCCGTGACCGGTGGGGTTGTTGCGGATGATTTCCTCTCCAATGGGGGTCTTCTTCTCGTTATTCATAATTCTATGTCCTTTCGTATTTTTTCAGGTGGGGTGAGCTGTTATCACAGCTCACGGATGTCGTCCAGCATCCCGTCGTACTTCTCCTCCAGCGCGGCTGCGATGATTCGCAGCAGGGCTTGCTGGCGGATAACCTCCTTGCAAAACGCCGTTGCCAGCGCGTCCGGCGACATATGCAAATCAATGCACATGTGAAGGAGTTCTTTCCACTCGTAATCGGTCACGTCAATCGTCACCTTGTACTTGTCATCTTCGTACATCTCGCGTGCTCCTTTCGTCGTATTCAAAGCAAAACACCGTGCAGGGTAATCCCTACACGGTGCGTCGAGAAACGACAAGGAGACGGAGCATCCGTCCGCAGGGAGGGCTTGCAAATCCCTTGAAAATAGGATATACTACTCCCTGCGGTGCGGATTTTTCCGTTGTGTAGGTGGTTGTGTCACCTGCTCAGGTTGAGAGGAGCGCCAACTCCTCTCAACTGCCGCTGTTTTATTTTGTGCATTCATTGTAACATATTTGGGTAGATATATCAACTGGCATAATCGCTAAATATATCTGTGTAAATATGTGCAATTTGTATATTTACGCAGATATTCATTTGTGCTACCATGATATGCAGTAGCAATAGGAGGTTGTACTATGTCCCCAGCAAGCAAGGCCCAGCAAAAGGCCGTAAATAAATACATGAAGAACAACTACGACCGCATCAATCTTGTAATGCCTAAGGGCAAAAAAGAGGTCATTCAGGCTCACGCGGCCCAGCAGGGCGAATCCGTAAACGCCTACATCAACCGGGCCATCGACAAGGCTATGAGTGAAGATGACTCCTCTACCTGAGCAGACAAGGCAGGTGATCTGCGCCACCGCGCAGATCACCTGCTTCTTTAAGAGACTCTTTCCTGCAGCACCTTGCACATGGTATAATAGCGGTACTGGAGGTGCGATGCGGATGAAGACAACAATAACCTTTGAATTGGAAACCGACATTAGGGAGCAGCTGGCGGCCATCTGCTCCCGATATAATCTGTCGCTTGAAGAGGCTTTTACTTCGTTTGCAGAGGTCGTAGTCCAAGCAGGAAGGCTTCCATACGACATGGAAGTGCCTAACGCGGTGACTCAGGCAGCGATGGCTGCCGCTGAGAAGGGCGAGGGGCTGTCCGGCGCATTCGACTCCGCGCCTGAACTGATGGCCGCTTTGGGCGATACACGGGGCAATTAGAGACGCTACACGCTCGAAGAACCGGACAACGAAGAAAATGATGCCGAGATGAACCGCTGCAATTCGCCTGTGGACTTTGAAGCCTATCAGCAGACCAAGATGAAGGACATCCCCGTGACACGCTACGTTGCAGAGAGAGGTTGCACAGAGCCTGCCATGCCAACTATCGTATCAAGTTTCAGCCAATCGTCGGAAAAATATTTCGCCAACTATCGGAAAACCATTGCATAATCCATAATCAGTGCATATAATAAAGCTAACGCAAAGGAAGGCAAGGTATCCCAAATGAAGAATTACAGGAAAAGAATTGCTGACGATATTCTGATGCGGAAGCTGGAAGGCAAAGGTGCGGTGCTGATCGAAGGCCCTAAGTGGTGCGGTAAAACCACAACTGCGGAGCAGCTTGCAGCCAGCATTTTATATATGGACGACCCGGAAAAGAAAGCGCAGAACATCACGATGTCCGAGTTGAACCCCAAGCGGCTGCTGAAAGGCGCAACACCGAGACTGATTGACGAGTGGCAGCTTGCTCCAAAGCTTTGGGATGCCATTCGCTTTGAGGTTGACCATCGCGGCGAGTTGGGACAATTTCTCCTCACCGGGTCTGCCGTTCCCGCCGATACCAAGGAGATTACACACTCCGGTACGGGGCGTTTTACATGGTTGACGATGAGGCCGATGAGCCTATATGAATCCGGGGATTCAACAGGTGAAGTCAGCATAAAAGATCTGTTTGAGGGAAATACGGAGGTAGATGGAAGTTCAGATTTAAGTATCGACCGTCTGGCTTTTCTCGTGTGCCGGGGCGGTTGGCCGCAGGCTGTGGATATGCGCGATGAAATTGCCTTGGATCAGGCGGCTGATTACTATGATGCAGTTGTACACTCGGATATTAACCGTGCCGACAATGTACAGAAGAATCCAGAAAGAGTTCGCAGGCTCATGCGCTCCTACGCAAGAAATCAAGGAGGCCAGGTGCCGAATACAGTGCTTGCACAGGATATTTCGACAAACGACGAAGTGGCGATCAGCGAAGAAACGGTTGCTTCCTACGTAAATGCGCTCAGAAAAATCTTTGTTATAGAGGATATGCCTGCATGGAACCCCAATCTACGCTCCAAGACTGCGATTCGCTCATCAGATACCCGGTACTATGTTGATCCGTCTATTGCTGCTGCCGCTCTAGGCATCGGCCCAAACGATTTAATCAATGACCTGAAGACGTTCGGATTTCTCTTCGAAACGCTCTGTATCAGGGATCTTCGGGTTTTTGCCGATGCGCTGAACGGAGAGGTTTACCATTACAGAGATAAAGACGGACAGGAATGCGACGCCGTTATTCATTTGAGAAACGGGAAATACGGGCTCGTTGAAATTAAGCTCGGCGGCGACAGGCTCATTGAGGAGGGCGCGAAAAGCCTGAAAGCGATGGCTGAAAAAATTGATACCGATAAAATGAACGCGCCCGCCTTCCTGATGGTCTTGACCGGAACTGGCGATTTTGCCTATCGCCGTCCGGATGGCGTGTGTGTCGTCCCTATCGGTTGCCTGAAAAATTGATGCCGCAACACATCTGTGCGAATTTTGTACAGGTACAAGCAAAACTCGCCCATAAAATGTGATAACGCTTGAAAAACTCGTTCATTTTTTGTGGCTTCGATTGAGGTCAAGGCGGAAAACGGCACGGCAAAATCCCTTCGTACACTGATTGCCAGTGAGAAGTATGACGACATCCACTGCGGCATCAAGCTCACCGGCGGCAATATCGGCTTCAGCGATGACATCTACACATTTCCCTATTTCTGCACTTTCCTGCTGAAACGGTATTTGGCAGAGACAGACCTGTGAGATACCTCTCAGGCACGCGGTAAGCATCTTCCTCTCCCGTGCCTGACCGACACAACCTACGAAAGCTGAAGGGCCGGTGATCTGCGCGACTGCGCGGATCACCGGCTTGTGCTTTGCTCGCAGGCGGCTTCATAAAAAGCGTCTGCGGCGGAGTCCTTCCCGCCGCAGACATACGCCTCATATTCGTCCTGTCGCTCATTCGCAGCCGCCTCGCGCTTACGTGCACCATACAGCCGATTGCCCCTACAATAGTCGCAGGTACCGTGATTGCGGCAGTTAAAGCACACCGCCTTCGCGCCGTGGTATGGCTTGCGGTGCTCTTGCCCAGATACGATGGTCTTTTCCAAACACATGCAACTCACTCCTCTCGATGTCCTTAACGATGGTTCCCAGATGTATTATAACACGTCCAGCAAACGGAGGGTATGAGCATTTTGTGACCAGCATGACACCTCAGGTGCGGGACGCTGCTTTCCTTGGCACTGCCACCGAAGCAATGAGGGCGTGGCTCTGCACGAAGCACGTGCGGATGGATGTTCTGACTGTGCCTGAGCTATGCAGAAAACGCGTCTCGCGTCGAATTATGTGATATTTATAAAAATATTCGTGTCAATTTTTGCGAATATCTCGCTCGCTATTGTTGATTTTTACACAAATATCTGCTATACTCTGGTCAGCACCTTTAAGGAGGACTGCTTATGTATAGAAAGATTATGGGCTTCTTGAAAGCGTGGAAAGAAAACGAACACCGCAAGCCCCTTATTTTGCAGGGCGCAAGGCAGGTCGGAAAGACCTATTCCATTTTGGAGTTCGGGCGCACCCACTATGAAAATGTGGCATACTTCAACTTTGAAACCAATCCAAAGCTGAACGAAACCTTTGAGGAAAACATCAGCCCCGAATATCTGATACCGATTTTGTCCCATATCGCAGGTCAGACCATCGTAAAAGAAAAAACGCTGATAGTCTTTGACGAGGTGCAGCTCTGCGAAAGGGCTTTGACCTCCCTCAAATACTTTTGCGAGGACGCCCCGGATTACCACATCATTGTCGCAGGCAGCTTGCTCGGGGTTGCGGTCAACAGGGCAAAATTCTCCTTCCCCGTAGGAAAGGTCGATATGAAAACGCTTTATCCTATGGATATGGAGGAGTTTCTATTGGCTCTTGGTGAGGACAATTTGGTTGAGCAGATTAAAAAGTGCTTTCAAACCGATACGCCGCTTCCCGTTGCCTTACACGACGCCGCAATGCAGCTTTACCGCCAGTACCTTGTGGTCGGCGGTATGCCGGAGTGCGTGATGCAATTTGCCGAAACAAAGGACTATATCCTTGTCCGCCATACGCAGGATACGATACTTGCAAGCTATCTCAATGATATGAGCAAGTATAACAACTTGAATGAAATCAAGAAAACCAGACTTGCCTACGATAACATTACCGTTCAGCTTTCCAAGAAGAATACCCGTTTCCAATATAAGCTGATCAAGAAAGGCGGACGGGCTTCCGAATTTGAAAACGCAATCGAATGGCTTTGTCTGTCTGGTATCGTGTCACAGGTATACAAGGTGGAGCAAATCAAAAAGCCCCTTGAAAACTACCGTGATATTGATGCGTTCAAGATTTATGTGTCTGACTTAGGACTGCTTTGCGCCAAAAAGGATTTAGCCGCCAATGACATTCTCTATATGGTCGAGGAAATTAACGACTTCAAGGGCGGTATGGCGGAGAACTATGTTAATGTGCAGCTTACCATTAACGGCTACCACACCTACTATTGGGAGTCCGAGCGTGGGGCTGAAATTGATTTTATCATTCAGCGTGACGGGCAGCTCATTCCCATTGAGGTCAAGTCTGCCGACAACACCAAAGCCAAGAGCTTAAAGGTCTATATGGACACCTACAAGCCCGCTTATGCAATCAAGCTCTCTGCCAAAAACTTCGGCTTTGAGGACAATAAAAAAATCATTCCTCTCTATGCCGCTTTTTGTATCTGAAATCAATTTTGCGGCTGTAACGCTCACAGAAAATGTGAGCGTTATTTTTTGCTCCCAAAACAGAATAAGAAGGATAACGCTTGTGAAATACACGAAAATCATTTGTATAAGCACATTCGCTTTCCTACAGGCAAAACACCGCAGCCCTACGCCCCTGCGCGCTGTTTTCTCCGTTCTCTGCGCTTTTCCATCGAAAGGGGGGCAAATATCGTTTTTCTCCCAATAAATCCCATGATCCTTGTCATATAAACCCCGGTGATGCTTCCCGCCGTATCGATCGCCACATCCCGAAGCGCCGGTGAACGTCCTGCCACAAACATCTGATGATATTCATCCAGACCGGCAAACCCGGCACAGAACAGTCCGGCAGCGAGCACAAGCCAAAAGCCCCGCAGCCGATAAACATACAAGGGCAGGGAAAGTGTCAGCCCCAGCAAAAGGTATTCGCTAAAATGTGCCATCTTCCTTACGAGAAAATGGATCTCATCTGCATACACTCCCACCTGCGCGGTATCCAGATTGCCGGAGGTCAGCTTTCCCAGCAGGAGCACCACCTTTTCACTGACCAGCATACTCAGCTGTCCGGATTCGTCCGCCGTCTGGGCGGAAAAGGAAAAGATCATATACATCACGCACAGCGCCGGTACAAAGGATAAGGGCTTTAATAAAAAACGAAACATCTTCTTTATGGTCAGCCAGAAATATTTCATGTTCACTCCATTCTGCAGATCACAGACAGCTTATCGTATCCTTTAGGGAGCCTTTGCTCCGAGCTTACCGCCTGTCCTTTTTGTGCCTGCCTTTTGTCCGTTTAATATAGTCTATATTTCCATTTCTTGCAAGAAAGCCCCACTGCATGGGAAACACACTTTTTATTCCCTTAGCATTGGGAGCTATTACAGGAACGATATCTGTCGGGCGGACTTCTCCATCTGTGATCAGAGGCCTTGCGTGGGTATCAACAAATTTACTTGTTAGAGAGGATTTTAAGTCTGAAAATAAAACGGAATTCTTAAAGAAAATCAAGATGTTCACTAGCAATTCCAAAGCTTATTGGGGAGGCTTGCTGACTCCTATTGTTGATTCTGTCAGAATAAAGGGTAAGGTCGATATCAAGGGAAGTATCCTTATCGAACTCGCTGGGGTTTTGCATACATCACCGAACTATTTGCTGGGGATGGAGGAATATGAAGAGGACTTATTGGAGATAATTACAGTATATAAGAACCTGAAAGGTTCTAAAACAAAGCAAATCGCATTGGAACAGATGAAACTACTGGCGACTATGAGCTCGGAACTTTGATAAAAAAATGCAGATATCCGCAAAAATTTCATGAACATCATTGACTTATAAGAGGAGAGAATGCTATATTATACATGAAATAATTGCGGATAACCGCGAACAAATCATGTGAGGTGTTTGGATGTATCCGAGGGAACAGTATTTGAAAGAGATCATCTCAAAGAAAGATAACGGACGTATTAAGATCATTACGGGACTGCGTAGAAGCGGCAAATCGGTACTATTGTTTCAGCTGTATCGGGAATGGCTTCTGGGAGAAGGGGTGAAGGAAGACCAGATCATCGCTTTGGCTTTGGACATATTGGAAAATGCCAGATATCGTAATCCTTTGGAATTGGATAAGTATGTTCGTGATCATATGGTCGATCCTAAGAAGAGGTATTACATTTTCATTGATGAGATCCAGTTTGTATCCGAGATTCAAAATCCTTACGTGGATAATGAGGATGCCAAGATAACGTTTATCGATGTTATTCTCGGATTCATGCATATGGATAATGCCGATGTGTATGTAACCGGCAGTAATTCCAAAATGTTGTCTTCGGATATACTGACTCAGTTTAGAGATCGGGGTGATGAGATCCGGGTATATCCGTTGTCATTTGCGGAGTTTTATAACGAATATGAAGGGGATAAGAGAGGAGCCTGGCAGGATTATTACACTTATGGCGGAATGCCGCTTGCAACTTCACTTGAATCACACGAGGAGAAAAGCAGGTATTTAAGGGATCTCTTCGACCGGACTTATATAAAAGACGTACTTGAAAGACATGAAATCAAGAATGATACAGAGGTGCTGGATATATTGCTTGATGTCCTTGCATCGGGGATCGGATCACTTACCAATCCAAGCAAGCTGGCCAATACGTTTAAAAGTGAACGGCAGATTGGCATAGGCTCTGAAACGATCGAAAAATATATCGGATATTTTGAGGAGTCATTCCTTATAGAGAAGGCTGTACGTTATGATGTAAAAGGCAGAAAGTATATCGGAACTCCCGCTAAATACTATTACACCGATCTGGGGCTTCGCAATGCAAGGCTCTGGTTTAGGCAACTGGAAGAGACTCACATCATGGAAAATGTATTGTACAATGATCTCATCCGGAGAGGAATGAATGTTGATGTGGGTGTGGTGGAATACAATACGAAAGATGCTGACGGTAAGAAGATCCGAAAGCAGTTGGAGGTGGATTTCGTCGTAAACCAAGGCGGCAAGCGGTTTTATATCCAATCTGCCTTATCTATAGCCGACCCGGACAAAAAGGAGCAGGAGATTGAATCATTGAAAAGGATACCTGATTTCTTCAGCAAGATGGTTGTAGTTCGGGATTATCTTAAACCGTGGCAGGATGAAAACGGGATCACATATGTAGGAATAGAACAATTTCTTCTGAATGAAGAACTTTTGAAATGATATTTTTAGGATGCCGTTAAAGACACTTACTTTGATGTAGGTGTCTTTTTTTGATGTTTGTTTCAAAAGTACAATGCCGTTGTACTTTTGGGGCGAAAAGTACAAGGTTTGGGGAACGACTTTTTACATGGAGTTCCGTAGAATTGCATGTGTAAGCAAGAGGTGACGCAAGCCGGCAAGCCTGAAATGAAAGAAGGAAATCCTATAAGGTTATATAGTTTGGATGAAATCACGGAGATATTCGGTAAATTAGGACTTCGTATTTGTAACAGCTTTGCTGATTTCAGTGGAAAGCCGAGTTCTGATAATGATATTCAATTGATGGTTTATTCCATACGGGAATAAATCTTCATCAAATCTTTATTTTTTTCTGTTAGGTTATATTTCAGTAAGAAATGA
>ERZ837910.2866-NODE-2866-length-20074-cov-6.779809_pt1 | contig 20074 bp, 14 predicted proteins | sample MGYA00519940_ERZ837910 | MGnify/ENA primary metagenome ERZ837910 (study PRJEB31850, sample SAMEA3708825) | human gut metagenome | biome: human gut; feature: human-associated habitat; material: faeces | place: China | collected 2014 ... | reverse complement strand
ACGACCTTCGGGTTATGAGCCCGACGAGCTACCGAGCTGCTCCATCCCGCGATATCAGTACTCAGGAGGTTTTCTCTTGAGTACTCATCTATTATATCATGTTGAATGCGATTTGTCAAGTGTTTTTTCAAAAAAAGCTGAAAAAAATTATTGAGTTGAAAGCACCCTGACAGAAAGCAGCCCGGACTGCTCGCAGACCTCCGCTCTGGAGCCGCTTCTCAGCCCGCCGGAGATCATCATTCCGGAGAGCATATTCTCGATTTCCGCGGTGATCGTCCGGCGGAGCGGACGCGCTCCCATGCCGCGCTCCCTTCCGGAGGAGCTGTCGCGGCATAGGTGCTTCACGGCGTCGTTGGTGAAGCTCAGCTCTATGCCGCAGAGCTGAGCGCGCGCCGTGAGCTTCCGCAGAAGTATGCGGCAGATGGATTCCATCTGCTCCTCGCCCAGCTTGCGGAACACTACCACATTGTCTATTCGGTTGATAAGCTCCGGGCTGAACCGCTTTTTCAGCTCCGATAAGACTTCGGATTCCCCGTCGTCCTGCTGTCCCGAACCGAACCCCAGCGTGTTTTTAGAGAGCTGCTCCGCGCCGATGTTTCCGGTCATTATCACAATGGAGCTCCGGAAATCCGCCCGTTTGCCGTCGGCGGCGGTGAGAGTCCCCTCTTCGAGTATCTGAAGAAGCAGATTCAGCACGTCCGGGTGAGCCTTCTCGACCTCGTCGAAAAGCACGACTGAATATGGAGCGCTCCTGACCCTTTTAATGAGCTGCCCCTCCTCCTCGAATCCCACGTAGCCGGGAGGCGACCCTATCAGCTTCGAAACCGAGTGCTTTTCCATGAACTCCGACATATCAAAGCGTATCATGCGCTTCTCATCGCCGAAAACCGCTTCGGCAAGCGCCTTAGCCAGCTCAGTCTTTCCCACTCCGGTCTGCCCGAGGAACAGAAACGAGCAGGTAGGGCGCTCCGGCTCTTTAAGCCCCGTTCTCCCGCGGCGGACCGCATTCGCGACCAGCTCCACCGCCTTATCCTGACCTACCACGCGCCTGCGGAGCTGCTCCTCAAGCCCGGAGAGCCGCGCGGCTTCGTCCTGCGAGAGCTTCTGCGCCGGGATACCAGTCACCGCCGAGGCGGCGCATGCGATGTCCTGCCGGTCGACTGCCGCGCCAATGCCGCCGCTCAGCGCCTTAACCAGCGCATATTCCTCATTGCGGAGCTTCTCCGCCTCCGCAGCGGATTTTACCACTGCAAGCCCCCTGCGTACCTCCGAAAGCCTGCGGGCATACGGAGCATTCATAGCCCCCGAGCGCACCCGCGCCGCCGCTTCGTCCACGAGGTCAAGAGCTTTGTCCGGGAGGTTTCGGTCGGTGATATACCTCACCGACAGCCTTACCGCCTCCTCAAGCGCCGCGTCGGTTATCGTAACGCAGTGGTGGGTCTCGTAGCTGTGCCGCATTCCACGGAGTATCTCCAGAGTCTGCGCTTCCGTCGGCTGCTCCACTGTTATTGGCTGGAATCTCCGCTCAAGCGCGCTGTCCTTCTCGATGAAGCGGCGATATTCCTCGGTGGTGGTGGCTCCTATAAGACATATCTCGCCACGGGCCAGCTGGGGTTTCAGAATGTTTGCCGCATCTATCGCGCCCTCGGCAGCTCCGGTGCCGACAATGCTGTGAAGCTCATCTATAAACAGTATCACATTCTGACAGCCTGCGGCTTCCTCTATCACGCTTTTCAGGCGCTCCTCAAAGTCGCCGCGGTACTTCGCCCCGGCGAGCATCGCCGTCAGGTCGAGGGAATATATCCGCTTCCCGAGAAGCCCCTGCGGGACGCTCCCCGCCGCTATGCGCTGCGCGAATCCCTCCACCACGGCGGTCTTGCCGACTCCGGCGTCCCCGATGAGGCAGGGGTTATTCTTGCAGCGCCGCAGCAGCACCCTTATAAGGCGGTCGGTTTCCTGCTCCCTGCCTATCACCGGGTCGAGCTTCCCGGAGGCTGCAAGCTCGGTGAGGTCCCTGCCGTATTTCGTGAGCGCCGGGAATTTCGCGCGGCGCTCTTTTTCGCTCTGCTGGAAGTCCGGCTCGACATAACGCTGCGCGCAGACCTCCCCCGCGAGCTTCACCATATTCACGCCAAGCTCCGCTAGTATCGACCAGGCGCAGCACTCCCTGTCGAGCACCACCGCGCGGAGAAGGTGCTCCGTCCCAGCCTTGCGCTTGTCCTCGGCGGCGGCAAAGGAGAGCGCGTTTTCCATCAGCCTGCGCGAACGCGGCGTGAGGTCGTTCATGCTCAGGCGGGTAGGTCTCCCCTTGCCGACCAGCGTTTCCAGCCGCCGAAGGACTTCATTGCGCCCTACGCCGTACCTCCGCAGCACCGACGCAGACGGAAAGCTGTCGTCGCTTACCAGCCCGTAAAGCATGTGCTCGCTGCCGACATAGGTGTGACCATATCCCATAGCGGCTCCCAGCGCCGAATTGAGCGCCTTCACCGCACTATCAGAAAATCCGCTTATTGAATTCATGTTGTTGACCTCCTCGTTGATACACATAGTATGAGCAGAAATCAGGAATTTATTTCATCAGCAGGAAAATTTCTGTAACAGATTTTCGCACTCTGCATACTATGTACTATGAAACGGAAGCTTCAAAGGGAAGCGGAAATTTCTACTATAGTAATTAGGAGGACACGAATATGTCATGCTTCAACGTTGGCGGCGGCAACTGCTGCTGGATCATCATTCTTATTCTTATCCTGTTCTGCGGCTGCGGCAATGGCTGCGGTAACGGCTGCGACAATGGCTGCGGCGGCGGCTGCGGCAACAACTGCGGTAATAACTGCGGCTGCTGATCGTTTCCCGGGTATAGCCTGATCCGGCGTCAGTGAGCGGTGAGTGCTGACGGCTCAGCGCGTCAGACCTTAACACGCTCCTGAGCAGTGACAGAGGGCGCCTTTCAATGAAAGGCGCCCTTTTCTCATGGAAAATCAGAGAATATTTGCCGCACTGGAAAAATCTACAGAGATCAAACCCGACTTCTTTTCAGAAGCCGGGTCAAATTTATGCCGAACAGGATTTTTCAGCCGCCAGCAGTCTGCCTATCCTTGCTGAAAGCACGCTTCCGTCAGCAGGCTTGCGGATAACGTCTGCCGCGCCGGCATTCAGGAACATCACTTCTGCGGCAGGCGAACGATCCGCCGTGTAGACCACTGTCGGTATATCCTTCAGCCGCCCGTCAGAGCGCAGCGACTTCAGCAGAGACACATCGTCCGCGCCTGCGGAGAGCAGTATCAGCTCGGGAACATGTCCCTCAAGATACTCTAGCGCCTGCCCGCCGCTGCTTACCGACGCCACGCCGTATTCCTGGAGCATACGCTCGGTCAGGCAGCGGAACATCAGGTCGTTTTCGATGTACAGCACCCTGCCCTCCGCATTGCAAGAACCGGCTTCAGAGCCGCCGGCAAGTATGCCGCGTATACGCCCGGCAAGCATTCGGTACTGCTCAAGAACGCGCCGCGTATTCTCGGTGATATACCCAGTATCGCCGGACTTGGCCGCCTCCTCAAGCCGGAGAGCCTCCTCGTACAGCGCGTTCGCCCCTATGGTGCGAGAGCCGCTTTTCAGCGCATGAACCTGTATGCGGTAGTTCTCCAGATCCTTGGCGGCGAAATATTCCGAAATGAGGTCGTACCTGTCCTCCTCAAGATAAGTGCCGACTATATCAAGATAAAGCTCCTCGCTGTCGCAGCAATATTGCAGCGCCGACGAGACGTCCAGGAACTCCCCGAGCTGCTCCATTGCGCCTTTTTTCGGAGCCGCAGCAAACCCGGACGCCGGCTCGCCGTCTCCCATGCGGACATACTCGGCGGGAAGGTACTTCATAACAGTATCCCAGAGCTGCCGGCTTGAAACCGGCTTTGCAAGGTAATCGTCGAAACCGGCGTTGAGGTACATATTGCGCTCTCCTGAAACCGCGTTCGCTGTAACAACGATTATCGGAACGCCCGGACACAGCTCCTGCTTTTGTATCGTCCGCAGGGTCTCCATGCCGTCCATTACCGGCATCATATGGTCTAGGAGTATGAGGTCGTAGCGGTTCCTGCCGATAAGCTCAAGTGCTTCCACGCCGTTCACCGCGGCGTCTATCGTGACCCGGGTCTCGCGCAGGCTGCGGCGGTAAAGGTCGAGGTTCATCTCGTTGTCGTCGGCTATGAGTATCCGCGCCTGCGGAGCCGTGAATCCCGGCTTGCTGCGCGAAAGCTCTCCGGGACGCGTCAGCGCCGCCGCATCGCCTACCGGGCTTGGATCCGAAACGCCCTGCCTCAGCCGGAAGCTCATGCAGGTACCCTTGCCGTAGGTGCTTTCCACCTCCAGGAAGCTGTCCATCATCGAAAGCAGCCTTGTTACAATGGTAAGTCCCAGACCTATCCCCTGAATATTCTGACTTCGCTTTTTGTCCATTCGCAGGAAACTCGAGGATATCCGCGCGACGTCCTCCCCGCGCATGCCGGTGCCCGTGTCCTTGACTTTAACGCACAGCCAGCCGCTGTCGCCGTCAGGTTCCCAGCCGACTTGTATCTCCACCCATCCGCGCTCTGTGTACTTCACCGCGTTGGAGGTCAGATCGTTCAGTATCCTGGTTATGCGAACGCTGTCTCCATGGAGCGTCCTGGGGATATCAGGGGAGAAATCAAGCCGCAGCTCGATATCCTTTTTGTTTGCGTGGTATCCCGCGAAAGCGGCGATATCAGAAAGCATGGAAGCCGCAGAGTAGTTCGTTTCCTCAATACGGAAGCTGCCGGTCTCCATCTCGGTGAAATCCATCATGTCGCTTATCATCGCAAGCAGAGTCTTGCCGGCGCTGCGGATATTTTCAGAATACCGCGTGATCTCTTCGTCCCGGGACTCACGCAGCACCATTTCATTGAAGCCCAGCACAGCGTTGATAGGAGTGCGTATCTCATGAGAGACAGTGCTCAGGAATTCCGTCTTGACCTGGCTGGCGCTTTGTGCCGCCGCCATGGCCTCCTCCGCCTCGTCACGGGTGTCGCGGAGTTCCTTCATGGTTCGCTTGAGCACCTTGAGATCCGGGGTCTCCATCGCAAACATCAGCATCATCAGACCGATGGATACCGTGAACAGCGTAAACAGCACGTTCGGGAAAATAAGCTGCACAACCGGTCCGGAGATCAGTACGAGAATATACACGGATACCGAAATGCGCTGCGCCCTGCTGAATTTTCTGAAATTCACGATCATCATTATACTTGTAATGATTATGGCAGCTATCGGGATCACATGTATCAAAAGGTAAAGCGGACCGTGAACGTATCCCGTCTCATCAAATGAGAATATCCACCCGGTGAAGATGTTGACGGCGAGCATTACGGTCATCGCCCCCGCCGCGCCAAGCGTGAACTCCGGAATATGGCGGTGCCGCGCCGTGCCGTAGATGGCGCAGGTGCAGTAGATCACAAACTGACATTCAAGGAACACGTCGGAGATCAGGTAAATAGTATTGAGCGCGGTGTTGAGCCATATCGGAACGCTGTCGGCATAGCTTATGGTTATCGCGGTCACGACATCCAGGGTCACTGCAAGGAACAGCACTCCTGCGAGCCGCTTGAAATGCCGGTTGCTTGGCGAATCCGACGGATATTGCAGATATACATACAGGTTCAGCACCACCAGCAGAGCCGCTGCCGCAAGCTCAAAGTAGATGTTGTATTTCATGCTTCGGAGCCGAGCAGCGCGGCTACCTTATCGGTAAGCTCCTTCGGCAGGAAGGGCTTCCTGAGGTAAGACGTGACGCCCAACCGTATCGCCTCCCGGACAGTTTCCTGTGTGGCGGAGGCGGTCAGGAACATCACCGGGATATCCTTAAGCTTCTCCGACTGGCGAATGCTTGAAAGCGTGTTGAACCCGTTGAGCAGCGGCATTTCGATATCAAGCAGAATGCAGTCTATCCGAGGGTTGGAGGGTTCTCTCAGGAACTCCAGGCATCGCTTGCCGGACTCGGCAGTCACCACCTCGTGATCCTGCTTTTCCAGAATAAATTTACACATCTTAAGCGTTATCTTGTCGTCGTCGACTACCATTATTCTCTTTTTCATCAGTATTTCTCTCCGTTCTCGGTAAATTTTTGTATGTAAGCTGCCGCCGCTTCGTCAAAGCTTCTGCAATGCGATATCAGCCGACGCTCATGCGACCTTAGCTCCGCGATGTTCCCGGCTGCAAGAAGATCCGCGGCGTACTGTGCGGACTGAGCCAGACGTTCAGCTCCCACCGCCGCTGCGGCGCCGCAAAGCTCGGTGCAGGTCTGCGCGTACTCCTTCCAGTCGGAGTTATCCAGAGCCTTCTCCAGCGATTCCGCCCGCGAGGTCATATCCGCCATTCCAATGATCCTGCGGAACAGCTTTTCGTCGCCGCAGCAGCAATTTATTCCCGCAGCAGCGTTCAGTTCCGGAAGCTCCCTTGCGCCGGAGGCGGCTTCATGCGTTTCCGAGCCGGGAGTTATCGGAAGGATCAGCTCCCGCGGCAGGTACTCAAGCAGCACCGATTCCAGGCGGTCGCTCTGCACCGGCTTTGCGAGGTAGTCGGTAAATCCACAGGCGGCGTACTTCTCCCGCGCCCCGACCATCACATTGGCGGTCAGCGCGATAACCGGAGTCCCGGCATTGGGAGAGCCATCCTGTGCACGTAGCTGTTTCAGGGTCTCAATGCCGTCCATATCAGGCATAAGGTGATCCATGAATATCAGGTCGTAGTGCGTCCGCGAAACCAGCCCGAGGCACTCGCGCCCGCTGTAGGCGGATTCGGTCCGTATCTGCGTCAGACGGAGCAGTCCCTTTATGACATCTATATTGAGCTTCACATCGTCCACTACCAGGATCCTTGCTCCCGGCGCCCGGAAGCGCTCGTGATACTCCTCTTTCTGACCGCTGGCGGCACGGCGGTTCTCGATAAACACCCCGACTGGGTCGTATGACACCACACGCTGCGGTATCTCCACCGTGAATTCCGAGCCGGAGCCCAGCGTGCTGCGCACCGCGATGGTACCGCCCATCATTTCAGTGAGGTGCTTTGTTATATTGAGCCCAAGACCGGTGCCTTCGATGTGGCGGTTGGTCATTTCGTCCAGCCGGCGGAACGCCTTGAACAGGTTCTGCTGATTCTCCTGCGAGATACCCATTCCGGTGTCGCGGACGGATATTTTCAGCATGATCTCGTTTTCAGCGGTATGTTTGAAATCAACGCGCATAGTAACCTCGCCCGCGGAGGTGTACTTCACGGCGTTTGTCAGCAGGTTCAGTATGCCCTGCCGCAGCCGCACTTCATCACCGGCGAGCTTCGCGGGAAGCTGAGGGTCGTTCTTTATCTCAAGCAGCAGGTCTTTTTTCTCAGCCCGCATTATCATCATGCTGTAACAGTCGTTCATTAGCTGCTGCGTACTGTATTCTGCGGTTAGAAGCTCCAGCCTGCCTGATTCTATCTTCGACAGGTCGAGGATATCGTTTATCACCGATAGCAGAGAGTGCCCGGCAGACTGGATATTTGCCGCATAGCTCAGGATAGACTCGTCGCTGCTTTCCCGTAGTATCATCTCGTCCATTCCCAGGACTGCGTTGATGGGCGTGCGTATCTCATGCGACATGCTTGCAAGGAAGGATGTTTTGGCTTCGTTGGCACGGTCGGCGGTGCGCATCGCTTCCAGCAGCTTTTTTTCCTGCTGTTCCATTTTGCGCTGCTGTCGCTTGAAAACTACGCTCTGGTACTTTACGGTAAGCCCGATCATCACCGGGACCGTCACCATCACCTGAGCTACGTCAAGCACAGCCATTTTTGTGAGGTCGCCCTCGGGGAGCAGGATAAGTTCCGGGAAGAACATCTGGACTGCAAGGCAGCCGAGCGCGGCGATAAGGTCAAGCGCGAACATCACGTAGCACCTGGCGCCGTCCATCGCGAACCACGGGAACACCAGCCCGAATGCGAGCCAGAGGGGCATTCCGCTGTAGACTCCCCCGTTCAGCATGTACATCAGCGGGAACAGCACCAGATTTACCGCAATAGTGATGAGGTAGGACGCAGCTTCTTTCTTTTTGCGAATAACCGAGAGATAGAACGCCAGGGACAGCGTAAGCAGCCCGAGCAAGGAGGCGAGGTTCCCCGCGAGACTCATCTGCGTCGCGAAGGAGATCACCACTGACGCGGCGCAGCCCGCCATGCTTATAGTAATCAGTATATTCTGTAGTTTGTGGCGTATGTCGAGGTCGTCGCTCAGAAGGAGCGTACGGAGTTTGTTTTTGTCTGAGAGCATGCGCAGTATACCCTCCCTGAGTTGGCTCGCGGGGATTTCCCGCATTTGGCATTTGATATATTGATTATAGCATAAATCTATATAAAATGCAATATACATTAAATTATTTTTGTGCAGAAAAACAAATGGGAACCTCTAAAAACCGGTTTGAAAAGGGAAAATGGGTAGAGTGCGCCGAATGCGATGAAAGCCGACGAAGTAAGGCTGTATGCCTTACGAGGAGGTTTGAAGAAGCAGTCGGTGTGCTATACACATTTTCACTCAAACAAGGTTTTTAGAGGTGACCAAAATATTACAGAATTATAGTCCGAAGCATACGCTTGCAACAAAACAAACACGGGCAGACAAACTGCCTGCCCGTTGTTAAATAATTGCCGTAACCGCCGCCGGAATTCAACTCACCGAGCCTCCGGAACGCTCTCCGTTTTCCGGAGCTGGACCTTTTTTTTGAGCCTTCTCCGGCATATGAAGAAGCAGATAACATGCGCCGCGACCGTTATCACCCAGGAAACCGGATAGGACAGGTACACAGTGTCCGGCGTATGGAACTGCTCCATCTGGAACACCGTCCCGAGCCACACAAGCCTGAGTCCGCATGCGCCGAGCAGCGAAACTATCATCGGCGTGACTGAATAGCCCATTCCGCGCAGTGAGCCAACCATGACGTCCATAATGCCGCACAGGAAGTATGTGCCGCAAACGTACATCATACGGCGCACGCCGGCGTTTATCGCCTCGTCGCCGGAGGTGTAGATACTGAGCAGCGGCCGGCTGAACGTCATCGCAACGCCGAGACCCAGGATAGCCCACACCGCCACCACGCACAGCAGTCCGCAGCGAAGTATCTTGTTGATACGCTCGTATTTCCCTGCGCCAATGTTCGCGCTGGTGAACGACAGCGTGGACTGATAGCAGGAGTTCATTGCCATGTAGACGAATCCCTCGATGCTTGCCGCCGCGGAGTTACCCGCAATGACCGCCTCGCCGAACAGGTTTATGGAGCTTTGGATAACAACGTTCGAGAGGGAGAACACTGTTCCCTGGAATCCGGCTGGAAGCCCGATTTTAAGTATCATCAGCAGCTTGTCTTTGTGGATACGCAGGTTTTTCAGCCGCAGCTTCAGACCGTTCTCGTCCTTCTCGCGCATGAGGCAGCGAACCATCAGCGCCGCCGAAACACCCTGGGAAATCGCGGTCGCGAGACCTACTCCGGCGGCACTCATATCCAGCGCGATGACGAACAGCAGGTCGAGCAGCACGTTGACTACTCCGCCGCAGATGAGGTATATCAGAGGGCGGCGGGTGTCCCCGGCGGCGCGAAGGAGCGCGTTTCCGAAATTGTAGATCATCATGAACGGCATTCCGCAGAAGTAGAGCCGCAGATAATCCGAAGCCATGCCGAGAATGCTCTCCGGCGTGGACATCAGCCCGAGTATCTGCTCCGCGAAAAGCAGTCCAGCAGCCATCAGCAGGAATCCGCTGATAACGCTGAGCAGCATTGCCGTGTGGACTGTCCTGTTAAGCTCGGAGTAGTTTTTCGCGCCGCAGTAGCGCGCCGCCACGACGTTCGCGCCGATGGAAATGCCGATAAACAGGTTGGTCATGAGGTTGATGAGCGCGGTGTTCGAACCTACCGCGGCAAGCGCGTTATCGCCTGCAAACCTTCCCACGACGATGATATCGGTCGCATTGAAAAGCAGTTGGAAAAGCCCCGAAAACATTATCGGAAGTGTAAAAACTATCATCTTGCGCAGCACGGGGCCGCTGCACATATCAACGTATTTTGCTGATCTCATTGGTCGCTTCTTTCTGGAATTTCGCTATTTCACCGGCTCAAACCGGTATTTCTGTCTTGCCTCGGGGTATTTCTCACGGTCGGTCTCGGAAAGGAACATCTCAAGCGGGCGGGCGCATATCCTGTGCTCGCCGTAGAGCGCACGGTACACCACCAGCATTTCTCCGGTCTCTGTGTGGCGGGCAACTCCGAGTATCTCGTAAAGGTACATCGCGCTGTCCGCGCGCTCGCTTTCCGGGAGCATTCCGCGCTTGAAATGCTGCACGACGGTTCCCGGAAGCAGGTCTTTTTCGGTAAGCTGCATGTTACACCACCTGGAAAATATAGAACTTGAGGTAATCCGTCTCGGGAACGTTCCAGAGTATCGGGTGATCCGGAGCCTGCCTGCGCGCCTCTATCTGCCGCAGCGAGACTCCCGCGTCGGCTGCTGCGTCATGGAGCATATGCCGGAACAGCGTTTCAGTCATGAAGTGCGAGCATGAGCAGGTCGCAAGGTAGCCGCCCCTTGGCAGCAGTCTCATAGCCTTGAGGTTTATCTCCTTGTAGCCGCGCTCCGCCGCCCTTACGGTGCTGGAGCTCTTCGTGAACGCCGGCGGGTCGAGGATTATGAAGTCATAGGGGTGACCTCCCGCGCGGTAAAGCTCGGTGAGCAGGTCGAACACGTCAGCCTGCCGGAACTCCACGTTGGTGAAGCCGTTCTGCTCAGCGTTGCGGCGGGTCATCTCGATGGCGTCCGCGGAGATATCCACGGCGGTCACGGACTTTGCTCCGGCTGCTGCGGCGTTCAGCGCGAACGAGCCGGTATGCGTGAAGCAGTCGAGGACGGTACGTCCCTCCGCAATGCGGCGGATAGCCTGACGGTTGTACTTCTGATCGAGGAAGAATCCGGTTTTCTGACCGTTGATGTAGTCCACAGTGTATTTTATGCCGTTTTCAGTTATTTCGGTCACGCCGGAAAGGTCGGTGCGAAGCCCCGCGCCAGCCCAGAAGCCCTTGTATTCCTCCATGCCCTCAAGCTCGCGTATCTTAACGTCGTTGCGCTCGTATATTGCGGAGATATGCTCGCCCATATCCGCGAGGGTCTGCACAAGCAGCTCGTAGAGCGCGTCCTTTACACGCTCCGTGCCGAGGGACAGCACCTGCGCAACAAGGACGTCACCGAATCTGTCGACGGTGAATCCGGGAAAGCTGTCAGCCTCGCCGAATATGAGACGGCAGCAGCGGAAATCCTCCGCGCCCATGACGGTGCGGCGGTAGTCCAGCGCGTAGCGTATCCTGCGGGCGTAGAAGTCCCGGTCGAATTTGTCGTTGGCGTTGCGTGAGATGACGCGTATGCGTATCTTGGAGTTGTCGTTTATGTAACCTGTGCCGAGGTAGCGCCCCTTGCGGCTGAAAACGTCGGCAAGGCCGCCGTTTTCGTATTCGCCGGAAACCTCTGTGACCTCGTCGGCATAGACCCACGGGTGTCCGCCGCGGAGTGCCCTCTCGCCCTTTTCGGTGATGGTCGCCTTGGGATAGTTTCTTTCCATATTATATAGTATCCTTTTCTTTGAAATTGAGTACCTTTCATTATACATCTTTTCGCAGGAATAGTCAAGACATGGCGGGAGCTCCGCGGGATACTTTTTGCAAATACCTCCCGGGACGTCAAAGACCCTCCTGCGCCGAAGCGCGGGAAGGTCCCGGGTCATTTTCTTTTGGGATCGAAGCCGGTCACTGATTTCAGGCGTATCTTGTCGGCGTACATCGCTTCGTCAGCGCTGGAGAGCATTTTGTCGCAGTTCGGGATATCGCCGGGGCTGCGCAGGCAGGTACCTATCGGCATGTAGATCGGGTAGGGCTTGCAGGAGGTGCTGTTGGTGATGTTCACCTTTTCGCTGATCTCACGGCGGAATTCGTCGATTCCCTGCTGAGTGATATCGCCGTAGGCAGCCTTCACGAATTCGTCGCCGCCGATACGGAAATTCTTCTCGCAGGAAGCTCCGCTGATGCGGGTGCAGGAAAGCAGTCCGGCGGCGGTATTTATCAGATTATCGCCCTCGCTGTGACCGAAGCTGTCGTTTACGTATTTCAGTCCGTTCAGGTCGGACATTATCAGCAGGAAGTTCTTCCCCGCCTCCCGCGCCTCGGTTATCATCTGTGGAAGCATGGAGTTGAAACCGTTTCTGTTGAAAAGTCCGGTCATTGAGTCCGTAACGGCGTCCTGGTTGACCTTTTTATAAAGGTACCGCATTATAGTCAGGCGGCGTTGGGATTCAACGGCGTTTGCCAGGACGTTCACCCAGAAATCAAAGCTTGCCTGCGGTGAAATTATTTTACTGCCGTATGAGAGCACGGCGTACCCGTAGCACCTTTCGATAAAATGGAGCTGCCTGAAAACATACGCGGCGGGGTCGCCGTCGGCGCTGAACAGCAGAGGGTACACCTCGCTGACCGGGAACCGCCTGTCCGTTCCGACGAAAGCGTCTGAGGTCCCGTCGGGGAGGCGTTTGTGGTCGAGCACCATCAGCATTTCATCGGTGTAGCTTACGCAGACATCGTTCTCGTCAAGCGACAGCTCAGGTTTCACTACATCGTCGCACATACACACGCTGAATCTGGTGAAGTCCCCGAACAGGTGGGTATACCAGTTTGCGGTCCACAGGGTCTCGCGGATGTTCGGGCGCCTTATCAGGCTCTCGCTCATGGTGTTGTACTCAGTGAAGAAATCGCTGACCTCGTTGGGATCCTTCACGCGAAAATCCAGCAGGTTGTATTCGTCCGGGTGCATGCAGCCGCAGGTCATCGCGGGGCGTTTCTGGAACTCGGTAGGAATACGGTTGACGCTTGGAATGCTTCCGCCGTTTATCATGCTGAACAGACCCTCGCAGGCTGAGAATCCGAGGCTATCGGTGGCTCTTATCGTTGCGGAGATGTATTCCGAGGTTTCGGTCTTTTCGCCGTAGCACGCGAGCTTTATATCCCTGGGCGCGCGAAACCCGCGCTTGTACAGCGCTTCGTATATTCCGTCCGCCATGTAGCTGTTCGCGCATATTATCGCTTCCGGAAGCCCGCTTTCCCCCGCCAGCAGGGAGCTTACGATATCTTCGCCGCAGGTGCGCCAGAAATCTCCATAAAACATGCGGTTTTCGCGTATTTCAAGGTTATTTTTCGACATTGCCCGGCTGAACGCTTCCAGGCGGTGTTCAGCGTGAGGGTGGTTCTTTCTTCCGGTAACGAACGCGATATCCTTACAGCCATGCCTGGCGGATAGGTGATCCACCAGGAACTGTATCGGCTCAGAGTCGTCCGAGAGGAAGCAGGGGAACTCATCATAATTGCCGTCGATGGTCACGACCGGGATTTTTATTTTTCTGGAAGCCGCAATCAGTTTTTCGGTGATCAGGGTGTCGCGCATGGAATAGTCGATAGTATCCGGAAGGTATATCACGCCCGAAAACCTGGAGTAATCCCCTAGGAGTGAAAATATCACCATTTCACCGATCTGGTAGGCTTCGTCGCTGCGTGTGCTTGTTACGCAGAATACCGCTACGTTGACGTCATGGCTGAATGCCGATCTGTATATTCCTTTAAGTATCCCGGACTGATAGTCCAAGCTTGGTTTCTCAGTAAGCACAGCAATACATTTTCTGTTTTCCATAATCCACCCCTTATACATGCAATATATAAATATATATATTTATTATACATCATCAAATGTCACCATGTCAATGACCTGAGATAATTTATCAGCTATTTTTTAGAAAAACCCAGTTGTGAATTATGATTCAACAGCCATACAAATGTTGCATATCTCATTGACAGACGCATCAATACGTGATACAATAATATAAGCAGACCTCCAGGTGGGTCTGATTTTTCTTCACTCAAAGGAAGTGCGTTTTATGTGGCTGGTGTTCGCGGCCGGGTCGGCGTTCTTTGCCGGATTAACTTCAATTCTTGCAAAATGCGGTATCCGCAAGACTGATTCTACTGTGGCAACCGCTCTGCGCACCATCGCGGTGCTTATCATGGCGATACTCATGACCATGATAACCGGCTCCTGGAGCGGCATCACGAACATAAGCGGCAAAACATGGCTGTTCCTCGTGCTTTCGGGACTTGCGACCGGCGGTTCCTGGCTGTGCTATTTCAGGGCGCTTCAGGTAGGCGATGTAAACAAGGTCGTGCCGGTGGACAAATCCAGCACGGTGCTTACAATGGCGCTCGCTTTCATCTTCCTGCACGAGAGCATTTCCCCGCTGAAATGCATATGCATGGTGATGATACTTACCGGAACCCTGCTGATGATCGAAAAGAAGAAAACCGACAGTCCCGGCTCAAACAGCGCGAAGTGGCTTCCCTACGCGATTCTCTCGGCGGTATTCGCCGCGCTGACCTCGATACTCGGTAAAATAGGTATCGACGGCGTAAGCTCCGACCTCGGCACTGCGATACGCACTGCGGTTGTCCTGGTGATGGCATGGCTGATGGTCCCTGTGACGGGCAAAGCGGATAAGCTCCGCGGGCTGGACAAGCGCGAGCTGCTGTTCATCGCACTCTCGGGACTCGCTACCGGCGGCTCTTGGCTGTGCTACTACAAGGCGCTTCAGGACGGCCCTGCAAGCGTTATTGTTCCGATAGACAAGCTTAGTATCCTCGTGTCGATACTATTCTCCTACATAGTGTTCCACGAAAAGCTTACGAAACGCTCCGCTGCAGGCCTTGCGATACTTGTCGCGGGAACTCTGCTCATGCTGGTCGGATAATACAAAGATGGCTACTCTTTTTAAGACAGCCATTGAATTGTTTAGAGGCGATGTATGCTTCCTCAACAGTCCACCGGACTGTTGAGGAAGAAAGGCGCAACTAGATTTTATATGTGGCTTGTTTTCCCCCACACCCATTTAGCGCTCTTTTGGCGTTTAGCCGTGCTTCCGCACGGAGTAACTGCGCGCCAGCGCGCAGAGTGCGAGAGTTTTGATCTTACGGTCAGCCCCTCCGGCGCTTTGCGCCACCTCCCCCACTGGGGGAGACACCTCACGCTCCCGCTTCCTTTTGTAAACAAAAGGAAGCGAAAACCAATTGCTAACGCGGTATTTAACATGCAGCTGCTAAATAATAGGGAACCTCTAAAAACCGGTGTGAAAAGCAAAAATGGGCAGGGTGTGCCAGATTCTAGGAAAGCCGACGAAGTAAGGCTGTATGCCTTACGAGGAGGTTTGACGACGAAGATGGCGCGCACTGCCCATTTTCGCTCACATGAGGTTTTTAGAGGTGACCAATAATTTGTCGGCAGCTCTCTTTTTCATTCCTTCGTTTTCCGGTTGTTATATCTGAACATCACAAACGCCGCTGCGATTATCACCGCGTAGCCCACGAAACTGAGCACGTCCGGGACCTGATTCAGCACCACAAACCCAATGAGCGCCGCGAAGATTATCTGCGAATAATCGTAGATCGAGACCTCCTTCGCCGGAGCGTAGGAATACGCCGTAGTTATGCAGAACTGCGCAATCGCCGCGCTGACTCCCGAGCCTACCAGCATTAGGGTCTGCACCAGGGTCATGGGCTTGAAATCCAGCAGCATCAGCGGGAACGCCACAAGCGTTGAAAACGCCGAGAAAAAGAACACCACATAGTAACTCTTGACGCCCTTCCCCGTTGCCCGGCGGACGAAAGTATACGCCGCGCCCGCACACATTCCCCCGCAGAATCCCGCGATGGAGGCTCCCAGCTCCGCATTCTGGAAGGACGGCTTGATAACGAAAAGCGCGCCGATAAACGCAGTCAGGATTATCGCCCACTGTACCTTATTAGCGCGCTCCTTCAGCAGGAATGTCGAAAAGATGATCGCGAAAAACGGCGACATTTTGTTCAGCAGCGAGGCGTCCGAAATGCTCAGCCGGTCTATCGCGTAGAAATTCAGCACGACCCCGGCGTAGCCGCACGCCGCGCGCATGAACAGGTCGAGCCTTGCTCCCTTCGGCGGGATAATGCAACAGCGGTTCTTTATCATCGCGCCGCTCGCAATGAACAGCGCAAAGAAGTTCCGGAAGAACGTCTTTTGAATCGTCGGGACATCTCCGGAAAGCCGCACGAACATGTTCATCAGCGCGAAGAAAAACGCCGATGTTATCAGGAACAGTATCGCCTTATTCAGCCGGGAAAGCCCCTTCTTTTTCTGCTCAGCCATCAGACCGCCCTTTTTCGACGCGCTCCAGCATTCGGATATACTCCCCGAGCACCGGCTGGAAGTGTATCCCGTAGAATCTGCGGTCGGATGCCGCGGCGGTGTACTCCACAGCCGCATATGTGAACTTTGTAGCTATCTCCAGAGCCTGCGGATAATCCGCGCCGCGCAGCACCGCTCCAAGCAGCGCCGAGGCAAATACGTCCCCGGTGCCGGAACATGCAACGTCCTTCTTCGGGGTGAGGCACTCGGTGAAGGCGCCGTCAAAGCAGCCGACCGCCCCTAGCTGTCCCTTCTCCGAAAATCCGGTGATGACCGCGAACCTCACTCCGAATCCGCACAGCTCCCGGAGCATTTCCTTTGTTTCGTGGAGCGTCGGGCAGGGATTAAAGCTGCGCCCTGTCAGCAGGCATGCCTCCGTGATGTTCGGGGTAATGATGTCCGCGCCCTCGATGAACTTCCGCATTCTTGCGGGGTAGTCTTCGGTGAGCGCCGCGTACATCTTTCCGTTGTCGCCCATCACCGGGTCGATGAACAGCGGATCCCCCGGCTTCCTGAAACAGCGTATGAACTCCTCAATGTGCTCTATCTGGTCGATGGAAGCAATATATCCGGTGTAAACGCCGTCGAAATCAATGTGCTCGCGCTTGAGCTGATCGCTTATCGGAGCCAGTTCCTCCGTAAGGTCTATGCTGTAAAACGTCGGGAATCCGGTGTGGTTCGAAAGGAGCGCCGTCGGAATTCCGCAGCACTCCACCCCTGCCGCCGACAGCACCGGTATCGCGGCGGTCAGCGAGCAGCTCCCAACGCAGGAAAAATCCTGTATCGTAACAATTCTTTTCATTCTGTTCAACTCTGATTCTTAGTTTTAAAGCCGGGTATCCACTTTTTCAGCGCCGCGGTAAGCTCCCTTACCTCCAGCGGCTTTGCAACGTGCCCGTTCATTCCGTGTTCCTTTGCGGTCTTGACGTCCTCTATGAAAGCGTTTGCCGTCATCGCGACTATCGGCACGGTTTTCGCGTCAGGTCGGTCGAGAGCGCGTATTTTGTCCGCCGCCTGATAGCCGTCCAGAATAGGCATCTGGATATCCATGAATATAAGGCTGTAGTAACCCTCCGGCGAACTGCCGAACTTCTCCACCGCCTCCGCGCCGTTGTACGCGGTTTCAGTGACAAGCCCCGCTTCCGCAAGGAACTCCGACGCGATCTCCGCGTTGAATTCCAGATCCTCCGCAAGCAGAACGCGCTTCCCGCCGAAGTCGTAGTCCGACATGCGCTCGCGCCGCGGCTGCTCCTCCATGGAAATGCCGCCGATGTATGCAGGCTCCTCCGCGCCTTTTTTCAGCGCGACGGTGACTTCAAACACCGAGCCTTTGCCGACTTCGCTGTTTATTCCGATGTCGCCGTTCATCATGCGGGCGATGTTTATCGCGATCGCCATTCCGAGACCGGTTCCCTGTATGCCGCTTATGCGGTGGTCGTCGGCGCGTACGAACGGGTCGTATATCTTGTGCAGGAACTCCTGGCTCATGCCGATTCCGTTATCCTTCACTGTGAAAAGATAGCGGCACACGCCGTGGTGGTCGGGGTTCAGCTCCTTCACGGAGAGGTGTATCTCGCCGCCGTCCGGGGTGTATTTCACGGCGTTGCTGAGTATGTTCATAAGAAGCTGCCGCAGCTTCGCCTGATCGCCTATCACCGAATAGTTTATCCCTTCGGAGATCTCCACGACGAAGCGCTGACGCTTCTTGTCGGTCAGCGTGCGTATCGTGCCTGCAGTGTCGTCGATGAACACCTTCAGGTCGAACGGCTCGCTGGCAAGGGTGGTTTTTCCGCTCTCTATCGCCGAAAGGTCGAGGACGTTGTTGATTATCTCCAGGAGCTGATGTCCGGAGGTCTGTATTTTTTCGAGGCAGTCGTTGACCCGGGCGGCGTCGCTGATGTGCTCCTGCGCTATCATGGACATTCCTAGTATCGCGTTCAGCGGCGTGCGGATATCGTGGCTCATCTGACTCATGAACAGCGTCTTTGCGGAGTTCGCGTGCTGCGCCTGGTCGAAGGCGTCGCGCAGAGCCTGCTCCACCTGCTTTGCCTGGTCGTGTTCTCCGGTGACGTCCCGGACGTAGGTCAGACCCCAGAGGTCGCCGGTCTCCATATCCTGGGTTATTATTACCGCCTCGCGGAAGTACCCGACCCTGCTGCCGATCTTGAATTCATACTCCGTATCAAAGCTGCGGCGGTGGCTGTTGTACATATCAGCAAGAGTACGTGTGCAGAATGTCCTGCGGAAATTCTCTGCGATCTGGCGGTCAACGATAAGCTCGGACTTTTTGCTGATGTACTCGTTATAGGAGCACGGCACAGTAAGCCCCATCTTGGGAAGCAGCGGGTCAACGCCCTCCTGTTCGATTATCTCGTCGTATATCGTGTCCTCGGTAATGTTATAGGTGTACACCGCGATGGCGTTGGACAGGATAGCCTGCCTGTACTGGCTCTCCGTGCGGAGCGCCCTTTCAAGCCGCTGCTGATAGCGAAGCTCCCGCAGCTTCTCGGTAGTCACCTGCTGAACGCTGAGTATAGCAAGCGCCGGCTCTCCGTTTTCGTCGGCGGAGGACATGAACGCCTGGATTCGCAGCCACTCCGGCTGACCCTCCGGGTTGCGGCAGACCTCGCATTCGATCATCTTTTCCCCTGCCCGGAAACGCTCAGTCATGTGCTCCACGCTGAAATTGAAAAGTATCGCGTTTCTGTCCGCGAAGCTGCACCCGCTGTTTTCCACAAAGCGGTCCAGCGCGTCGCTGTAGCTTCCTATCTCGTTGAAGTGCTCCGCGAAAAGCCCCTGATTGTCCCTGGAGGAATAGAAGCTGCCCGCGCGTAGGTCGATAAGGTCGAGGATCATATAGGGGATAGCAAGTCCGTTTATCAGGCGGTTGCGCAGTTCCTCCATGAATACGGCGCGGTGGTCTGCGTCGATACGCCGGAACACGATGAACTCAGGATAACGCCCGGCAAGGCGCTGTTTCATTCTCACCAGCCGCAGATTTACCCAGCAGGGACCGTCCGGGCGCATAAAGCGGAACTCGCCGTGCACCTCGTCGGACTTTGAAAACGCATTTGCAAGATTCGCACGAGTCAGCAGTTCCGTCAGACAATCCCGGTCGTCCGGATGAATGCAGAACTGGAATCCCTCAAGCCACTCGTCGTAGCCGCATTCGCAACCTGCCGAGGAGCCTGTGTTGAAGTAATCGTTGAGCAGCATGAGCTTGTTCTGCTGTAGGTCTACAAGCGCGCAGAACGCGAAGCTGTCCAGCATTTTCTCCGCGAGGAGCCTGGTCAGGAGCTGAAGATCCGGATCGTAGCCGTAGAGCTGCGTGCGGTCGGCTGGTACTCCCTTAAAAAAACCGTAGATGGTGACGCAGCCGTCCCCCTTGCCTGCAAGCATTCCGGTGCTGTAGGCGGTGTAAAGTCCGCGGGTCTTGTGGCGCCAACGGTACTTCACCTCGGCGCAGATATTGTGCTGAGTGCTTTCTATCGCCTCTTTTATCAGCGGCATGTCGTCCGGGTGGACGCACTCCTCCCACAGTCGGTAGTTTTTCTCGGGGTCGGAGTTGTCCTCCGTGCCGATTATCCGCATGAAATCCTCGTCGAAATAGAGCTGATGGGGGAAACCCCTGCGGATAATCATTCTGAATGTTCCTGAAATAATCGAATCCATCGGGAATCACCCCCATCTGTAATTTTTTAGGGCAATACCGCACAAAGATTGTGCGTGTATTGCGCAGTCAGATTTTTCGTCA
>ERZ837910.2863-NODE-2863-length-20095-cov-5.307036_pt1 | contig 20095 bp, 17 predicted proteins | sample MGYA00519940_ERZ837910 | MGnify/ENA primary metagenome ERZ837910 (study PRJEB31850, sample SAMEA3708825) | human gut metagenome | biome: human gut; feature: human-associated habitat; material: faeces | place: China | collected 2014 ... | reverse complement strand
TTCCGAAGTGCCGCTTGTCAAAAAATCCAGCTTCCCCCCGGGGGAAGCCAAGGGGGAGGTTGCGGGAGCTGGCACCATTCAATTTACCTATCTGTTCCGGGAACAGCGGGGAGCTAAGAGCCCCTATCATTTACAAATTGGTTACTCATGCAATCGTCCTGATGACGCTACGGGGGATTGTACGAATACAGCACTTCCCTAACCCGGAATCGGGTGGTAGGGCACTACCGTATCGGTGCAGGGTTCGCAGCGTCATTCTCTGGCGGCACTGTCGCCTACATGAAAGCCCTTTTTCGGATGGCGTTGCCCAAGGGGCGGATAATGCCCGCGGCAATCCAAAAAAGGCCGATGGCACTCAGCACCGCCACCGGGTACAGGCTCCACACAAACATCCGCGTTCCAAAGGTGATGCTGATAAACAGCTCCAGCAGCATGGCCGAGCAGCCAAAGGCAATGCACATTCCGCCCAGCAGGAAAAAGCGCCCATGGCGCACATATTTGAGAAGTGCTGCTGCTCCGGTAATCAGCGCGCCGTATATCCCCGTCACCGGGAAGGCCAGGCTCAGAAACCAGCCGCCGTCCACCGACAAATCGATATACAGCAGCATCAGCCCCACCGCCACAAAATCCAGGCCCAAACAGGCCACCATGTTTGGCTTTGCGAACCACAGCGGCAGCACCAGCAGCACATAGCCCGTGGCCAGACCCGCCAAAACATAGCCCGACCAAGTAACACGGTGCGCCAGCAAAAAATCAATCAGCAGGCAAGCGCCCAGCGCCACCAGGAAGAACACCGTCAGCAAATATCTCAGGCCGCTGCGCTCCGCCTCCGGCGCTGTCCACTCCGTGGGATACAGGCTGGGGCCGGGGGTGCGCTTTAAATTGGGATGATAGGCGGGAAGCCCGCACAGGGGGCACTTTTCCTCCCCCTGCCCCAGCTTCACGCCGCAGTTCATACAATACATGGTTGTCGTCCTTTCATGATTTGAGTGGTTGGTACGGACGCTTCACGTCAGCCGTAAGGGCGGCTACTGGTCGACCCGGCACACAAGCACCCCGCAGGGGCGCTTTGTGCTGCGGGCGGATGCTATCCGCCCCTACAGAGCGCGGTGCGAAGCCACGTCAGTGGGCGTTACCATTGTTACTGTCTACCGTGACCTCCAGCCCCAGTTCCACCAGCCGGGTGAGGAAATCCCGCTCCAGCCTTGGCTCCCGGGTGGAGCGAATCAGGTTAATGCGGGTCACGCCGCCATAGGAAACCACGCTGCAATTATTGGGATAGGTCGCCTGGGGGCCGATGGTGAAGTCCAGATACTGCACATAGGGATGCATCTGCTCCGGCAGCTCCGACTTGCCCAAATTGGAAATATTCAGGCTGCCCTTGCACTCCCCTACCCGGTCATACACCGCCCGCAGCACAAAATTTTTCAGGGGCAGGGGCATCGCCCGAATAAAGAAATTCTGCGCCGGCTGCACATTGGCCGCCACCCGTGCCGCCATCTGTTGGCGGGTCACCTGGCTGTCCAGCTGACTTTGCACCGCACGGGTCAGGTCTTCCAGCGTGTAGCTCCCCAGCCGGGGGTCAACCCCCACATTCACCGCCAGGGCGAAATTGCGCAGCGTGGATCCCCCCAGCACCCGCCGCAGGTCAACCGCCACCGTGACCTTCGCCCAGCGGTTTCCCTGGTTTTTTTTTGCCAGTGCCAGCACCGATTGGAGCATTACCGCCGCCAAAAGCGCCGTGACGGTGCAATGCTGCTGATGCGCCAGCGCCAGCAGCTGCTCCTGAGGAATGGACGCAATAATCAAGTGGAGAAAGCCGTCCTCCTCCCGCGGCCCCCGGAGCCGGAGGGCGTTTTCCTCTTTGCGGCTCAGGGCGGTTTTCCCGGCGGCAGCCGCGAACAAATCCGCCTGCTCCTCCGCCGTGGGGGCAGCGGAGATATCCAGCACTCCAAAGCCCGCCGGAATGGCGATGCCATGCACCAGGGACAGATACGCCGCCGTCAGGGTCTTTAGAAACACCATCCCCCCGCCGCCATCGGTGACGGCGTGGAAGCACTCCACTGCAATCCGGTTTTCATAGTACAGCACCCGGAAGCAGCATTGCCGCAGCTCCCGCCCGGTCATGTGAATCAAGGGGCAAGCGCCCTCCGGCTGCACCTTGGGCGGCCTTGTAAGCTTTTGCAGATAGTACCAAAACACCCCCCGGTGCAGGCACACATAAACAGACGGAAACCGTGGCATAAGCATATCCACGGCTTTTTGCAGCATATCCGGCTGTATTTTTTCCCGCAGGGTGGCAGACACCCGAAAGGTGTTTGTCCAGTCCCGCCGCCGCACAGCAGGAAAAATCAGCGCAGCGTTGTCAAGCTTTAACCAGTCGGCCATAGGAGCCTCCTTTCTGACAGAATCATATACCCGCTCTGTAGGGGCGGATAGCATCCGCCCGGATGTATCCGGGACAGAGCGGTTTGGGTGAACAAAGCAACATCCGACATAATACCACTCAACAAGCAACTCAATTCCGCAGGGCTGCGGGCGGATTCTATCCGCCCCTACAATCCATATGGGAAGCTGGTTCCATTCAACGGACGGCTCAGTTGCGGAAGTTTCGAGCGGATACGATCCGCCCCTACAGCCACGGCGGCAAAGCCGCCGACGGGTCGACTGCTAGTCGACCCCTACAGGGTGCAAGCGTTTATTTCTCGCTTCTGCGCTTCTTTTTCACTGCTCCAACAGCAAGATAGCCCAGAATGCCCGCCCAGCAGATGCCCAAGGTCGCAAGAAGGGCAATCGATTCGGCGGGCAGCGGTCCCAGGTCACGGGAAGCCGCCCCGGATTGCTGAATCTGGTCGAGACGGTACAACGATTGCACATCCGCATACAGCGCGGTAATGAAACCGTCATCCACCGTCTTTTTCCGGCGGACGGATTTGGTTACGTCCTCAATCAGTTCCCCCGCCGCATTGCGCAGGGAGGCAGAGCCGTTGAATACGGCGGTGGTAAAGGTCTTGTCGGTGTTATTCAGCAGCAGATTCACCGCATCCATTTTCACGGAATAATGGGCATCGTCATCGCTGCCCGCCTTGCTCAGATAGTCCTGATAATCTTCGCTTCTCTGCGCCTTGGCGGTGACTGGCACATAGCCCTCGGTGCTGGAATAGGCAATCTGAATACCGTCCGTCAGCAAATACTGCATGAACAGCCAGCTTGCCAGCACCTCCTGGGGGTCTTCCTTGTTAAACAAACACATGGACGGCCCCTGGGAAATCATGCTGATATGTTCCGGGTCGTACTGGGGCACCGGATACACCGCCGTTTCAAATTCCACCAGGGCATCGGCGCTGATGTCCAGCAGCGGGGCATGGCTGCCCATCCAGGTAGAGCCGGCGGTGGAGTCCACCGCAAAGATGCACTGCCCGGCATTGAGGAAATTGGCCGGATAGCTGGAAATGGCAAAGGTGGAGAAGGCGCGGGTTTTCGCGTGCGCCGCCACGGTTTTCAGAATATTCCGGGTGGTGTCGCTGAACAGGCCGATATGCCCGGTGGCATCGGAATAATCCGCCCCCAGCTGATGGAGCATCTGAATCATCATATTGTCCGTGGACTTATAAATGAAGGGAATGAGCACCTTTTGTCCGTTGACCTTGAACACATCCCCCTCCTTTTCCATGGCGGCCTCACTGACCTGCCACACAAAATCCCAGGTCAGCACCTCCGGCAGGGTGAAACCCAGCTTCTCCACATAGTCCTTATTGACATAACAGGCCTCCGTGGAGCGCATGAAAGGCAGGGCATACTGATGCCCCCCGAAGCGGCATTCCTCCAGAAATTCCGGCACCATCTCCCCCTTGGCGGGGGCATCGAAATTCACCTTTTTTCCGCCCAGGCCATAGTTTTCATCGGTGAGCAGGTCATCCAGGGGAACCACCACGTTTTCGCCGGTGAGGTAAGTTGCAATGTGGTCGGGGTAGGTAATACACACGTTGGGTGTGGTGCCCGTGGAAATATTGGTGATAACATCGTTGTAAATCCGGCCATAGTCGGTGTATAACCGCATTTCCACGGTGATATTGGGATACAGCGCCTCAAATTCCCCGATGGCCTGCTTATAAACGCTCACCTGGTTGATGTTGGTATCGTTTTTGGCCCAGAAGGTGACCGTAAAATTCCGGCTGGTATCCAAATCCTCCGGCAGCCGGAAGGTGGTGCGCTCCCGTGCCCCGTGGCAGCCGGAAAGCATCAGGCTCAGCACCAGCAGCAGGGCAAAGATTTTTATTTTCATCCCTTGGTGCCTCCTCTGGCCACGCCCGCCATGATTTTCTTGTGGAACAGCAGAAACAGCACAATCAGCGGCAGAGAAATCACCACCACCGCCGCCATCATAGCGGGGATATTCTCCCGTCCGAAGCCGTTTTCCCGAATTTCCTGGATGCCCACGCTCACCAGAAAATGGCTCTGGTCGGTGGTGACCAGCCGGGGCCAGACGTAGCTGTTCCAGCACTCAATGACTTTGAGAACGGTCACGGTGACAATGGTAGGCTGGCAGATGGGAATCATCACCTTAAAGAGATATTTGAGGTCGGAAGTACCGTCCACCTTGGCGGCGTAGTACAGTTCATCGGGAATCTGGGCAAAATTCTCTTTCAGCAGATAGATGTAAAACACCGAGGTCACCGAGGGCAGAATCAGACCGGCAAAGGTATTGCGCAGTCCGCCATCGGTAATGGTGACATAATTGGTGATGACCACCAGTTCATTGGGAATCATCATCAGGGACAAAAACAGGGTGAACGCCAGATTCTTCCCCCGGAAATTCAGCCGGGCAAAGGCAAAGGCCGCCAGCACCGTGACAATGAGCATCAATGCCGTGGTAACCACGGTGAACACGATGGTGTTGAAGAAATACTGCCCCAGAGGAACCGCCTTGAAGGCATCGGCGTAATTCTGCAAGGTGGGGGTCAGGGTAAAGAGCTTGGGAATGTATTCGCTGTTATAGCTGCTGTAGCTCTTGACGGAGGTCAGCAGCATCCAGTAAAAGGGGAACAGCACAAAGATGCCCCAGATGGTCAGCAGGGCATACACGCCGCCCCGGCGCAGGGTTTCTTTTTTCATTACTTACTTCACCTCATCGGCAGAACTGTAGGGGCGGATAGCATCCGCCCGCAGGGTTGGAAAATTGAGCGGTTCGTTGAACAGTAACAGCTTTCGCAACTGCCCCTTGGCTTCCCCCGGGGGGAAGCTGGCAGGCTTGACGGCTCTTCGGAACCGGCAAGGCTGACTGATGAGGGGCGGCGACAGGTTGGTTTATGAATGCAGCTGGATGAGTGGCATATGTTCTGGTTTCCTCCACTCAACGGGGAAATCTAAAACTTTTAGCCATCGCCACCCCTCATCAGTCAGCCCTGCCGGTTCCGAAGAGCCGTCATGGCTGACAGCTTCCCCCCGGGGGAAGCCAAGGGGTGCTAACCATAAGCTGAATCCACACAACGAAGATGGTTGTCCCATATCTTCGTGTCAATAATGTGTTCATATATTTTTAACTCGTGCAATCGTCCTGGACATTCACACAAACCGCTGGAAAAGCCAAGTGACTCGTGCTATAATGGTACATAACGGATTGAAAGGCAAGTATCGGGGCGTTTACCAACGACTTTTCACAGGAACCGAAGGGGAACGCCTTCGGAAAATCAAAGAAATTGAGCTGGAAACAATAGCAGATTCTGTGGGAATAGCAGAACTTACGAGCATAAGCAGATGCGGCGGCATTGCCTCAACATGAGATACACAAGGGGGAGCGCATATGGAGCGTTTTCGGCAGCGATATGGGATTGCTCTGACGAAAAAGAAGGTACAGGAAATCATTCTGGTGCTGATGGCGTGGGAAGTGGTATTTGCCTTTTCCTATCTGGGATACATCGAGCTTCCGGTCGTTTCCACCACCACGCTGCACATTCTTGTGATTGTGGCGGCTATGATGCTGGGCGCTGAGGGAAGTGTGCCGGTGGTGTGCGTGTTTGCCGCCACGTCCATGTGGATTGGCTCCTACACCCCCGCTCAGCTTGACCGGCTGTTCTCTCCCTTTGTCAGCGGAATGCCCCTTGGCTCCCTGATGCTGGCTTTCGCCAGAGTGCTGTTTGCGGCGGGAGCCGGTTGGCTCTTTGACCTTTATTTCCGGAAGCCCCGCAAGTATGTCTATTTGGGCATTGCGGCGGTTGCTGCTGCCAGCACCTTCCTCCATGGGCTGTGCATTTTTGGCGCGCTATACTGCTTCTTTCCCATGCTGCGGCAAATGATTTTAGAGAATTTGTTTTCCTATCCCATGTTCCGGGACTGGCTGTCCTATGCCCTGGCGATGATTTCCTGCTGCGGTGTCCATGCCGTCCTGTCCCGGGAGTCGGTGAAAACCCATTTGTCGGAGCTATGCGACTGCCCCCGTCCGGTGCAAGAGCGTGGAAATCGAAAGCTGCTGTTCTATTCGGAAACCGTTGCGGCGGCGGCGGGCGTTCTGTGCTTTCTGTTTCTGCGAAAGGTTATCTTCAAAGAGCTGCGCCTACAGGGCGTTATTGGCAGCGAAGAACTGTATCGGAACATCACTGCCTTTTTGCTGCAAGCCATGGCGGCGCTGATGGCGCTGTTTTGCATTGTGAGCATTCTGCTCCAGTGGATTTATGAGTATTATACGGCGCAGCGGCTTCAGCTGGACAAAAAGCTGATGGAGCAGCGCATGAAAAGCTCTGTGGATGCCCTGACCGGTGTATTCAGCCGATTGGCGTACCATGAGTATTTGGAGCAGTACACGGCTTCCGTTCCGGCAGATTTTACCGTGTTCCTGATGGACATCAACGGCTTAAAGGGTGTCAACGATGCCCTGGGACACGAGGCAGGCGACGAGCTGATATGCGGCGCTGCCCGCTGCATCACCGAGGCGGTGGGGGAGCGGGGGAAGACCTTCCGCATTGGCGGAGACGAATTTGTGGTGCTGGGGCAGATGACCCAAGCCCAGGCTTGGGAAATTCTGGCGGCGCTGCAACAGATTGCGGCAGCCTGGTCCGGGACGAAGGTGAAAGCGCTGAGCATTTCCGCCGGATGTGCCTTTGCCAGTGACCATCCGGATTTTTCCGTGGAGCGGCTCACCAAGGAAGCGGATCTTGCCATGTATGCCCGGAAGCAGGAATATTACCGGGCAAAGAAATTGTCATCCGACACGACCGTCCCCTGTGGAGACGGGGCGCATTCATAAAAAAGAAAAGGGATTTCTGCCATCCGGGCAATCGTTGCCGGTGGCGGAAATCCCTTTTTTGAACATATGGCTCAGCCAGCCAGGCTGAACATGGCGAGGAAGAAGAATAGCAGCACCGTCAATACCGTGCCCAGGGAGAGAGTGGTGGACACATACTCGGCATCCTTGCCCAAATCCGCAAACAGGGGAATGATGAAGGCTGCCGGCAGGGTGTACTGAAGCATCAGCGCCAGCAGAAGCTGCTTGTCATAGGGGATGACGGCAAACAGAATGAGGCAGATGGCAGCGCAGATGACTGCCAGCACCCCCAGGCGCAAGCCCATGGTGGTCAGCACCGGGCGCAGCAGCGCCTTGCTGACGTGGAGCTGGTAGCCAATGACAATCAGAATCAGGGCGGAGGTAGGGGCGGTGATGAAGCCCAGCAGCGCCTGCAAAATGTCGCCTGCCGCCGTTCCTTCCAGCGCCTGATGCACCCCCAGTGCGCCCAGCAGGATGCCCAGCAGCATACCCATGCAGGCCTTATTGGTGAGCATGGTTTTGGCAATGAATTTGGGGGTCATCTTCTCGCCCCCCGCCGCCTTCAGCGCCGTGAGAAATACCGTATAGGCGAACATGGTTTGCCCGATGTCCACCATGGCATAGGTCTTTGTCTGGTCAGCACCGCACAGCAGGCCGAACAGGGCGTAGCCCAGCATACCGCCCTCGGAGCTGGTCAGCAGCAGGGGCATGAACCGGTCATAGGGGCGCACCAGCTTGCGCAGGGCGTACCCGGCAGCCAGGGCAATGCCGTACCCGGCAAACACCAGCACAAACACCAGCAGCATCCGCAGGCCGTAATCGGCGGTAAAGAAAGCCTGAAACAGCACCACCGGCAGCAGGATGTTGCCGATGATGTTTTTGATGCCGGTATGCTGCTCGTCATTGAGGATGCCGGTCACGGCGCAGACCCGCCCCAGTGCAATCATCACCAGCACCGGCAGCACCATGGTTACAATCTGTGTGAACATCTCTATCTCCCTTCCGCATCAAAAAAGGCTGCAAAGCAAAATGCCTTGCAGCCTCCTTCCGCTGGAAAAATTACTTGGTGTTGATTGCGTCGGTGTAGAACTGGAAGGCTTCCTTGTCGGTGGCGTTGTGGTGGACAATCATGCGGATTGCCTTTGCCATCTCCACGGGGTGATTGCTCTGGAAGATGTTGCGGCCCATGTCCAGACCACGGGCGCCGCCCTGGATGGAGCGGTAGGCCAGGGTCAGCGCCTCATCCTCCGGCAGCTTCTTGCCGCCGGCGACCACAATGGGCACCGGGCAGGCAGCGACAACTTCCTCGAAATTGTCGCAGTAGTAAGTCTTCACCAGCTGCACGCCCATCTCTGCCACAATGCGGGTGGCAAGCTTGAAGAAGCGGTCGGTGCGCTCCATGTCCTTGCCCACAGCCACAACGCCCAGGGTGGGGATGCTGTAGCGCATACCGGCGTTGATGCAGCGGCTCAGGTTGTCGATGGAGGAGAGCTGACCGTCTGCGCCGATGAAGGTCTGCACTGCCATGCAGTCGGCGTTCATGCGGATGGCATCTTCAATGTCAACCGCCAGGCACTCGTGGCTCAGGTCATCGTTGAGCATGGAGGAGCCGCTGGTAACCCGCAGGGCAATGCCCTTTTTGAAGGCGGGGGACACGCAGGTGCGGATGGCACCCCGGGTGCCCATAAACACATCCACCTGCTCCTGGAGCTTGGGAATTACCAGGTCCAGCCGCTCTAAACCGGCGGTGGAGCCCATGAAATAGCCGTGGTCAAAGGCGAACATCACGGTGTTGCCGCTGACCGGGTCAAAAATGTTAGACAGGTGGCGCTTCATACCCCAGTCGGTATTGTTTGCACCCTTTACATGGAAGCTGCCCTGATTGCCAAACGGAACATCCGTGTGGTAATCCTTTGCAACCTTCAATCCGTCTTTATCTGCCATTGGAATCAGTCGTCCTTTCTGAAAATGGTTCGTGAAAATCGATGTTCTTACAGGGGGGCAAGGGCAGCGTCATGCCGCTGCTTTTGCCATCAAAGGAGGAGCCCCGAAGGGTTCCTCCTTGTGGGATTGGAAAATTAGAAGGGATAGTCAGCCACGTTCTCAGCGGTGAACACAACGCGCTCGGGCAGCAGCACCACGCCGTTGTTCTCCTCAGCAGTCTCCTGACCCTCAACCAGGTCGGAGTTTGCCAGGATTTCCACAGTGCCGATGTTGGGAACGTCAATCTTGTCGCCAACCTTCACGGTGTTGCCGGCAGAGATGTAAGCAGCCAGGTAGCAGCCCAGAGCACCCTGGATGCCGCAGTCCCACAGACCCCAACGGGTGCAGATGCCGTTCTCCAGGTAAGAAGTCATGCCGGAGGGGGGGCAGAAGCCGGTGATGGTGATGTCCTTGGCGGTCTTGCCCTTGTTCTCGGCAGCCTTGCACTGGCCGGGCAGAGCGGTGGAGTCGTTGCAGATGATTACGTCGATGTCGGGGTAGGCATCCAGAATGGATTCGCCAACGCTGACGGACTGTGCGGGATCCTGGTTGGAGTAGTAGGGATCGTTAACGGCAACCCAAGTAGGATACTTTTCCTTGATGTAGGCGTCGCCAGCGACGTACCAGGAGTTCTGGTCGGAAACGGAGGGGTTGGAGAAGTGCCAGACGTACTTCACTTCGCCGTTGACATCAACGCCGCGCTCGGTCAGAGAATCAACAGCCATGTCCACCAGCATGGGTCCGAGGACATCGGCGGTGCCCTGAGAAATCATCAGTGCACGAGCGTCGGGGGAAACGTCGGAGTCCCAGGTGCTGACGAAGATGCCGGCATCCTGTGCTTCCTGGAGCTTTTCGTCCAGGCCGGTAGCGTCAACAGAGGAGATGCAGATTGCATCAACGCCCTTGTCGATAGCCTGCTGGATCAGTTCCAGCTGAGTGGTCACGTCTGCGGTGGGAGCGCCGATGTAGTCAACAGTCAGACCCCAATCAGCGGCGTACTTCTGGGCGCCATCGTTGGCGGCCTCAAAGAACGAGTTGCCGGAGACCTTCGGGATGAAGGCCACGGTCATGCCATCCACCGGGCTCTTGCCTTCGGCAAAAGCGGCGGAGCACAGCGTCAGCGCCATGCACAGTACCAGAAGCATAGACAGAATCTTTTTCATAGTTTTGGGTTCCTCCTCTAAATTTTTTATCCCAAGAGGATTCGTGTCCTCTCGAAATACATGGTAGTTATCCCTGTTTCCGCTTGCGGAACAGGCTGGACAGCATATGCTGCCCGGCAATTTCACGCCCCAGCACCACCAGCACCAGAATGATGCCAATGGGAAGGTCCAGGTTTTGGGTACTGACACCGAAGCACAGCGGCAGGCCGTAGCGCAGGATGCAGATAATCAGGGATGCCAGCACCGTACCCAGGATGCTGCCCTTGCCGCCGGTGTTCAGGGTGCCGCCCAGAACAACTGCGGTGATGATTGCCAACGTATAGCCGGAGCCAAGGTCATATTTGGCGGAATTGACGTTGGCGGTCAGCAGGATGCCGGCAATGGCGGCGCTGACAGCGGACAGCACATAGGTGCTCATCACCGTGGCACGGGTGTTGATGCCGGAATACTCCGCTGCCTGGGGATTGACACCAATCAGGAACAGCCGCTCGCCGTATTTGCTGCGGTGCAGAATCCAGATGCACAGCAGAATCAGCGCAATGTACACCACAATCTGCATGGGGATGCCAAACAGCTTGCCCTTGCCCAAGAACCGGAAATCCACGAACTGACCGGCTGCATTTTTGCCGGGGAAGCCGCTGATGCCCTTGTAGGCGGGGGTGGCGGACATTCCGGAAATCAGCAGCGCCAATCCGGAATACAGGAAGCTGCCGCCCAGCGTGACCACCATGGGCTGCACCCCGCAATAGGCGATGAAGAAGCCGGACAGGGCACCGCAGACGGCGGCTGCCGCCACGGCAATCAGAGCCGCCACCCAGACATTCATCCCTGCGTCGCTCCACAGCACGCCGATGATGATGCTGGTCAAGCCGATGATGGAGGGGGCCTGAATATCAATGCCGCCGGTAATCATCACCATGGTGACAAACAGCGAAATGATGCAAACGCTGATGTAGTTGACGATGCTGTTCATGATGGACTGGGGGCGCAGGAATTTGGGGTTGGCAGAGCCGAACACCACGAATTCCAGTACCAGGAACACCACCAGGAACAATTCCCAGCGCTTAAAAACCTTTTTCAGCAAATCCTTCATGATTACACGCCTCCTTCCTGCTCCGCCGTTCTGGACAGAAGGCGCTTTCTGCGGGTGGTTTCGATGGAACGGCGCTGTGCCAGTGCATCAATGACCACAATGACAATCAGCATCGTGCCGGTAATGGTGTTGTTGTAGGTAGCTGGCAGGCCGATGAAAACCAGCAGACGACCGATGGAGGACATAATCACAGCGCCAATGGCTGCGCCCACCATGTTGCCCAGGCCGCCGGACAGGGAAATGCCGCCCAGCACGCAGGCTGCAATGGAGGTCATCTCATAGCCGTTGCCTGCCACGGTCATCACCTGACCGTATTTGGAGGCGAATACGAAGCCGCCCAAACCGGCAAACAGACCGCACAGCACATAGGCCAGAATCTTGGTTCCAACCACGGAAATGCCCACCAGGTTGGCGCCGCCGGCGTTGTCGCCCACGGCGATGAAATACTTGCCCTTTCGGGTGCGGGTCAAAACAATGTGGGAAATTGCCACCAGCACCACGGCAATGGCGTAGTACAGGGTGATGCCGGCAAACACGGTCTTATTGCCATAGCTGGAAATGGGACCGCCGAAGTTTTCAATGGTGCGTCCGTCGGACATGATGTAGATGAGACCCCGAATCACGCTGTTGGTACCCAGGGTGAAAATCAGGGAGGGGACACCGAAGTAGGACACGCCCACACCGTTCACAAGGCCAACCACCGCACCCGTTACCAGGCACAACAGCAGCATCTTGGGAATACTGCCGCCCTGCTGGGCAATCAGGCCGGTCATGCCGGCGGTCAGACCCAGCACAGCACCGATGGAAACGTCAATCTCGCCGGTCATGATGACGAAGGCGATGCCAACTGCCAACAGCGTATACATGGTAGCCGTGTTGAAGCAGGTGATAATGTTATCGTAGGTCAGAAATTCCGGCGCAGCGATGCCGGTGATGGCGAACAGCAGAATCAGGAAGATCAGGCTGGTCATCCACCGGGCTTTCAACAGTTTTTTCATCTTGCTCACACCGTCCTTTTTTCTTGCACAATGCCGAAGGCGGCGCTGGTAAGAGCATCCTGGGTGATTTCTTCCCGGCTGAATTCGCCGTTGATACGCCCCTGATATACCGTAATGGCCCGGTCAGCCAGCTCGACGACCTCCTCCATGTCGGAGGAAACCATCAGCACAGCCACGCCTGCATCTTTCAGCTGCTTGATGATGCTGTATACATCGCCTCGTGCCGCCGCATCAATGCCGCGGGTAGGCTCATCCAGAATGACCACCTTGGGCCTGGTGGACAGCGCCCGGGCGATGACCACCTTCTGCTGGTTGCCGCCGGAGAGGCTTCCGATTTCATCCTCCTGGGAGACAATCTTGGTGCGGAAATCGTTGACGTATTTCTGAGAAATTTCCTGCTGGCGGCGGCGGTTCATGTTCACCGCACCGATTTCCTTGCTGTCCAGCAGGGCAGAGGTGGTATTGGAGCAGATGGAACGAATTTTGAAGATGCCGTGATAGTGGCGATCCTCCGGCACGAAATTGATGCCGGCCTGCAACACCTTGCGGGTGGATAGCCCTGTGATGTCCTTGCCGTCCAGAATCACCTTGCCGCCCAGGGTCTTGTCCCGACCGAAGATGGTGCTGATGAGCTCGGTGCGTCCGGCACCCACCACACCTGCAATGCCCAGAATCTCACCGGGATACAAATCGAAGGTGATGTTGCTGAAGCCGTAGCCGCTGAAATCCGTTACCTGCATCACCGGCTTGAGATGGGCGTAGTCCACCGGCGCATAGGCCTTGGCGGCTTGCTGCGCCCCCTGGCTGTCGTTGGGCAGCAGACCCTGAATCAGCATTTCTTTGGTGAAGTTTGTCACCGGGCCGTCCAGGGTGATTACGCCGTCCCGCATAATGGCAACATGGGTGGCAATCTCAAACACCTCGGTGAGCCGGTGGGTGATGTAAATGATGGCGATACCCTTTTTCTTCAAATCCTCCACGGTCTTGAACAGGGACTGCACCTCGTTGAAGGTCAGGGAGCTGGTAGGCTCGTCCAGAATCAAAATGCGGGCGTTCCGCATCATGCCACGCAGAAGCTCCACCAGCTGCTGCTCGGCAATGGAGAGGGTGTTGGCCTTGCGCTGAAGATTCAGATTGAAGTTCAGCTCCTGCATACACTCGGTAAGCCGCTTTTTCAGCTCGCCCTCTTTTTCGTTGAAGCCCATGAGGATGTTCTCAAGAACGGTCATATTGGGGAAAAGCATTGGTTCCTGGGGAACCAGATAAATGCCCTGTGCCAAAGAAGCGGAGGGCTTTCCCAGCTTGACGGCCTTGCCGTCGATGAGCACTTCACCCTCGTCGCAGGTATAGATGCCCATGATAATCTTCATAAGCGTGGATTTGCCGGCACCGTTGCCGCCAATCAATGCGACAACCTCACCGGCATCAACGCTCAAATTGATTCCTTTGAGCACGGCGTTCTGACCGAACGTCTTGCGAATCCCCTGGACCTGGAGGCGAGGGGCCGCTGTATTATTAGTGGTCATACTCTCAATACTCCTGTGTTTTTGCGGTTCGGAATGGTTTCTCTTTTACACAACCTCAGCTGGAGCCATTGTAGTATTATCTGTGCATTTTGTCAATAGCATTTATCGATATTTCCAAAATTTCTTTTTCTATGACAATAAAAAATATATAATGTGCAATAGCTGTTTGACATCGGCTCCGTTCGGTGTTATACTGCACTTGTGTATCGTTATTCATGGCCTTTTCCGGCTGGCAGCGGGGCGCTCCCGGTGCGCCGGAGGTCAATTCTCTCGCTCAGGGCGGCGGAGCGTCCCTGGCGGATTTCCCAACATACCGTTTCTTGAAAGGATGATTCAAAATGGCAAAAACGCTTATGGCTGTGGATGCAGGCACCGGCAGCGTGCGTGCGGTGCTGTTTAGCCTGGAAGGCGAGCAGCTGGGCTGCGTTCAGCAGGAATGGACCCACAAAGAGGACCCCCGCTATCCCGGCAGCATGGATTTTGACTGGGTTCACAACTGGAATTTGGCGCGCAGCTGTATCCGGGGCGTGATTGAGCAGACCGGCGTGAATCCCCGGGAGATTGCCGCCGTTTCCACCACCTGTATGCGGGAGGGCATCGTGCTGTATGACCAGCAGGGGCAGGAAATTTGGGCCTGCGCCAACGTGGATGCCCGCAGCGATGACGAGGTGGCACAGCTGGTTCACATGAACCCGGAGCTGGAAAAAGAGATTTACCGGGAGTCCGGTCAGACCTATGCCCTGGGTGCGCTGCCCCGGCTGTTCTGGGTGAAGAACAAAATGCCCCAGGTGTATGAAAAAACCGCCATGTGTACCATGTTCAACGACTGGCTCATTTATAAGATGACCGGCGTATTCTCCTCCGAACCCTCCAACGCCTGTACCACCGGCATCTTCAATTTGGAGAAGCGGGACTGGGATGACCGGATTGCCGCCAGCATCGGCCTGAAAACCGGCATCTTCCCCAAGATTTCCGAGTGCGGCACCGTGGTTGCCCATGTGGATGCCAAGGGCGCAGCGCAGACCGGTCTGGCAGAAGGCACTCCGGTGGTTGCCGGCGGCGGCGATGCCCAGCTGGGCTGCGTGGGCGTGGGCGTGGTGGATGCCAACCAGGCAGCCATCTTCGGCGGCAGCTTCTGGCAGTATGAATACAACACCGACCAGGCAAAGACCGACGAGCATTGCCGCGTCCGGGTGAACTGCCACAGCGTTCCCGGCATCTGGCAGTATGAGGCGCTAGCGTTCAAGCCGGGCATGGTGATGCGCTGGTTCCGGGATGGCTTCTGCCAGTATGAAAAGGAGCTGGCGAAGACCACCGGGCGGGACCCCTACGACTTGATGAACGAAAAGGCCAAGGACATCCCCGCCGGCTGCTACGGCATGATGTGCGCCTTCTCCGATGTGATGAACTACATCTCCTGGCGGCACGCCAGCCCCACCTTCATCAATTTTGACTTTGACCCGGAAAAGTTCAACCGCTACACCTTCTACCGTGCCATTATGGAAAATACCGCCCTGGTCACCTATGGTCATATGCAGCTGGTGCGGGAGTCCACCGGCAACATCCCCCAGGAGGTGGTGTTTGCCAGCGGTGCCTCCAAGAGTGAGCTGTGGTGCCAGATTTTGTGCGACGTGCTGGGCATCCCGGTCAGCGTTCCCAGCGTAAAGGAAGCCACGGCCCTGGGCGCAGCCATTATGGCAGGCCACGGCGTGGGCCTGTTCCCGGACATCTCCGCCACGGCAAAGAAGCTGGTGCACATCCAGCGCCGCTTTGAGCCGAACATGGAAAATCATAAGGTGTATATGGAGCTGTATGAACAGTGGCGAAAGATGTACGCCCGCCAGCTGCAAATTGCCGACGACCGCATCACCCGCTATATGTGGGCAGCCCCCGGCGTATGATGCAGCGCTACCATATAAAAAAGGAGTAATGTAATATGTATATTGTAAACGAAGAAGACAAGGAGTATCGCTTTGGTGACAGCGGCCCCAAGTATCTGATGAAGGGACCCCGCATGAACTTCGCCCTGGTGCAGTTCCAGGCCGGTCAGGACTTCAAGGCACATTACCACAATGTGATGGAGGAAAATTTCTACATCCTGGAGGGTGAAGTGGACATCGTGGTGGACGGGGTGGTGAACCACCTGCGCCCCGGTCAGATGATTCATATTGAGCCTGGCGAAATTCACTATGTGGTCAACAATTCCGGCGCTCCCATGAAGATGATTTCCACCCTCGCCCCCTATACCAACCCGGATAAGGTGGACGTGGAGAACTATACCTATTAAAATATCCCCCCAAAGTCCCTCCTGGCGATATGAACCGGGAGGGACTTTTTTACGCCGTCCACTGTAGGGGTCGCCAACTTGGCGACCCGAGCGGCGCAGCCGCCTCGGCTCCCCTGAAAGGGTGTTGCAGAGCGCAGCGAGGGAACTTCGTGCCAGCGGGTCGGAAACTTTCGGTTTATGAGCGTGTCGTCACCGGGCGGGTTAGGGAACCGACGGATCGATACAAGCTCCGTGCGGCATTATCTGGCGGCATTGCCGCCCGGGTCGGAAACTTTCGGTTTATGAGCGTGTCGTCACCGGGCGGGTTAGGGCACTACCGTATTCGTATAGGGTGCGTAGCGGCACTAAAAAGGGCGCACCCGGAAAATGGGTACGCCCTTGGGGTTATTTAGCTGTTATTTAGTTGCAGCAGCCGCCGCAGCCACCACAGCCGTTGTCATTGCCGCATCCGCCGCCGCAGGTGTTGCCGCAGCCATTGCCGCAACCGCAAATCAGAAGCAGGATGATAATCCACCAGATGTTGCCGCCGAAGCATCCGTTATTGCCACACATAAGAAAGTACCTCCGAGTTTCCTAGAATTTTCTGAGCTTTGACGCTCATTCCATGTTATTCAGGAGGCGCGAAAATGTGCAATGGCCTTGCCATGGGATTTTTCCTGTGGTATCATGGGGAGCAATGAAACAATCCGGATGCTGTGGAGGTGAAAGAATGCTGTGTGTGATTGCAAAGCTGAATGCGGAAGCGACGGAAAAACTGATGTCCATTCGGACGGCAGCACTTCTGGATGCTGGATTAAAACCGCTGCATGGGCATATTACGGTTGCTTCCTATACCGGGAATCACGAGGCGCAGTTTGTCCGATTTTGCAAATCTCTTTTGCAGGGAACGTCCGCCTTTGCGGTACGGTATGAAAAGATTGAGGTTTTGGATGCTTCATCGATTATTGTGGCATCGCCGGAGAAATCCGGCACATTGGAAGTTCTGCACCGGCGCATCGCAGAAGAATATAACGGTTCCCTCAACCGGTGGACGCAGGCAGACCGGTGGTATCCCCATACCACATTGCTGTATGAACCGAATCTGGATTTGCACCGGATATGCGGCGAAATATCCGGACATTTCATGCCGTTTGCGGCTCAAATATCCTGCATAGAGTTTTCCAGGGTGCTGGAATCCGGTTATGAGATTATTGACCGTGTGGAATTGACGGAATGACAACTCCCCCGTGCCGTTGGTTGCGCTGGTGCGGAAGCGCATGAGGGTGGTATGGCTCAAAGACCGGTACTTGCTCTCATTCAACGCAGACGCCCCGTAATCGCTGTGGGTCGGCGGGGTCATGACATAAGAGCCCTACAAAATAGCGTAGATTTTTATGTGTTACACAACGCTAGGAGTCGATTATGACAAAAGTTGAATTTTTAAAACAGTGTACGACATTTTTTTCCAGAAAAAAGTTTTCCTGCAGGAATAATCACTACTATAAAGAGGTGTCAAGTGATGTATTAATTGTTTTTGGCATACAAATGTCACGTTACGGCGGATATTGTTATCTTGAATATGGTTATTGTTTTAAATCAATAAACAAGTATTTGCCCTATCCGAAGTTTAATCAGCTAAACTTAAACTGCGGACGCATTATGACAGACATAGGACAAGCAATCGTGTTTGAAAGACTGGATGAAAACGTTATGGGTGCCCTCGAGAAGACGATAGATGCACTGGTTGATCAATTGATTAATCTTGCCAATTTAGGGCGCAACGAAATAAGTAAATACTATCTGTCCGAGGCGTCTAATAAATCATGGTATATTCTGGGAGAGGAAACTGCAAATTATTTTGACTTGCCTAAAGAAGTATTTCAGTATCACTTTGTAAAGGAGTAATCGTTTTTCATCCTGCCTTGACACGGATTTCTTTGGATATACTCAAAATAGGGAAACGACAGATACTCCAATTATAAGGAACACTACGGCCTACTTGCTGCGGTATTACATTTTTATTAAAATGTTAAACCTGGCGGGGCTTGGGATTTTAAGTCGCAAGAAGAATGGGATTTAAACAACAATGCATCATATTTGTTTAATGGAACAATTCTGAGATATGATGACATTGGAAATATTCACTATGGATTCGTTGGACGGGTTATCTTCAGCGAGGAGACCCTCTTACTTGCAGGCGGAGTTGTGCAGATTTGGACGGGAACAAGCAAGAGGTCCTATTGGAAAAGCAATTTTGATGATCCACGAGACCAGTGGGCAATTCAAATTGGCTGCGATTTATGGGGGTAAAAATGATGAACAGTAAGGACATGGTGCACCGGGGTATTACAGACGGGATTGGCCGAGGAATTGTTCTTTGGATGGTAGATGAGTTCATCCTCTCACCTCTTTCCGGCGAGGATGTACAGATGATTCTTGTTAGGACGGCTCTGTTTTGTGTTGCTGGTTTAGTCGCTCTATCATGGGCTACACACCATAGCCTGACAAAATGTGCAAACAACAAAAAGAAGGTGCTTTACTACTTTCTGAGCCTTTTGACATTTCTTCTATCGTATGCCTGCATCCTTGCAGTAGTTATTAGCTTCCATGTAAACCTGTTCCCTGACAGAGCATCGGGTAACGCTGACGGTATCCTAATCCTTTTTGTTGATTTTGCATTCATTTTGGTGTCGGAGGTCGTTAGAATCATTCACGTTTTGTGCTCTCTTGCAGTAAACTCGTCTGTGTAAGCACAAAAGATTTTGCTGAAATCGGCAGGGAAAATGTCTTCTATGTTGGGCAGGTAAAATCCCCCGTGCCCAGCGGCACGGGGGATTGCTGTTACAGGGTTCGCAGGGCATCAATCAGCGCCGTTTTGCCGGCGGTCTGGCTGTCCTTGCGCTTGATGACCCGGGCGGGGCATCCGGCAACCACGGTGTTCGGCTCTACATCACCGATGACCACGGCACCGGCGGCCACCACGGCATCGTGACCAATGCGGCAGCCCTCAATGACTACGGCGTTGGCACCGATGAGCACATTGTCTTCCACCACAACCGGGGTTGCGGAGGCGGGCTCTACCACGCCTGCCAGCACCGTACCGGCACCGATGTGGCAATGCTTGCCCACGGTGGCACGGCCGCCCAGCACAGCGCCCATGTCAATCATGGTGCCCTCGCCCACCACGGCGCCGATATTCAGAATTGCGCCCATCATAATCACGGCGTTCTTGCCAATCTCCACCTGCTCCCGGATGATGGCACCCGGCTCAATGCGGGCAGGGATGTTCTTGATGTCCAGCAGAGGAATGGCAGAGTTGTGACAGTTGTTTTCAATTTCCAAATGGCGGAAGTGGTTCTGCTCCAACACGGGTGCCACATCCGCCCAGTCGCCAAAGACAATCTTGTGACCGGGGGCGGCGGGGAAAACCTGGCAGTTGGGGAAGTCCACCGGGGTATCCTCCCAGACATAGACCTTCACCGGGGTTTTCTTGGGGGCGGTGCGAATATATTCAATAATTTCCTGTGCGTTCATGAAAATTGCCTCTTTTCTCCATATTGCAGGGATATGGTATCACTGTTTGGAGGAAAACGCAAGGAGAAATTGACAGGGGGCGCTTGCTGAAATATAATAAAAAGAAACTGCGTATGCCAAACCGTTTTGCACGCACCTGGTAGGGGCGGATAGAATCCGCCCGAACGTTCTGGAATTGAGTCGTCCGTTGAAGGGTGAAAGCTTCCGGCCACGGTTCTTGGCTTCCCCCGGGGGTGTTGCAGAGCGCAGCGAATCTTTCAAAATTATGATT